>Ga0105105_10001307_pt1 | contig 10598 bp, 11 predicted proteins | sample PPLLaktember2015_4_FD_79108 | JGI IMG/M metagenome (GOLD analysis project Ga0105105, IMG submission 79108) | Freshwater sediment microbial communities from Prairie Pothole Lake near Jamestown, North Dakota, USA - PPLs Lake P8 Core (1) Depth... | ecosystem: Environmental > Aquatic > Freshwater >... | reverse complement strand
CGACAGGATCAGGCCGGTGAAGCCACCGATGGTGAACACGAAGATGAAGCCGACGGCCCACATCATCGGAGTCTCGAAAGTCATCGAACCCTTCCACATGGTGGCGATCCAGTTGAAGATCTTCACGCCTGTGGGCACGGCAATTAACATGGTGGAATACATGAAGAACAGCTGGCCGGTCACCGGCATGCCGGTGGTGAACATGTGGTGCGCCCACACGACGAAGGACAGGATGGCGATGGAGCCGGTGGCGTACACCATGGAGGCGTAGCCGAACAGCTTCTTGCGCGCAAAGGCGGGCACGACCTGGCTCACGATGCCGAAAGCCGGCAGGATCATGATGTACACCTCGGGGTGGCCAAAGAACCAGAAGATGTGCTGGTACATCACCGGGTCACCGCCACCGGCGGGGTTAAAGAAGCTGGTGCCGAAATGGCGGTCGGTCAGCGTCATGGTGATGGCGCCGGCCAGCACGGGCATCACGGCGATCAGCAGGTAGGCGGTGATGAGCCAGGTCCAGCAGAACATGGGCATCTTCATCAGCGTCATGCCGGGCGCGCGCATGTTCAGGATGGTGACGATGATGTTGATCGAACCCATGATTGAAGACGCACCCAGGATGTGCATGGCGAAGATGCCTGCGTCCATCGAGGGACCCATCTGCAGGGTCAGAGGAGCGTACAGCGTCCAGCCAGCAGCGGGGGCGCCACCGGGCATGAAGAACGAGGCCACCAGCATGATGGCCGCGGGAATCATCAGCCAGAAGCTGAAGTTGTTCATGCGTGCGAAAGCCATGTCGGACGCACCGATCTGCAGGGGGATCATCCAGTTCGCAAAACCCACGAACGCCGGCATGATGGCGCCGAACACCATGATCAGGCCGTGCATGGTGGTCAACTGGTTGAACAGCCCTGGATTCACGAGCTGCAGGCCGGGCTGAAACAACTCGGCACGGATCAGCAGGGCCAGCACGCCGCCGACCATGAGCATGGTGAAAGCAAACAGCAGATACAAGGTACCGATGTCTTTGTGGTTGGTCGCGTAGACCCAGCGACGCCAGCCCGTCGGGGCATGGTGATCGTGATCGTGGTCGTGCGCGTGAGCGTCATGGGGGTCGAGAACTGCACTCATGATCGATTCCTTTGAACTTCAATAATTATCTGTACCCGGCTCACTTGCGAGCGGCCACCACGTCGGCGGGCTGCACGATCTGCTCCGTCTTGTTGGACCAGCTATTCTTGGCGTAGGTCATGACCGCGGCCAGCTCGGTGTCCGAAAGCTGCTTCCAGGACGGCATGGCACCGCCAGCGGCACCGTTGAGCAACACATTGATCATGACGCCATGGTCGGTGCCGGTCACGATGGCCGAGCCGTCAAGCGGCTTGATCGGGCCAGCGCCCTTGCCGTTGGCCTGGTGGCAGGCGACGCAGTTGGCGGCGTAGACGGCTTCACCGCGCTTGACCATGTCGCCCAGCGCCCAGACTTTGGCCGGGTCATCGGCCAGAGCGGCCATCGCCTTCTGCTTGTCGGCCACCCAGGCGGTGTATTGCTCAGCGGTCACCACCTTCACGTGGATCGGCATGTAGGCGTGCTCCTTGCCGCAGAGCTCGGCACACTGGCCATAGAAATCCCCGGTCTTTTCAGCACGGAACCAGGTATCGCGCACGAAACCGGGAATCGCATCCTGCTTGATACCAAAGGCCGGCACCATGAAGGCGTGGATCACGTCGTTCGCCGTCGTGATGATCCGGACCTTCTTGCCCACCGGGACGACCAGCGGGTTGTCGACCTTGAGCAGGTAGTCATCGGTGGGGGGCGGATTGCCGCTGCTGGACATTTCCCGATGCGCCGTGTCGAGGGTGGAGAGAAAGCCGATGCCCTCACCTTCGCCCTTGATGTAATCGTAGCCCCACTTCCACTGCATGCCTGTGGCCTTGATGGTCAGGTCGCTGTTGGTGGTGTCCTTCTGGGCCACCAGGACCTTGGTCGCCGGAAGCGCCATGCCGATCACGATCAGCAGGGGAACGATGGTCCAGCCCAACTCCACCCAGATGGGTTCAGCCAGTTCCTGGGACTTGTGCCCAACGGACTTGCGGTGCCTCAGGATGGAATAGAACATCACTCCGAACACCACCACGAAGATGACCGCACAGATGGCCATCATGAACCAGTGCAGCCAGTGCTGTTCCTCGGCGATCTTGGTCGCCGCCGGCGCAAAGTTGAGCTGGTTGACCGCCGGGCCACCGGGCAGATCGTTGACGGCATGTGCAACTCCCGCCGCCAAAACACCGGCTCCCAAGACCAGAGAGGCGGCCGAGGCACGGAGAACTGCCAGTCGGTTTCGCAGGGAATCACCCAATTTCTTTGTCTTACTCACTTTTGCTCCTCAAATATAAGTATTGATTTATATCAATGCCGATTAGAACAAATTTTCACTGGGCCGCCCACTCAGGGAATACCCAACCCCGTACCCCTTCAACCCGTACGCAAAGCCTGCCGGATCTCTCTGGCCAGCACGGGTCGAAGGTCGGCTCTCAGATACCGCCCCACCCGCACCGATTGCCCTCCCCCGCAGACTTCGATCAAACCGATCCCTGAACTGGGTTCGATTCGCACCCAGTCCCGCGCGAAGGCACAACGCCGCGTACTGCCCGCAGATTCAAACTCCACCAAAAGCTCCCCGCCCCGCACCGTGATGCGCTCACCGTCTGTTGCGTGGCGCGCATACACGACGAATGAAGCCGCAAGAACGGCCAATTCCAGAGCTGCAAAAGGCAACACCAGCAGCGCCCCCTGGAACCAGAAAAACACTGCCACCGTCATCGACACACCACCCAACAGGGCAAAGCTGATGGCGAGTTGTGCCGGCGTGACAGAGCAATTCCTCCGCAGAGTCCACCGCAGACCATCGGAAGAAGCCGTCGCCAATCGGAAGTTGTTGCCAGTCTGAGACACCATTCACCGCCAGTCGGACACCCATTGATCCATTGATCGCTGCAGACACACGGGAGACAAGTGCCTTGAAGCCTTGATTTATGTCAATTGTAGCGGCCGAGGCGCGGCACTTTCCTCAAAAGGACAGCACATCCGGCGGGAATACGAAGCCGAAGCGATGACTCCCGCCCGCGGAGGGAGAGAGGCTGCCAGCCTGGTTCACTGCCTGCCGGACCGCAGCATGGCTCGCATGTCGTCAACCGAGAGCGAAGACGTGGCGCTGATCGGGACCCGAGGGGCCGGCTTGAAGGCGTGGCCGTAAATCACCTCCACCGTCAACAGCAGTCGCCCATCGGCCGTGCGCGGAAAACCCGACTCGATGGCTCGACGCAACTGCCCATGCCAGGCACGGGACCGCGCAGCAGGAAAGCGGTCAAGGCTGAGGTTGCGGCCGAGTTCACGCAGATCGTTGAGCAGCGCCTGGGCACTGCTGTACGAAAGCATGATGCGCTCCATGTCCATCACGGGCTCGGCAAATCCACTCTGCACCAGCATGTCCCCCCAGTCGTGCATGTCGGTGAACGTATGGGCAGGTGCAGGCCAACCCGCTTGGGCATAGACCGCGCGCAACTCGCGCACAGTATCCGGGCCAAGGCAGGAAAACATCAGAAAGCCGTTGGTCGCAATTTGCCCATGCCAACGCTGCAGCAGGGCCAGCGGGCGCGGTTCCAGGTGCAGCGCCATGTTGGCCCAGAGCATGTCCACACGCGTGTCCTCGCGCGCGACCAGAGCCGTCTTGCCGCGCACCCACTGCAAGGGGTTCCACGAACGCAGCGGGGGCTCATGCGTGGCTTGCAGGGCTTGCGTGAGCTGTTGCGCAGCGATGAAACAAGCGGATTCGGGCAGCAGGCCGCGCAACTGGCGGTGCGCCTGCAGGCCCCCCATCAACGGCTCCCAATGCAACCAGCTGAGCGGCTTGTCGCGAAACCAGTGCAGGCGCTCAGCCATGCGCGACGCCACCTCCTCATGTAACCACGGGCTCTGGATGCGGGGCAGTTCACGCCAGTGCCGGACGGCCATCGGATCCAGTCCGGGAACGGGGGCTTCAGATTCGGGAGCGGTTTTCAAGGGCGATACGTGGGGATGGAGCGATGCCAGGGCTGGATCGGTGCGCGGCGACAGGTCTGTCAAGCGCACCCAATCAGGGACCCCGGCCAGTATATTGGCCACATGTTCAAGGCATTGACCCAGCTCTCCCGGCATCTGTCGGGCACTTGCCAGGTGTGCGGTCGCTGGCCAGCCCAACCCTTGTGCCCGGGCTGCAGACAGCGCTTTGCACCCCTGCAGCCGAGATGCACCGGTTGCGCCGCCCGCCTGGATCATGACCATCGCGGGCTGTGCGGGACATGCCAGACCCGGACCGCCCCTTCTGCCCTGCAGCACTGCGTGGCCGCAGTGGACTACGAATACCCTTGGGACAGCGTGATCGCCCGATTCAAGTTCCGCGGCGAGCCAGGCTGGTCCGGACCGATGGCGGAACTGATGCTCGGCGTGCCACAAACCGTGGCGCTGATGGAGCAATGCCATGTCATGGTTCCAGTCCCACTGACCCCGGCGCGTCTCGCCAGCCGGGGCTACAACCAGGCCTGGGAACTGGTGAAGGACTTGCGCCGGCAGTCGGCCGCCGCTGGATCTGCACCGCCCCCCGGACTGGCAGACGCCCTGCTCCGCATCGGGGATGCGCCGGATCAGCACAGTCTTCCGCGGGAGCAGCGCATGCGCAACCTGAAGGGGGTCTTCATCGTTCATCCGGCAGCGCGCCTGTCCCAATCCAGAGTCCTGCTGGTCGACGATGTGACCACCACCGGATCCACGCTGCAAGCCGCGGCCCAGGCGCTGTTGCAGGGGGGTGCAGCAGGCGTGACGGCCCTGGTGTTTGCCCGCACGCCTCCCCATTGAAGTCCCGCGTCTCTGGCAATCGCAGAACTTGTCGACGGCTGTGGCAGCGGCATCTTGAAGACCTCTGTTGTGCAGGGGCTGCATGCCGTGGGTCTGCAGACGGAATAGAAGCGAAAGAGCGTCTGGAACCACGCGTGCAAACGGTATCATCGCGTCCAGCAGGGAGAGCGAAAAAGCTAGTCCACTGGCATGCTCAATTGTTCATCTGGTTGCCACCCCGGAGCCTAACCCTGCACCATGTTCCACATCGTTCTCGTTGCGCCCGAGATACCGCCCAACACCGGGAACGTGATCCGTCTCAGCGCCAATACGGGCTGTACGCTGCACCTGATCGAACCGCTCGGGTTTTCGATGGACGACAAGCAGATGCGCAGAGCCGGGCTGGACTACCACGAGTACGCCGATGTGCGACGCCATGCCGACTGGCCCCGGTTTCTCCAGACCGAAAAACCCGACCTGCGGCGCCTGTTTGCCCTGACAACGCGTGGCTGTCGCAACCTGTTCGACACCGCATTCCTGCCAGGTGACTGGTTGGTGTTCGGCTCCGAAACCCAAGGCCTGTCGCCCGGGGTGCGTGACTGCTTCCCCGACCCCCAATGCCTTCGCCTGCCCATGATTCCCGGCCAACGAAGCCTGAACCTCTCCAACGCGGTGGCGGTTACCGTATTCGAGGCTTGGCGTCAGCAGGGTTTTGCAACCACGCTGGCGTGAAAGATTTCACCTTGCAACTGGTGCGCCCACTCCACAAATTCCCGGTGCGACAGCGCATAATTTTTTTAGCCTTTTACGCTCGCTGCCCGTCACAAGCTTCGGCCAGCACATACAGAGAAGCAGCCTATCTGGCTGCCTGGAGATCCCCTTGATTGCCACCATCGCCCGGCTTATCGGGATGCGGGTTAAACCGCGTGCCCATGCGAGGAAGACAGCCAGCCTGAAAGAGCTCGTGTGCATCCGAAGTGCCATGCTGGCCTGTATCGACGATTGCGAGAGCCTTCCGTCGCAACGTCTGCGCACCAAGATCAGCCATGCGCAAACGCCTCAGGAACTCTGGCTATTGCGCAACGATGCCTACCAGATGATCTCCCAGCGCCACAACCAGACCGTTGCCGCAGAGCGCATCAACAACCTGATGGCATCGTTCGAGGGCTGGCTCGAGCCCAAGCAGCTGATCCGCATCAAGTGAGAGACCCGGGGTTCCGGCCCCCGGTTGCGGTCAGGGATACTGCCTGACCAGCGATTCGGCGACGCACACGGGCTTGTCAGCGCCCTCTCGCTCCACCAGAACCGACCACGTGGTCTGCAGTCCGTCGTGTTCGATGGGATCGGCTGCCAGCAACGTCATGCGGGCACGCAAGCGGCTGCCCACGGGCACAGGCGCCGTGAAGCGCACCTTGTTGAGCCCGTAGTTCACCCCCATGCGCGACTGTCGGATCTCGAACGAGGATTCAAAGAACACCGGCAGCAGAGACAGGGTGAGAAAGCCGTGAGCGATCGGCGCACCGAAGGGCCCCGAGCGCGCCTTCTCCACATCGACATGAATCCACTGCCGGTCGCCCGTTGCTTCGGCAAAGCGGTCGACCTGTTCCTGGGTGATGATGAGCCAGTCGCTCACAGCCACCTCCTGACCCACGCACGCGGCCAGTTCGGCCAGATTTTCAAAGGTTTTCATGCCATCCGACTCTAGCGAGAGGTTCGGCCATGGCATGTCGGCACCGCGACATGCGGACCATCGGCCTTGCAATCCCTTCAGCTGTCCAGCCAGTGGCAGATCGCCTGCCACTGCTGCAGGTCCTTCTCGACCCGGCTGGGTGCCACATCGAACAGGGTGAGACCACGCGCGGCGAGGTGGATGTAGTTTTGCGTGTCACGCAGGTAGCCCAGCACCGGCAGACCCAGGCCGCCCACAAACTCGTGCAGCTTGTCGGCCGCGATGGTGCGTGCGTCCACGCGCATGCCCACCAGGCCAATCTGCAACTTCTCGGCGTGCCGCGACTCGGCCAGCTCGTCGAGAAAGGCGCGGGTGGCGTAGATGTCAAAAATGCTGGGCTGCAGGGGCACCAGCACTTTGTCAGCCAGCTTGAGCACATCCTTGAAACGCCAGCCATGCAGGCCTGCGGGTGTGTCCAGCACCACATGGGTGGTGTCTCGCGGCGGACGGGCGATCAGGTCATGGGACACGTCCCAGGTCTGGATCGGACGGGCTGCCGCGGGCCGCAGTTTGAGCCAGAGCGCAGACGACTGCTGACGATCGGCATCGCCCAGCATGACCGCATGGCCCTGGCTGGCGAAATACCCGGCCACGTTGGTCGAGAGCGTGGACTTGCCCACGCCGCCCTTGGGATTCGCAACCACCACCACCGGCATATCGAGCTCCTCGCTGACTGGAAAAACATGCCCTATGGTATCGGCAGTCCATCAGCGCCAGGCATCCCACAGCAGCTTGACGCCCGTGAGAAACATGCCGGTGTAGATCAGCCGGTAAAACAGGACCGGGTTGATGCGGTGCGCAATGCGAACCCCCACCCAGACACCAATGGGTGCAAACGGCAGCAGCGCCAGCGAGGTCAGCATGTTGCGTCCATCCAGCAGGCCCAGCCAGGCATATGGAATCCACTTCGCCATGTTGATGAAGAAAAAGAAGAACGCCAGGGTGCCCGTGAACATCAGTGGCGACAGCCGGAGCGGGATCACATAGGCGTTGATCGGCGGACCGCCGGCGTGGGCGATGAAGCTGGTGAACCCTGATGTGGCGGTCAGCAGGGCACCGAGCCATGTCGGCGGCGGCGGGCTGTCGGGTCGCGGCGGAAAGAGCAGCCGCTGTGCCAGAAAGAGCAGGGTGAATGCGCCGACGATGCCCGCCACCATACGCGGATCCAGCACCTTGAAGAGGAACGTCCCGACCCCGATGCCCAGCAGACCAAAAGGCAGCAGAAACCGCAGCAGGCTGCGGTCCACGTTCTTGCGAAACGCCGCCATGCCCAGCAGATCCATGACGAGCAGCACCGGCATCAGGATGGCCGCCGCTTGCGGCACGCTGACCGCCAGCGCCATCATCGGCACCGCCAGCGAACCAAAGCCGGCGCCAAACCCGCTCTTGCTCACCCCCAGCAACAACACCGCAGGGATCGCCACGGCATAGAAATGCGGATCGGTGATCAGGGTCATGGCATCACCGGCAAGCGACAATCGGCGCGATGCAAAACGTTCAATTCTGGGGCGAAAGCCTGCGCCTGCTGGTGGAGCTGGCGGCTACCGCCGCGTTCGCCCTGGCCGGCATCACGGAAGCCGCCCGCAAGCGGCTGGATGCGGTGGGGGTCTGCGTGGTGGGCTTTCTCACCGCATTTGGCGGCGGCACGCTGCGCGACCTGCTGCTGGACCAGCGGCCCTTTTTCTGGGTGCGTCATGTGGAGATGTTGTGGGGGGTGCTGGCGCTGTGCGTGCTGGCCATGCTCTTTCTGCGCCACCGCCATTTTGACCTGACCGAGAAAGCCATCCAGTGGCCCGACGCGATGGGACTGGGCCTGCTCACCGCCACCGGGGTCCATCAGGCCCTGCTGCTGGAACTGCCGGCGCTGGTGGCTGTGCTCATGGGCCTGATCACCGGCGTGTTCGGTGGCGTGCTGCGCGACGTGGTGTGCAATGAAATCCCGACCGCGTTTCACGATCACCGACCGTACGCCGTGTGCGCATTCGCGGGCGGCTGGGTCTATGTGGGTTTGTGGCAGGCCGACGCTCCTGGGTGGCTGGCGCTGATCGCCTGCGTGACCGTCACGGCCGGACTGCGGAGCCTGGCCTTGTGGCGCAACTGGCAGCTGCCAGCCTGGAGGACATGAGGCCCCCAAGTCCCGCCGCTGCGCGGATCACGGCCCTCCCGTGACATCGACCCTCAGATCCGCTCGATGATGAGCGCAATGCCCTGCCCCACCCCGATGCACATGGTGCACAACGCGTAGCGTCCGCCGGTGGCGTGCAGGCGGTTCACCGCTGTGGTGGCCAGTCGCGCACCACTGGCTCCGAGCGGATGGCCCAGGGCGATCGCGCCGCCCCACGCGTTGACACGCTCATCGTCGTCCTTCAGACCCAGCGTGCGCAGCACGGCCAGCCCTTGTGCGGCAAAGGCTTCATTGAGTTCGATCACGTCCAGCTGGTCGAGCGTGAGCCCGGTGAGCGCCAGCACCTTCTGCGTCGCCGGCGCCGGGCCGATGCCCATGATGCGAGGCGCCACACCGGCCGTGGCCATGCCGACGATGCGTGCCTTGGGGGTCAGGCCGTTCTTCGCGGCCGTGGCCTCATCGGCCAGCAGCAGGGCACAGGCGCCATCGTTCACGCCGCTGGCGTTACCGGCGGTCACGGTACCGTCCGGCCGCACCACGCCCTTGAGTCTGGCCAGCGCTTCCAGGCTGGTCTCGCGCGGGTGTTCGTCGGTGTCCACCACGATGGCGTCCCCCTTCTTCGGCAGGATGCTCACCGGGCAGATTTCCCGCGCCAGGTGGCCTGCTCGCTGTGCCGCCACGGCCTTCATCTGGCTGGCCAGGGCCATGCGATCCTGCGCTTCGCGCTCGATCCTGAAATCGGTCGCCACGTTCTCGGCCGTCTCGGGCATGGAATCCACTCCGTACCGCTCCTTCATCAGCTTGTTGACAAAGCGCCAGCCGATGGTGGTGTCGTAGACGGCGTTGGCGCGGCTGAAGGCAGATTCGGCTTTGGGCATGACGAAAGGCGCGCGGCTCATGCTTTCCACGCCGCCGGCGATCATCAGACCGGCTTCGCCGGCCTTGATGGCCCGCGCTGCTGTGCCGACAGCATCCATGCCCGACCCGCACAGGCGGTTGATGGTGCCGCCGGGCACACCCACTGGCAGGCCAGCGAGCAGGCTGCTCATGCGGGCGACGTTGCGGTTGTCCTCACCGGCCTGGTTGGCGCAGCCGAACAGAACGTCGGTGACGGTTTCCCAGTCGACAGCCGGGTTGCGTGCCATCAGCGCCTTGAGCGGGATGGCGCCGAGATCGTCGGCTCGCACACTGGAGAGTGCACCGCCATAGCGACCAAAGGGGGTGCGGATGGCATCGCAGATGAAGGCCTGTTTCATGACTTGTCTCCAGAAATTGTAGCGATACTGTACCCAAGCCCACCGGGGGTCTTCGTTGCCTGCGGGACAATGGCATCCATGTTCAATCCTTCACAAGCCGATGTGCGGCGCTTTTTCTGTGCGGTGCACGCCAAGCGCCTGAGCCAGGCGCCGATGGAAGCCATCGAGACACTGGCGGGCCAATGGGTGACCGAGCACCCCGAATTCCATGCCGAGCTGGCCGATGTGGACGCGGCGCTGGCCCGCATGAACGAGCCGTCCGGGGGTACCGAGAACCCGTTCCTGCACCTGTCTATGCACCTGTCCATCAGCGAACAGTGCAGCATCGACCAGCCGCCCGGCATCCGCCAGGCGGTAGAGCTGCTGGCCGCGCGCCGTGGCGACCTGCACGCCGCGCACCATGAGGTGATGGAGTGCCTCGGCCGCATGCTCTGGGAAAGCCAGCGTGCCGGGCGCCCGCCCGACGGACAGGCCTACATTGAACAGGTGCGCCAGAGGGCCACGAAAGACTGAAAGCAAAAAGCCGCTCAATGAGCGGCTTTTTCGGGCGCGACGGGCGGATCAACGGAAGCGCGACTGGGCGACCGTTTTGAGCTCTCCGTCCACCGAGGCCAGG
>Ga0105105_10001305_pt1 | contig 10613 bp, 9 predicted proteins | sample PPLLaktember2015_4_FD_79108 | JGI IMG/M metagenome (GOLD analysis project Ga0105105, IMG submission 79108) | Freshwater sediment microbial communities from Prairie Pothole Lake near Jamestown, North Dakota, USA - PPLs Lake P8 Core (1) Depth... | ecosystem: Environmental > Aquatic > Freshwater >... | reverse complement strand
TCAGACTGAGTTGCGGTATTCAAATCAATCGCAGCCCAGGCCGAGATGCTGAACAACAACCCCGCGATCAAACTCCCCAATAACTTTTTCATATTGCCTCCATTTGAAATGATTGCGCCAGAATTCGCGCGGAAGACAATTTATCCCTGGCCGGAAGGTTTGAAAATCTGTCGAAAGTTATAGACGACGTATAAAAACCAGAATGAAGCAAGACGCCATACCCGTTTAGTGCGAAGTGCCGGACGATTGCCTACGGTTGGCTGTCGAACTCATCGCCGTGCCAGACCCGATTGCCGCTGGCCAGGATACGTTCATGGTGATCGTAGATCCATCGGACCGTGGCAGAAAAAGTCCCCATCTTCTCTCCTTCAGACAGGGAGAACAGTCGCTGCCTGACATTTATCCCATGCAAATGCCTAGCTACTGCAGCCCGTTCAGCATCGTCAGAAATCAAACGCAACGCGGCCAAGTAGTAATCTTCATCATTATTGGCTGACAACCAGTCTGGCAATTCAAGCTTCTGCATGATGCCCTTGTCCGTCTGGCTATGTGGTTCTGGTCCAACAAACGCAACCGTGGGCAATCCGAGCACACTGGCATCCACCGTACAGTTGGTATTGCCAAAGGGGAAGGGGGCCAAAACAAGGTCGCAGCGCGCCAATGCCTGAAGATAGTCAGGATAGGACAGATACGGATGCACAATGGCATTGGGGAAGCGCCGCATCAGGAGGCTGCGGATACCATCCTGACGCACACCTTTCTCGCCAGGAAAGAAATGGAATCGCAAGGGCTTGGGGGATTCTTTCTGTAACCGCTCGCAGATATCAATGATGCGATGTGACAGCTTCATGGCAATGCCATTGACCGCAACGTCAAACACCTCATCCTTTTTGGGCATACGCACTGGCATCGTTGCAGGCAGCTTCGAGTGCGGCTCATAGTAGCCTCGGCCGGGCCGGATAACGACTACCTCGTTGAAACTGCCAGCCGATTCCCGCGTACTTTCCCCAAGGATGACGTAGTCCATCTGTTCCGACTTGGACGTGGCCGGATGCCCAATTGTCATCAACTGGATCGGAGCCAAGCGCAGATTGGCCAGCGCAATACTCAAAAACGTAAGGCCCACACTCGGGTAATAGATCAAGTCAGGTGCCAGGGCTTCTATTTTGGCGACCGTATCCGGCAGATCGTCAGGCAGGCGCGAGACTTCCACCCAATCGTCAAAACAGCCTCGCACCAGCGGGTCCTGTTCGGTAGAGGGGGCAACGAGCACCAATCTAAATTGGTTCCGAAGTTGTCGGATCTTTTCTGCGTAACAGCGGAACATCGCATGCCCGGCCCGCAAACTTTCACCAATGATGACCAAGGTCGGTCGGTCTCTGAGTACACGAGGCGAACAAGTTGGATTTATCCCCTTGGCGCGCATCCAGTTTCGCATCAGCTGATTCAGAGACCGCTTGATGGCGTGCTTGTTGGGATGGCTGGCATAACTGCAATACATCCAGGCCGATACCAAAACAGCAAGCATATCGTCGGGCAATGTCTCGTTTTCGATCAGATGGCCAGCCTCCAATAGCCGAGCACGGTTCTGTTCACCCCGGGCAGTAAGCACTGCGCGCTGCCTCAGCCAGCCCAGCAGCAGCGGCAACAGCTTTGCTGCCGGCAGCCGCAGCACCTCCTCAAATATGGGGCCTGGCAGATCATCCAGTGCAGAGAACAATGCAAATTTTGCCAGGGCATCCCCATTGAACTTCAACGAGCCATCCGTCTGGCGTCGGCCCAGCAAAATACCCAAATGCGTGGCATCACCGAAGCCACTGACCGCAAAGACCGCGTGGAATACGATCTTGTAGACACTGAATTCCCGGAACTGCTCTGCCGACGGCGAAAAATCTGGATCAGTGGCAAGCGTGGTACACGCTGCCGCAATGCGTGTGTAAACGGCTTGCCGCAGGGCTGCTGGAAAGCGGACCGAAAGCAAGCCATCTGGCTCGGTCAGCAACAGCAATCGGGCCGACAACCTGAGCAGACTGTGTGTGGCCTCACCCGTATGATGGGCATAAACCTGATGCTCAAATTCCTCAAGCAACTGCAGAGGGCTGGGGGCTTCAGCCATGTTTCAACGCCATTTCCAACTGGGCCACAATGAAGCGGATATCGTCGTCGGTCAGGAAGTTGTGGAAAGGCAATCCTAATAACCGCGCCGAAAGCTTCTGTGTAATGGGTAATGGCACTCCATCCCCATACGCGGCCAAGGCAGGGTGCTCATAAAGAGGGGGGCAATACCAGCGGCGTGTCTCGATCCCGACCTTCTCCAACACGCCCTGAACTGCCTGTGCGTTTTTACCCACGTCCAGGGACATTACCGAGCGGGGATTTCCTTGTCCGTCAGCTTGCAGGCGAATTCCCTGCACACCACCCAGCGCTTCACGGTAGCTATCCCATAGTCGCTGACGTTGACTGAGAATATGTGACCGACGTTCGAGCTGAGCCAGACCCACCGCCGCAGCATATTCGCTGAGCTTGGCGTTGGTTCCGGGGAGTTCTGAACGCCAGGCATGAAATCCGAAATTGCTCAGCCGCTTTACACGATCAAGCAGCCCACTATCGCGCGATGCCACAAGGCCACCCTCGCCACAGCCAAAAGGCTTGGTGGCATGGAGGCTGAAAACAACGATGACATGGCCGCGCACGGCTTGATACCCCATTGCCGACGCCGCATCGATGACGACCGGACGGCCGGTCGTTAGGGAGAACCGGTCCCATTCCGACACATCCTGGGCAAGGCCATAGGTCGCCACCGGCATGACCACATCACATGCCATCTCAGACGCCAAGGACGGCGTGAGTTGCCAGCTATCTGCATCAACATCAGCGAATACTGGGATATGGCCCGCCCGTACAACTGCCAAGGCGCTAGCAGGGAAGGTCAAAGCGGGAACAAGGACGCGTGATCCAGACGGCAATTCGAGCGCAGAAAGTGCAAGCTCCAGTCCGGAGGTGCCTGTATTGACGGTCACGCAATGAACCCGAGCATCGCTTATGCGTGAAAGCCAATCACCGAAAGCGACTTCCAGTTCGCCCACGAGCGGTCCGAAGTTACTGTACTGCCGATTAGTATCGATGCGCTCCAACCACGGCAGCAGGTTTGCCGACAGGGGCAGATCGGGGACAAGCAGTTTGTGCATGGAAATCAACTCGGCATGGACCTAGGATGGCGTTCATCGTCGGAAATATGTTCATTCTCAATGCGGACGCAGCGCATAGGCCATCCCACCGTCCTATGAGAGATTCAATTATTCTCTCACAGAGCTACTTTCCGAATGAACACTGACTGACTTCGAGCGGTCGCAATGAGGATGCCATCATGATTATCGACATGCGATGCCGATTAACGAGCGGTGATTCTGCGGGATATTTCGTTGACCGCATGGATCGGGTCGGTCGCCGCGACCGCATCCAGGCTTTCAGTGATTTTTCTGTCGATTCATTTTTCAGCGAGATCGACGCGGCAGGCATCACAACCGCCGTCTCGGTGTCGGGCTGCAACCCCGGCGCGCGGCTCGGCCGCCACGATTTGCCAGCCAGAACGACGTCTAACGACGATCTCGCTGAGGTGCAGCGCACCCGACCCGGGCGCTTCCTCGCGGTGGGGGGCATCGACGCCAGCAATCAGTTCCATGACGCCCTGAGAGAAATCGAACGCTGCGCCATGCAGCTCGGCATGAAGGCCGTGGTCATCGAACCAGGGCGGGCGCCGGGTTGTTTAATTAATGATGATCGCCTCTACCCCCTATATGAGAAATGCCAGGCTCTCGGCGTTGCCATGATCCTGCAAACCTCCGGTGTCCTGGGAGGAAAATATGTCGACTACGCAAACCCCAAATACGTGGAGCAGGTAGCAGAAGATTTTCCGAAGCTGCGTATCATATGCGGCCATGGTTGCTACCCCTACGTCCGCGAAGCCATCGTCATGGCCGCCAGGCGCGAGAATGTATGGTTATCCCCGGATGGCTATTTTTTCCATCTCGGCCACGAAGACTGGGTCAAAGCAATCAACTACAACCTCATGGGTTTCGCAGACAAGTTCCTGTTCGCAAGCGCCTATCCACTCACCGCGATCCAGCCCTTCGTGGAAAATTTCATGAAGGTTGCATGGAAAGATGAGATTTTGGAGAAAATCCTGTATCGCAATGCCATTCAGGCCTTGGGCTTGGACCAGGATCCGGTCTATCAGAACCGGTATGGACTTAAGTAATGACGCCAATGCCCTAACGATCCCCATCAATGACGCCGCGCAAGCCCACCCTCCTGCTGATGTCCGGAGCCTGCCTCGTAGGCCAGAACGTCTATACCTGCCTGACGCCACATCGGAACGCGCTGCGCCTTGTGGCGACAAATAGTGAAGCCAAAGAACCAACGCTGTTCGATTTCGACGCCGTCTACCTCACCCCTCCGACACAAGGGTCTTCAGACATTTTCAACCGGCGTTTTACGGAAATACTGGAACTTGAGTCACCCCTTCTCATCATTCCCTGCCGAGATGAGGACATTCTCGTTCTAGCCCAGATCCGTGAGCGATGCCCTGCATCGGAGCGGCGCAAGCTCCTCTGCGGGAACGTCGAAACGGCCAGTGTGATGCTCGACAAGCTGCAGAGTTGGCATTTCTCCGTTGAACATGGCCTGCCCTTCGCAGCGACCATCGCAATGGATGCCCCCCTCGATCAGCTCGAGGCCTTCGCCGACCGGCACGGCTATCCCCTTCTGGCAAAGCCGAGGGAGGGTTTTGCCTCCCGCGGCGTATTCCTGATCCTGAATCAGGAACAACTCGCCAGCGCAACCAGGCATCGGGGGCACCTGCTGCAGGAATATCTTGGCCATCCAGGGCCGATACTCGACTATGCGACAAGCGTCGCCAACGAAGGTATTCCGCTCTTCCATACCCTGGAAGGACTCAAACACTCCATCCAGCTGCTGATTTCTCCGGAAGGCGAGGTGGGTGACGCCTTCGTCACCTGCAACAAAATGGTGTTCGGCAAGAGCGAACGCGTTACGTTTGAAAACGCGCCGGACATTCAGGCGTTGGGACTGCGCTGTGGAAAAGTGTTTGCCCAGGCGGGGTGGCGGGGCCCCTTGAATATCCAGTGCGAGCGTACGCCCGATGGCCGAATTGTCATCTATGAATTCAATGGCCGCTTTACCGGCGCCACTGCCGCCCGCTATCTGCTCGGCCATGACGAAGTGGGCAATGCCTTGCAAAGCTTTGCGGGCATCTCTTTGGCATCACCGCAAACCGCAGACGGCGCACGGGAAGTCATCCGCTTGCCCAACAGCAGGCTAGTCGCCCCACTTGAGGTAGAACAGCTGAATCAGGCTGGTTTCTGGGGTGCCGGCCAACAGTAGCCGCGCGACCATGATTATTCTTGGCCAGAATTGAGAACGCTCGGGCCCCACAAGTTTTCCAGGCGCTGTATATGCCTAGCCCTGTTGATGTTGGCATGATGCATGGCATGCATATCCGCCGTGATGGGCAACTGGGCAAAAGACGCAGATTCGTGTCATGACTTCAGCGCCATCCATCAACCCGACCGTACTCGGCCAATCTAGCCAACAAAGCTTGGATCCTATCTTGAAAAATACTGACGAAAGACTGTATGAACTATTCGCAGAATTGCGACAGGCCCCTGATTGCCCCACTCCAAACAAGAAAATCGCGATCATTTCGACCCCTCGCTGCGGCTCGAAATTCTTCTGCGAATCTTTAGCCAGCACTGGCAGGTTTGGGCGTCCGAAGGAGTGGATGAACATACGCTACGTCAAAGCCTATGCCCGTCTATTTGAATTGAAAGATATGGACTTGAACCAGTATCTCCAATTCGTCATGGCTAAAACAACTACATCTAACAGGGTATTCACACTGAATTTCCATGTCGAACAGTACACGGAATGGCAGAAAAACAACCTCGACCTACTACGTTTAGGATTCGACAAGTTGTACTACGTATATCGAAAAGACAAATTGGCCCAGGCACTTTCATTTGCCAAGGCAAGACTGACAGATCAATGGTCTTCTAAAAGCGGGCCACTTCGGGAAACGCCCATCGGGGAAATCAATAATTCAGATATATTGAAAGCGCTCTACCACCTCAGTCTGCAGGATGAGTATTACCGAACCCATCTTGCCAAGCATGTCCAGCGTGAGTATTGCTACGAAGACTTCACAACAAGCAACTCATGTTTCCATGATGTACTCGCCGATAATGCTATCGAACACCAGGACATTCAGATTTTTACCAGTGGCATGGCTGTCCAACGCGGCGCCAGCGACACTCAGAAAATGCACGATTTGGTGTCCTATATTGGGCATCAATGACTTTGTAGGACTCGTTTCAACATCGCTCCAGATTCTTTAGGTTATCCAACTCAGCCTCCTATACCGGTGCCATCCATGCCGAAAGTAACCGTCACCATGGGCGTGCGCAACATGGCGCGCTACGTGGGCGCCGCCATCGAAAGCGTCCGTGCCCAAACGTTGCAGGACTGGGAATTCATCCTTGTCGACGACGCATCGGAGGATGGCACCCCTGAAGTGATCCAGTCATACCTGCAAGATCCACGCATCCATCTGGTCCGCCTGGATCACTGGAGCGGGCTCGGAACCGCACGCAATGCAGGCTTCCAGAAAGCAGGTTCCCCCTTCATTACCATGCTTGATGGTGACGACGCCTACCTCCCCGATGCCCTCGAGTTGCTCGTCAATGCCATCAGCCAGAGCCCTTCAGATATCGGCGTGGTGTATGGCGACCATATCCGCCTGGATGATGCGACTGGGCAGAAGACGCTGGTCCGTGTCGTGCCGCCCATGTCCAAACCTGCCCTGTTCCGGCAGATATGCTGCATCAATCCCGTACTGCCCAGCGCCTGCATCATGCGCAGGCAGGTATGGGAAGAATATGGTCCTCATGATGTCGTTAACAACTATTCGACAGAATTCGACTTATGGACCCGGTCACTGCAAACCTATTCCATTGCCAAGATTGACGCCCCGGTCGTGGTCTATCGCCGGCACGCCGAGCAAGTGACCGCACCTGCCAAGTGGGCGGCTTTTCGTGCCAACCGGGATGCCCAGGTATTGCGTATCGTTCAGTCACTCGGACTCGATGGCTTGTTTCCAGAGGCCACCGAAAATTTCGCAGTGGCCTCTGCCGTGGACAACCACGTCACTCGCATGCTCAAAATGAAATATCCCGCCTGGAATGCCGCCCTGTTCCTGCTAGCGCAGACGCAGGCCCTGTTCCCCACCCCGGAAAGGGCCGAACACATGAAAACAATCGCGTCCTTGCTCGAACCACACGCGCGTCAACCCAACTGAAACCTCACCATGTCAACTCACCCCACCGTTCTGATCACCAGTGTCGGCAGCGGCGTCGGTTATGGCGTGTTGTATTCATTACGCCAAGCCAAGCGCCCCTACCGGATCATTGGAGCGAATGCCGTCGCCGTAGCGGCCGGTAATTTTCGTTGCGACACGGTCTACCATCTCCCCAGCGCTCATCAGGCGGAGAAATACCGCGCAGGCTTGCTGGCCATCCTCGGCAAAGAGCGCCCGCATCTGCTCATACCCGGCCATGACATGGAGTTGCCGCTGTTGGCGGCATGGCGCGAAGACATTGAACGCGACATCGGAACCCAGGTTCTGGTCAGTTCGCCGCAAGTCATCCAGGTGTGCAATGATAAATATGAGAGTGCGCGTTTCTTCGGCGAACGTTTCGTCACAACCGCCATCACGCCCGAGCAGATCAGCCGGCTTGTTGCGGACTGCGGCTTCCCGCTGATGGTCAAGCCGCGGCAGGGCTACGCATCCCGGGGCGTGCAGGTGGTGTTCAACATGGCCGAACTGGATGCCGCCCTCAACCGCAGCAATGAGGCACTGATCGTGCAGGAATTCCTGCCGCCCACCGGCTGGAACAAGGCCAAGCAGGATCTGACCCGCCAGGACATTTATGACGACAGCCGTCTGCGCCAGGAGGAGGAGTACTCGGTCCAGGTCCTGGTTGGCCGCACCGGGCAAGTTCTCGGCCTGTTTTCCAGCCGCAACAGCCTCTGGCACGGCGTCCCTTTTACCGTCGAAACTTATCGGGACCCGATCCTGGAGCGTGAAGTGCTGGCGATGACGCAACAGCTCACCCAAATCGGCCTCATCGGTCCCTGCAACTTCCAGGCGCGCAAGACGGCGGCAGGGGAATATCGCTTCTTCGAGGTCAACGCCCGCTTCACCGGTATCACGCCCGTGCGTGCGGACATGAGCTTCAACGAGTGCGATGCCAGTTACCGCCATTTCGTCGAGGCAGATGACTCCCTGCCTTTGGCGTGTACCGAGGGATTTTGGGCTCAACGCTACATCACCCATGACGTCTTCACGCGAGCGGACATCGCCACCCTCGAAGGAACCGGCCAATGGCCCGCATCCACCTGACCGGCGCCACCGGCTATATCGGGTCAGCGTTGCTAGCGCGTTTGCGCGCTGACGGCCATGACGTTGAAGCAGCAAGCTACCGGCTGCCGGCAGCGCCGCCAACCCCGATCGAGGCAGACATCCTGATTCACCTGGCCGCAGTTGGCGGCGGCAGCCATCACCTCAAACGGGCTGGCGACGGGGATGTCGCCCACACCCACGCGGTCAATGTGCTAGGGATGCAGACCCTGCTCGACAACCTCGCAGTCCCGCGCACCCGCGTGCTCTCTTTCTCGTCCAACAGTGTCTATGGCACTGCTTGGCCGCCTCTGCTTGCCAGCGAATCAACCCCGATCAATCCGCAAAGCGACTACAGCCGCAGCAAGGCTGCGGCAGAAGCCTTACTCAAAAACAGTGGGCTTGACTACATGATCCTGCGCCCCTGCGGCGTGTTCGGACCTTCGCCTGGCGGAAAATTCGGCAGTTCATTCTTGAATGTGGTGACTGATCGTGCCTGGAAAACAGGTCTTCTGGATATGTTCGGCGGTGAGCAGGGCATTGACACCCTCTTTCTGGATGACTTGCTGGAAGTCGTCTCCCGCATCTGCCACGGCGAATGGCATGGCCGTCAAACCTACAATGTGGCCGGGGATATCGTCAGCGTTAAAAGCATGATGGAAATCCTGGCGGATGCCGTGCTGCAGGCAGCACACCCGTGCGAAATCCGCAGCAAGCCGCTGCCCCCAAACCCTGGCCTCCTGCTCGACAACACCAAGCTGAAACATGACTTCCCGGCCTGGCGCCCCACTCGGCTTGAATCGAGCCTATCCGCGCTGCTCGAGGCGCGCGCGTCAATGCAGGCCTGGCGTTAACAGAACGCTGCGCCACTTGTGCCTGGCTTGGCTCAACGTTTGCAAACGCTATAAAGCAAAACGGGCGCGGATTGCTCCGCGCCCGTTTCATGCGACTAACTGACTAAGTCAGATTAGAAGCTGTGCTTGATGCCGATGTTCCAACCAGAGACATCGTCATTGCTGTCGTCATCGCCATTGGCGTACACGACATAAGCGGCAGTGCGCTTGGACAGGTTGTAGTCAGCGCCCAGAGCCCAGGCAGCCTGATCAGCAGAGCCGGCATCCACTTGGCCATACTGAGCCTTCAGAACGATCGGGCCCATGTTGTAGGCACCGTTCACGAGCCAGGAGTCACGCTCGCCAGCACCGCCGCTGATGTCTTCGTAAACGAAGCCAACCTTGGCATCACCGAAGGTGTAACCCAGACCCAGCTTCACGCCCTTGGAGTCCATATCTGTATCGTCAGCACCAGTGGCGTCTTCGGCGTTCTGGTAGGACAGGGAGGCGAACAACGGGCCATTGGTGTAAACCGCAGTGGCGGAAACGGCATCAATGGTTTTGCCGCTGCTGAGGTTGTCGCCTTCATCAGCCGAGTTGTTCATCACGGCAGCCACGGCGAAGTGGAAACCAGACCAGGTCGGGGAGATATAAGCCAACGCTTCAGTAGCACGAGCGTCATGGGTGTTCATGACCAGTTGAACGCCGTCAGTGCGACCCAGGTTGTAGTCGGCGATGGTGTCACCGAAGATGTCCAGGCTGCCGGTACCCAGTTTGTACGGGGTGTCATGACGACCCATCAGCACGGTACCGAAACCACCGGACAGACCGACGAAGGTGTTACGGGTACCCAGACCTTCAGCACCCGTGCCACCGATAGCGCCGCCGCCGTTGCCGCCCAGAGCGGATTCGATCTGCCAAATGGCCTTCAGACCGCCACCCAGATCCTCGGAACCCTTGAAGCCGATGCGGCTGGTGTTGTCCAGGATGGACATGTCGGTACCGGAAACGTCGGTGTCCTGGATGGCAATGTTCAACACGCCATAGACGTCAACGTTGGAAGTAGCTGCAAAAGCGGGGGCGGCAAAAGCGCCAGCAACAGCCAGAGCGATCAGAGACTTTTTCATGTTTGAAACTCCTATCAAGTTAGTAAAACTTCCTGCTCTGCGCGGTGGCCGGGCTTCAGTGCTTGCGCGCATCTTCCCTTGCCGCCGCCCTCTTCACCTTTGAAGAGGGAGCCTTAAAACCTCTCGCGCGAGAAGTTGGAGCGCATTCTGCTTAACTCTTAATAGGCGAAGCAAACCTGC
>Ga0105105_10001304_pt1 | contig 10619 bp, 10 predicted proteins | sample PPLLaktember2015_4_FD_79108 | JGI IMG/M metagenome (GOLD analysis project Ga0105105, IMG submission 79108) | Freshwater sediment microbial communities from Prairie Pothole Lake near Jamestown, North Dakota, USA - PPLs Lake P8 Core (1) Depth... | ecosystem: Environmental > Aquatic > Freshwater >... | reverse complement strand
TGACACCTGTCAAAGATTCATAAAAATTTACAAAAAACCACCGAAACCGACTCTGCATATGACCGATAAAACAGATAAGCACATCCAATACATTATCGGAGCAGGAACTATTCTGTTATGTGGGTATATCATTCAGAGTTCTGTTACGATGAGTTTTGTTGAGAAAGGTACCGCGCTCATCGGGATCTTCCTAGGCACAACCCTTGCGTTTTTTACGATTCGTCTTCTTTTTTCGAAATAAAAAAAACCAATGGAAAACGAGTGTAAGGTCATTTTTTTTAGTTTTTCTTGCTAATGTTTAAATTCGGTGAAATCATTAGCCGTAAAAAGGAGGTTTCCTAATGCTTAATTTTAATTATATGGTTTCAACAAGGGTCTTTTTCGGGAGAAATTCTATTGAGCATCTTGGTGAAGAGCTCAAGCAGTATGGAAAAAGAATTCTGTTTGTCTATGGTCAAGGGAGCATAAAAAAAACCGGTTTATATGATACCGTTATCGACATTTTTGTGAAGAATCACATGGTCTATTATGAACTAGCTGGTGTTCAACCAAACCCACGGATATCTCTGGTGCGGCAGGGTATTACACTCTGCAGGGAACATGACATTGAATGTATTGTGGCTGTTGGTGGTGGCAGTGTCATTGATTCTGCAAAGACGATTGCGACTGGTGTTTATCATGATGGAGATCCCTGGGACTTATTTGTCTTAGGTGATTCTTCTGTGAAAAAAGCACTCCCTATTGGGACAGTCCTGACGTTCGCTGGAACTGGTTCTGAGATGAACGGGAATGCAGTGGTCTCAAATGAGCAGACCGAAGAAAAACTTGCTATCCATAAAGACATTCTGCGACCAAGGTTTTCCATTCTCGATCCAACCTATACGTTTTCTGTGCCAAAAAATCAAACAGCAGCAGGCACCGTTGATATTTTTAGTCATATCCTTGAGCAATATTTTAGTCCAACAAAAGATGCGTTTGTACAGGACAGAATGGCTGAATCCCTGCTGAAAACCTGTATTGCCTATGGACCGGTTGTTCTCCAAGAGCCTGCAAATTATGAGGCACGGGCACAGTTAATGTGGACAAGTAGCATCGCTTTAAACGGTCTTCTTGGGTACGGTCGTTTGAGTGATTGGGCGACCCATGGGATTGAACATGCCTTGAGTGCTGTGGATGATGTGACCCATGGGGTTGGTTTAGCCATTCTTACACCTGCTTGGATGGAGTATGTTCTCAACGAAGAAACTAGATATAAATTTGTTGAATACGCTCGAAACGTCTGGGGATTAGAAGGAAAAAACGATATGGTCGTCGCAAAGAAAGGTATAAAAAAAACAAGGAATTTTTTTACTAACCTTGGTATGCCTCAGACACTCCGGGAAGTCGGGGTAAAGAAAAACACTCTTGCGAAAATGGCTGAAAAAACAGTCGTCCATGGTGCTGTTGGGAAATTCAAAAAACTAGAAAAACACGATGTACTTGCTATTCTTACAAACGCTTTCTAACATATACTAAAACAGGTTCAATGGTTTTCCTATAATTTCCTTATTCGGTTGTTGTTTGTTTTTTCTGATGTTTCAGTTGAGCATAACGAGCGATCATAAGGAGTAACATTGCGATTGCGCACCCGATCATAAAGATCAGAACGCCCGGTCCGCCGTAGGTATCAAAGATAGCGGCTACAGCAGGTACCCCGACAAACATCCCTGCGCTGATGACGATACTGTAGACTGCCATGGTCACTCCTCGTGTTTTCTCTTGTGCTTCATCTGCTAGTGATGAGAGTGCAGAAGGTCCAAATGCAAGAGCCATGAATCCGAAAATCCCTAGAAGTGGCCAGAATTGAATGATGCTGTTTTTCACATCCTCACCATTGGGTGTCGGTGCGAGACCATATCCGATTCCTAGGACTGTCATTACGCCGACAAACCCTATCGTACCGATGATCATGATTGGTAAACGTCCATACTTATCAGAGAGCCTCCCAAAGATGACCTGTGTTATAATTAGGACGACTCCTGCTGCGCAGATGATGCCGGAAAGCATGACTGGTGAGATCGTAAGAATGCCTCCCTGGGCTGTCGAGACTGTTAAAAAGGTCAATACCGCCCCGATTATCATAAACACAATGAACCATGGGAGCGTGAGCAGTTGTATAGAACGTTGTTTGAGCACCCCTATTATCGTATTGAATCTTATTTTCTGGCAAATCACGTCATGTTTCTTTGGCTCTGTGATATTTATGTAACAGTATATACACCCAAAGAGTGCCATCGCTCCAGCAAAAAGGAAGGTTTGTCCAAGAGAACCTTTGAAAAACTCAAGGAAAAGGGCGCCTAAGGCATAGCCAACAACCCATCCCAGCATATTAAATGCATCAAATGCACCCATTTCCCGTCCTCGTCTGTGCTCTGGTGCGTAGTCGGTTAAGAGTGCTAATGAGGAGACAAGAATGGCACCGGCAGCCATCCCGTGAGCTGCATTGATACAAAAGATCGCATAGAGGTTTTTTGTAATGGAGAGAAGAAACAACAAGAACGCTGCAGAAAGAAGTCCTGATAATAACACTATTTTTCTGCCATATCGATCTACTACAGCCCCAATGAACAACACGGTGCCCATTTCGAAGAGGGGAGATGCTGCAGAGACAATGCCATACCCAGTATACTCTGATGTGATATTCAGATAGATAGGTAGTGTGGCAAGCATGATCCCAAAACTGGCTCTGATGAAGAATGTTGAGATGTAGAGTGATGAGAGGAGACGAAGGTAGAATCGGTCATGCATAGAGTTCAAGGCACGTAAAAAAGTATCGCTATAAATAGGTTCTTCTACTGATGATTACAAACCGTTACGCATTTCGCGGAGAAACCTCTCGAAGAAAAAGAATTTTCATACTTTTTTTAGCTTACGATATGGTACTGTACTTTTTTCTGATCGAATCTTTCTTTTATCATCTCAATTTGTTCTTTTCCTAATGTCTGGAATGTAATGATGATTTTGACGTATCCGACAGGTACGGCTGTTGTGATTCGGTCATGTTCTATGGAGTTTACGTTTGCTCCGACATTGCCAAGGATGGCGAGGATATCTTTGAGTACTCTTGGTTTGTCAAGGGCGGTAATCGCTACTTTCACCAGGAGTTTATGGCGCATCATCCCTCGTTCGATGATTTGGGTGAGTAAGGAGAGGTTGATGTTTCCTCCGCTGAGGATTGCGACTACGTTTTTTTTGGGATATGAGATTTTTTTGCTTACGAGTGCGGCAAGTCCGACTGCGCCTGCTGGTTCGACAACAAGTTTTGTCCGTTGCAGTAAGAGGTAAAGGGCGTTTGCGATTTCCTCATCTTTTACAGTGACAACTTCATCAACATATTGCTGAGCCAGAGCAAACGTTAGGTCCTTTGGTGTTTTCACTGCTATCCCATCTGCGATGGTCATAATGCTTTTCAGGGGAATTATCTTATGTTGTTCTAACGAGAGTTTCATGGATTGTGCGCCTTCTGCTTCGACGCCGATGATCTGTACCGTTGGTTTGAGTGTTTTCAGGGCAAGGGCGATACCGCCGATCAGTCCTCCGCCACCGATAGGGATGATGACGGCATCAACTGTTGGGAGTTCTTCGAAGATTTCTATCCCGATTGTTCCCTGACCTGCGATGACGTAATCATCGTTGAATGCATGGACAAACGTCAATTTTTTTTCTTCTGCGAATTTTATTGCTGCAACCGCTGCATCATCATAGGTGCTTCCTTCAAGAACAACATGTGCTCCATATGATTTTGTTGCGATGACCTTTGCTGGTGATGTGTAGATAGGCATGTAGACGGTGCTTTTTACGCCCATCAAGGTTGAGGCATGTGCAACTCCCTGTGCATGATTTCCCGCTGATGCACAGACGACTCCTTGTTTTTTTTCTTTTTCTGTTAAATGATAAATTTTATTGTAGGCTCCCCTGATTTTAAATGACCCTGTGGTTTGGAGGTTTTCTTCTTTGAGGTACACGTTTGCTTTCAGTAAGTTGGAAAATGTTTTCGATCGTTCCAAGGGTGTCTTTCTGATTTTAGGTTGCAGGATCTGGTATGCTTCTTTGATGTCTTTGAAGGTGACCATGTTTGATTCCTCAGAGGAGGTTTTTTAAGAAATCCTGTGCGTTCATTCCTTCCTTCAGCCCTTCTTTTTTTGCGTTTTCTGATACTTCGATGACCGTTGCTTTCAGTACATCATCAAACGTCTTGACACCGGTGACTTTTCCAGCGATGTCCCCAAGTTTATTTGCGGTGTTCATGTTCAGATACCCGCACATGATGTATCCTTTCTTTGCTTGGAGGATGATGAGCGGGGCTTTTCCAAGATCGATGCAATAGCCGGTAAGTTTTCCTTGTCCTAGTTTTATTATCTCTTCTTTCATGAGTACCTCACCTGTTGTATTCTCGTCGGGTATATGGTGTTATTTTCTTTTAATTTTTCTTAAGAAAAGTTCTTTGTTAGATTTTCCAGAAACCTTATCTGGTTTGCACCAGGAGTTCAAGACTGTGTAACCATCAGTTTTTTATTTTTTTAAGTTTACGTATCTTGAATTCCCCGATTAACGTTGGAATTATTTCCAGCTCGTCTCCGTCGTTGATATCGTGTGCTTTGGCTAGCTGGCTTGGAATTGTGATAACGAGGCTGCTTCCCACTACGCGTGCCTTCCTTGTTAGAGGCATGAATCCCCTCCTGCAAGAGTAGGTAATGTATAGCTAAATATATATATGTTTCTGTTTTTTCAAATATATCTAGATGCATATCTCTTCTCTCGAGAATACCTTACCGTTGCTCTCTTGAACAGAAACCAAAACATTATCAATTATCACCAGTTACCGGAGGATTGCGTGAGGCAATATGAAACTGTTTATCGACACTGCAGATTTAAATGAGATAAAGGAAATCGCATCCTGGGGGATTCTTGATGGAGTCACCACCAACCCGACATTGCTCGCCAAATGCGGACGATCATTACAAGACGTCATTGATGAAATCTTCAAGCTTGTAGATGGACCAATCAGCCTTGAAGTGCTCAGTGAAAAAGCAGAAGACATGGTCACAGAGGCAAAGCAGATCGTCTCAAAAATACCGCAGAACTATCGGAAAAATGTCGCTATAAAAATACCAATGACCTCCGAAGGACTCAAAGCGGTCAAAGCACTCTGCAAAGAAGGAATAAAAACAAACGTCACATTGATTTTTTCAGCAAACCAAGCGCTTCTCGCAGCAAAGGCTGGTGCGACCTTTGTCAGCCCGTTCATCGGACGCCTGGACGACAATGGACAGGAAGGGATGCGAGTCATCGAGGAGATCATGGACATCTTCTGCAATTACGATATCCAAACCGAAGTCATCGTCGCAAGCATCCGCCACCCCATTCATGTGATCGAATCAGCACAGCTCGGTGCAGACATCGCAACAGTTCCACCTGATGTTCTCAGAAAAATGATTAAACATCCACTGACTGATGCAGGCATTAAAAGTTTCTTAAAAGACTGGGAGAAAGTAAAAAAATAAACTATTTCTTTTTATGGACCTCTGAGAGATACTGAATGCCTTTCTCCGTGAGTTTTACTTCGTTATCGGAGAGGTATTGTAACATCTCCAGCTGAAGGAGTTTTTGGATCATGGTGTCAAACTTCTGCCGGGAGATATGCAGAAGTGTCACTGCAGATTGAACATCGGTATCCCGTCGTTGTATCATATGCAGTAACTCTTGTTCTTTTTCTGATACCTGTATCATCGTCGTCTTTGGAACCAGTGTCTGGTGTTGTTTCTGTGATTCGGTCACGCGCTCGACGTATTCTTCGATGATGAGATCAAGCAGCAATGTGTCAAGTAACCTTCCCTGGTCGTCATACAAGTGACATACATTATTGTCATACTTCCATGTCGATACGGTATCCCATGTGTAAAGCGGCTCCTGCTGTTCTTCTTTCTGAAGTGGTTTTGGGAAAGGTTGAGCTCCTTTGGTCTGATAACGCAAATGTTGTTCTGATTGGATGCGCTCAAAGTAGACTCCATACCCTCTTAGTTCATCCACAGACGAGTCACCAAGATGCTGCTTTAATTCCGAGATAAAATACAAACCGACATCATTCCCAATCGTCTCTGTTAACTCCAGATAGATGACGCGTATCAACGCATCAATGGCTTCACCGAATCGAGATGGTTCTATGGCATCAAATGTTTTATCAAAGCTACTCTGAATCCCCTCATCTGAAAAGAAATCGTCATGAATCGTGACAAGGGTAAGAAAATCATATTTTGTTTCTAATTTTTCCAGCGTGGTCTTCAGAATCTGAACCGCAAAACTATCAAGAGTGCGTCGTCCTACAACCGTGAAAAGTGCTTCGAAAACCCGTTTGGCAAGAACAGAGTTATTTGTTTTTGACATAGACCCTAACCATGTAGAATTGGTTCATGACTTATAAACTGTTGTCTTTTTGTTTTACCAAATGTGTCCCCAGTCGTTGCTCTTACACTCTGGGCAGACAAACACGATATGGTCTTGTCGCTTTGACATCTTCAATGGTACGAGAAAGTTGATGTCACAATTTTTGCAATGATACATATTTATGATAGAATTTCGTCTCCCCTTCATATACGATATACAACCATTGCTGATTAAAATAACTTCCTATGACAAAAATATCATCATTTTTTGTGATGCTACTTTGATAGTTTACAGATTACTATCGAATACATTTTTCTCCTTTAATCAGGGTATCAATCAAAATAAATGAAAAAAGTTTTAACAACTAAATTTTACTAAAGTCCTTTTTCCGTTCTTTTGTATCCTTGCCTGTTGCGTCAAAGAGAAACTCGTTCCATTTTTTAATGATCGTATAATCACCACAGACTGTTTTAGGGGGTACGATATCAATGAACAGTGAGCTTTTTTCTTGTCTTATCGAGACTGCACCAATTCCCTCCACCGCGAATTGCATCCCTTTCCCAATGTCGCCTTTTGCTCCAAAATACTGGGTGATAAGTGCATCAAGATTTGGGTTGTGTCCTCTTTTAATTTTGTATTCTCTCATAAAGCACGGTATAGAATAAGAGCGATTTTAACGTTTTGTCTACCCTGCTAATTATTATTGAAACTTGTTGATGTGGATGATATCGTCTAATTTCCGTTTGGGGACATGCAGGGTATCCTGTTCATCGCGCCAGTATTTCACGGAGTCCTTGAGGTCTTCTACGACAGATGTTTCAGCTTTGTACCCCAATGCAATCACCGAATCAACAGCAAGGGTCAATGGGATGTGACAGATATCTTGGATCTTTACTCGTTCGATTTTGCATAAGATACAGCTTCCAAGACCTTCTCCCTCTGCAGCAAGGACAATATTCTCTGTCGCAAACCCAACATCTCTCTCATAATAGGGATTCTGGGTGTCTTTGACCAGTACAACGATATATGCGGTTGGTCGTTCTGTTTCCTTTGGAATCCATTTTGGTTGAATATAGGCGGCCCAGTGGAGGGCGTCAAACAATTGGGTGCAGAGTGTTTTATCGATGACAATGCAGTACTCAAGAGGTTGGAGATTTGCAGCGGATGGGGCAAGCCGTCCAGCGTTCACACATTTTTTTAAAATCTCAAGATTTATTGGTATTTGCTGAAAACGACGGATACTTCTTCGGGAGATGATCGCGTCATACACCTTCATGGTATCACAATAACAGAAACACAACATCTGTCCTTTAATCTTACGGAAAAAAATTTGTTCTCAGGATCAAACCCTGTTCTTGTTTTTAAGGTATAATTCCATAATCAACATGCAGGATACTTGGTCAGATGCGTACGAAGAACAAAAAGACACTGCTTTGTACGATTTGGTGAGACGAGGCAATGGCAAAGGTAATTGTTGGTCTGCCAAATCCAAACACCAGAGAGTTAAGGGTGATTTCATTGCCTGCTTCGATTGTAGAAATCCCTGTTTTTTGTTTTCCGATAAGCAGAAGTCCTCCATCAAGCAAGAGCGTCCAGGATGCATTTGTCACAGCGACGTTGCCAAGATTTTTAATATGGATCTTCACACCAAATCCTCCGGTGATCGTGATCTGTAGGCTTGGTGGATGTTGAATGGTGAACTCACAGGTTTTTTCCTCTTCGGTGTTCCCGGCGTTGTCAACGGAATAGAACCGGAGCAGGTGGTTTCCGTTTTCTGTCACTGCAAAAGGTCCGGTATAACCAACCCAGGGGGTGTCGTCGAGTTTGTACATCGTTGTTGCTATCCCTGAAAAATCATCGGTCGCGTTAAGAGTAACAAGCACATCACTGATAAAGGTGCCTCCTTCCATGTTACCTGATAGGGTGCAGTTCGTCTCTGGTGGTGTGATATCCTCTGGGTATCCTCCCGTCATCGTCCGGAGTATGATTCCCTGTTCACCAACAGCAACACTGAACATATCTGTGACACAGTGCAGTCCAAGGAGATTCTGGGTCGTTCCGCTGGCCTGCTGAGACCAGCTTTGTCCTTCGTTCTCTGTTCGTAGGATGATTCCACTGTCTCCGACGATGGTTCCTATGGTTTCTGAGGAGAAATCGATACCATTCAGTGCGCTATTTACCCCGCTTTCTAACTCCTGCCAGGTTTCCCCTCCGTCAAGTGTCTGAACAATAGCACCATGGTCTCCGACTGCATATCCGACACCTTCCCAGGTGACATCAATGCTGAAGAGAGGCTCATCATAGAATAATACAGTCTCCCATGTATCTCCCCCATCAATCGTTCGAACAATGGCGCCCGCAGCGGGAACATCAACAATCGCTGTCGCAAACCCAACAGAGGCATTGATGAAATAGACATCACTGAGTCTTCCCTCATAAAACACACTCTCATGTTCGATGTAAAAACTCGTAGAATCCCAGGTGTTCCATTCATCATTTGTTCTTGTGAAGAATGGTTGAAAGATTGCATTGACACCAACCGCGACACCTACGGTCTCATTAATCATCTGACAACTGAAATATGATCCCATCATCCCGGTCTGTAAGACCGTCCAGTTCATCCCGCTATTCGTCGTATAAACAAGTGACCCGCTCGCACCAACAGCTAGGATTTTACTATACCCATAATAAGATACTGCATAGAGGGCCTCCATCACACCAGAGATTTGCGGGGTCCAATTACCTCCCCCCTCACCCGTGCGCAGGATGATTCCTTCATCTCCAACGACAGTCCCGCGGTTCAAGCAGATGAAAAAAACACTATTGATATCCTGGGTAACACCACTGTCGATTTGCTCCCATCCATCTCTCTGCGAAGAAAGCCCTTGAAAATGAAAAGATGCCTCCTTCGATAATTGAAGTGACGCTCCAGAGAATGGAACCAGGATTAGCAGTAGACAAAGCAAAATACCAATGCAGAATCCCTTTCCATGTTTCTGTAGTAATCGATTGAAAAGTATGTTCATATTTTTCTTCATACTATCCCCATTTACCTCTTTATAGTTGATGTTTCTTATAAATTTTTGGTTCACCCCGCCTCCAGAAAAAATACAGGAAAACAGACGGAGAGTGCTTGTAAGGTATTTTTCTTACCAAGATGCTTCAAACTGGTGTAGAGTAAGAAATATATTAATTCCTACCACAATATACTTTAACACCTCACTTTTATGGTTTCACCACATGGCAAAGAAAAATAAAATGCGAAGAAGCTTTGCACGGACCGCACCCAAATCACAAGAGAAATACCTTATTGAAAACGCAAAAAAATTACAGGAAAACCCGTTTTTGATCCTCCCCACCTGCACAGAAGACAACGCAAAATACTTTCAGAAACTTCGGAAAAAAATAACAAAAGTCCATCGTTTTAGTTCAGATGAAAAAAAACTTGAGAAACTCTCAAATAAAAAAGGATTAGATGGTGCTTTGGCAGGCACCTATCTCCTCGCAATCTCGGAGAAAGCACCGTATCTTGCAGCACTGACGTTTCCCACCGGTGATATCACCTATGCACAACGTGGAAAGGCAGATAGAGAAAAACTCATTGCGGTCCAGCATTTTGATGACCCTGTGTTTCGACTCCGTGGTATCACCGACATTGTTTTTAAGAAAAACTTGCGAGTCTATTCCTGGGATGACGGGTATATTTGTACAGGAGATGAGGCACATCCTCCCACCGAATTCATTGATTTTATAAAGAATAAACTTGGTTTTCCCTCCCAAAAAGACATCGTCTGTTGCCCCCATATCCCTGCAGATACAGCGAGGAAGAAAGAATATCTCCCGCTGAATTATCTGAGGATTGAGTGGAAGCCAGCACAGATTATCATTGCTCTGTGCGAGAATTGTGCAAAGTCAACAAAAAACACCATGTTTACCATCTCGAAATACATGTTGCAACGGAATCTCTCAGATGATTTTTCTATCGAGGTCATCACTCAGGTCGGACATCATAAGGCTCTGTCCGATACACAAAAAACCGCATCTCTCCAAGAATATCTCTCCGGGAAACTACTGGATACTGATTTTATCAAAAAAATTTCGAAAAGCCAAGAAGATTCTGTGAAAACAGCGGAAGAAAAAATCCTGGTGTTAGACGGCGTCTCCTATGGGACCGATGTCCATCGTTTTGTCGAAGC
>Ga0105105_10001299_pt1 | contig 10652 bp, 7 predicted proteins | sample PPLLaktember2015_4_FD_79108 | JGI IMG/M metagenome (GOLD analysis project Ga0105105, IMG submission 79108) | Freshwater sediment microbial communities from Prairie Pothole Lake near Jamestown, North Dakota, USA - PPLs Lake P8 Core (1) Depth... | ecosystem: Environmental > Aquatic > Freshwater >... | reverse complement strand
TCGCCATGCGCGACAAGTTTTTCAAGCTGATTCTGCACATCCTGCATTTTCTCGCCGGCTTTCTGAATCTGCTTCATCATATCCCCCAAATTCGGCATACTCATCGTTCGATTCTCCTTACAGGATTACGGTTAAGGCCGCCACGGCTACTTTCTGCGCAGAGCCAGATAGATTTTCTCAAGAATATCGGCCGTCGTCAGCTTGTATTTTTCAAGCAGTTCGTCGGGCTTTCCCGATTCGCCGAACTGGTCTTCGACACCCACCATTTCGATAGGCACGGGAATGTTGCGCGCACAGACTCCTGCGACGGCGTCGCCAAGCCCGTTGTATATCTGATGCTCCTCTGCGGTTACGATGGCGCCGGTATCGTTCGCGGCCCGTACGATGGCAAGCGTATCGACAGGCTTGATGGTATGCATGTTGATCACCCTGACGCCTACGCCCTCTTTCTCAAGAATGCGGGCAGCCTCGAGAGCTTTCCATACCATGATGCCGCATGCGATGACGGTAACATCGTTGCCGGGATGCAGCTCTATCGATTTACCGATCTCGAAACCATCCTCGTCGATCGTAAAATCAGGCACGTTAGGCCTTCCGAACCGGAAATACAACGGCCCCTGATGCTTTGCGATCGCTCGGGCGGCCCGTTTGGTTTCGCTGTAATCGCAGGGCACGACCACCGTCATCCGCGGCAGTCCGCGCATGAGACCGATATCCTCGAGAATCTGGTGGGTGGCTCCGTCTTCGCCGAGCGTAAGTCCGGCATGCGAAGCGCAGATTTTGACATTGAGGTTCGAATAACAGACCGACTGGCGGATCTGGTCGAACACCCTGCCGGTCGCAAACACGGCAAAGCTCGCAGCAAAAGGAATTTTTCCGGTTGTCGCAAGTCCTGCCGCCATGGAAATCATGTTGGCCTCGGCAATACCGGTCTGGAAAAAACGGTCGGGAAAAGCATCACGGAACTGATTCATGTTCAGAGAGCCGGTCAGATCGGCACACAGCCCCACAACGGCGCTGTTTTCACGACCGATCTCCAGCAGAGCTTCACCAAATCCTGTACGGGTAGCCTTGTTCCCCCGCGAAACATATGCTGCGGCCTCGGCGCTGATGTTATTTTCTCCCATTAATTCCAGAATAACTTAAATTAAAAAAAGTAGTTCCGCCCGGCCTCAGCGAACAGGAAAATCCCGGACATCATGACAAAAGTCGAATATAAGCATACAGAAATAGCGGTAAAAAAACAATTAGGGCAAAACTTTCTCACCGACAGGAACATCACCAGAAAAATAGTCCGGCTTTCCGGCGCGGGACCGGATGAGAGCATCCTTGAAATCGGCCCGGGGTTCGGCGCTCTGACCAGAGAGATCATCGACGTCCGTCCTTCGTTCACGGTAGTGGAAAAAGACCCGAAACTTGCAGCCTTTATCCGTGCAGAATACCCGCAGCTGCAGGTGATCGAAGCCGATTTCCTCAAAACAGATATCGAAACGGTGGCCGCCGGCAAAAAGCTGCGGATTCTCGGCAACATCCCCTACTCCATCACCAGCCCGATCCTTTTCAGGCTGCTGGAATACCGGCACTGTTTCAGCATGGCGACCCTCATGATGCAGCATGAGGTGGCCATGCGCATTGTCGCCGCTCCGTCCACAAAGGATTACGGCATCCTGGCCGTCCAGCTGCAGGCCTTCTTCGAGGTATCCTACGGCTTCAGGGTGGGTCGCAAGGTATTCAGGCCCCAGCCGGGAGTGGACAGCGCCGTGATCACCATGAAACCAAAAGCCCTTGTGCCGGTAAGCGATCCCCAGGGCTTCAGCCGATTTGTGCGCTGTGCATTCCGGCAGCGGCGCAAAACCCTCCTGAACAACCTGAAAGAGAACTATAATCTCGAAGCCGTTCGGCCTGAGACCCTGAAACTCCGGGCCGAGGCGCTTTCAGTCGAAGAGTTCTTCGAGCTGTTCAGAACGGTGAGCCTGAACCCGGTATGAGCGTCACGCTGCATTCACGATTTTCTCGCCTAACAATTGTTGATTGGCTGTAACTGTATTTTTTCTTAACATGAAGGTTAGCGGCTTCAGCCGCAACGACAGTCATCGGGGTTTCTCACGAACGCTATTCCGCCGCACTCTTTCTGTTCCTTGCTGTTTGATTTCTTCCTGCTTTATCTCAACAACCTTAGCTAATGGGGGTTATCTGTATGTCGAAGTCCTACAACACCGTCTTCCAGCACTCTATCGAGCAGCCGGAAGAGTTCTGGGGCGCAGCTGCCTCCGAGCTTCACTGGTACAAAAAATGGGATTCCGTCCTGGATTCCGGCAACCCGCCTTTCTATCGCTGGTTTACCGGCGGCATGACCAACACCTGCTACAACGCCCTTGACCGTCATGTGGACGAAGGCCGCGGAAACCAGCTGGCGGTGATCTACGACAGTCCCGTTACCGGTACCAAGGAGCGGTATACCTACCGGGAGTTCCGCGACATCGTCGCCCTTTTCGCAGGAGCCCTGCAGTCCAGAGGTGTAAGAAAAGGCGACAGGGTGATCATCTACATGCCCATGATACCCGAAGCGGTGGTCGCCATGCTGGCCTGCGCAAGAATCGGGGCCATCCATTCGGTGGTGTTCGGCGGCTTCGCATCCCACGAGCTTGCCGTAAGAATCGACGACTGCAAGCCGAAAGTGATCATCTCGGCATCGTGCGGCATCGAACACGGCAGGGTTGTCGATTACAAGCGGCTGCTCGACTTCGCCATAGAACTTGCCCACTTCAAGCCGGAAATCTGCATCATCAAACAGCGCGAGCAGCTGAAAGCCGAACTGAACGAAGATCGCGACCTCACCTGGAAACAGTCTCTCCTGGGCGCCGAGCCCTCGCAGTGCGTTCCCGTGGAATCGAGCGATCCACTCTATATCCTCTATACATCGGGCACTACCGGCCAGCCCAAAGGCATCGTCCGCGACAACGGCGGCCACATGGTAGCCATGAAGTGGTCGATGGAAAACGTTTACAACGTCAAACCCGGAGAGGTGTACTGGGCGGCCAGCGATGTCGGCTGGGTTGTTGGCCACTCCTACATTGTCTATGCTCCGCTGCTCCATGGATGCACCACGCTCATCTTCGAAGGCAAACCGGTCGGCACTCCCGATCCGGGAACATTCTGGCGGATCGTCAACGAATACAGCGTTGCGGTGCTCTTTACCGCCCCGACCGCGTTCCGGGCCATCAAAAAAGAGGACCCGAAAGGCATGCATATGAAAAAATACGACCTTTCCAGCCTGCGCACGCTCTTTCTTGCCGGTGAACGCGCCGACCCCGATACCGTGAAATGGGCCGAGCAAATGCTGCAGGTTCCGGTAATCGACCACTGGTGGCAGACCGAAACCGGGTGGGCCATCGCCGCAAACTGCCAGGGTATCGAACCCGGGCCCATCAAGTACGGTTCCGCTTCGAGGGCTGTTCCCGGCTACGACGTGCAGGTGATCAACCAGGAGATGGAACAGCTTCCCAGGGGACAGATGGGAGACATTGCCATCAAGCTCCCCCTTCCCCCCGGAACCATGCTGACCCTCTGGAAGGCCGACGTCCGGTTCGTGGAGAGCTACATGACAAGTTTTCCGGGTTACTACCAGACAAGCGATGCGGGCTATATCGATGAGGACGGCTATATTCACATCATGTCGCGCACGGACGACATCATCAATGTTGCCGGCCACCGTCTTTCAACCGGAGCCATCGAGGCTGCGCTGTGCGAACACCCCGATGTGGCCGAAAGCGCCGTTATCGGCGTCCACGACGATCTCAAGGGCCAGGTACCGCTTGGCTTCCTTGTGCTGAAAGCCAACGTCGATACCCCGGAAACCCAGATCGTCAGGCATGTGATCGAATACGTGCGGGAGAACATCGGCCCCGTCGCATCGTTCAAGAACGCCGTTATCGTCGACCGGCTGCCGAAAACCCGGTCCGGCAAGATCCTGCGGGGAACCATGCGTAAAATCGCCAACAGTGAGGAGTACACCATGCCGGCCACCATCGACGATCCGGCAATTCTCGATGAAATCAGGGAGGCGCTGCAGACCATCGGCTATGCAGTGAACAGCCGCTCCATAACCAGAGACGCATGATCAGAAAGATCGACCATATCGCCATCGCCGTCCAGAACCTCGAAAGCGCACTCGAAACGTTCCGCAACGTTCTCGGGTGCGATGCCGAAGCCATCATCATCGAAGAGGTGCCCTCCGAGAAGGTCCGGATTGCGTTCATCCCGGTCGGAGAGACAAAAATCGAACTGCTCCAGCCGCTCGGCGACGACAGCCCCATTTCGAAGTTCCTTCTGAAAAACGGTGACGGCATGCACCATATCGCCCTCGAGACCGACAATATCGAGATGGAAACGGAGCGTGCGGCATCCTTGAACCTGAGCACGCTGGGCACTCCGAAAGAGGGTGCCGGGGGAAAGCGCATTGTTTTTCTGCACCCGAAAGAGACCAACCGGGTACTGATTGAATTCACCGAAAAACATTCCTGAACGGCAAATAACCCTTTAGCAGCAAGCTGTGGAACATTTTTATCTGCCTTTTGAAAAAAGAGAGGGGTTCAGCTACTCACATGAGGCTGTCGATGCCCTCGGCGAATACGAAAAATATCAGCTCTCTTTTCACCCCGAACGACCCAAGTATCTCGATTACCTTTCCGTCTTCAGCGAGCCTGAAGAGTGTCTTTCGAACGAAGAGTTCGGAAGCTGCGTAATCCAGACGCACCGGGCAGTCATCCGCTCGGGCGATGAGAGCGTTCCGGTCATGCTGATCGGACAGCAGTCCGGACCCACTTCGGATTTCAGCCTCATGAAAAAGCTCATGAAGGATCCCGGGAGCGTCAGCCGCTGGAACCACGGCATGCCTACCCCGGCGGCTTTCCGGAAAGCCTTTGAGGCAATAAGACTTGCCGAAGAGGAGAACCGTATCATCATCACCATCGTCGATACCGCCGGAGCGGACCCCTCGGAAGAATCGGAAGCCGGAGGCATCGCCTGGCACATCGGGCGGTGCATGCAGGCGCTTGCCGAATCGCGGGTGCCGACCCTTTCGGTCATCATCAACCGGGGATGCAGCGGAGGCGCCATCGCACTGACCGGATGCGACGGAGTGCTCGCCATGGAGTACGCCACCTATCTGGTTATCTCTCCCGAGGCCTGCAGTTCTATTCTCTTCCACACCCGCCACAAGGCTGGTCTGGCGGCGGAAATCTCCCAGATCACCGCAAAGGAAGGGCTGAAAAACGGCATCGTCGATGACCTGATCATCGAACCGGAAGGCCCTGCCCACCGCTTCAGGAAAGCCGCGATGGAATCCTTCAGGCTTTCGGTAGCCGGATGGATTGAAAAGCTCCGCAGAACCCCTCCCGATATGATTTTCGAAACCAGAATGCGGCGCTGGGAAAAAATCGGCAGCTGGCAGACGATCGGCGAAGAGGAGATTCTCGCTTTTGAAAAACCGGTATCCTGCTTCATACCGCCGCCGGAAAAAGGTCTTTTCGTCGCACGCCATAAGCGGTGTACGGACAGCGACGGCAAAAAAATCCATGACCCGGTGCTCTACTCGAAACTTCTTGCCGATAACTTCGTATGCAGCTCCTGCGGGCATCGCTACGCGCGCCTGACGGCACACGACTACATCGACCTGGTGCTCGACCGGGACTCATTCCGGGAACACCCCGAAACCCGGCATATCGTCGACCTCGACATTCTCGACTTTCCGGGGTACCGTCAAAAAATTGAAGAGGCGCGCCTCAAGACCGGAGCCGCATCCTCCTTCATTACCGGAGACGGCGCCATAGAAGGAGAGGCTGTCGTGTTCTGCGCCACCAATTTCAACTTTATGGGCGGCTCCTTCTGCATGTCGACCGGCGAAAAAATCCGGCAGGCCGCAAAAAACGCCGTAGCCGGCAAAAAGCCGCTCATCATCCATGCGTCGGGAGGAGGAGCCAGAATGCACGAAGGCTGCTCCTCCATGGCAAGCCTCCCGAAACTTCATGTGGCCCTGTCGAGCGTTGAAAAAGCCGGTCTGCCGGTTATCACCATCGTCACCGACCCGACGCTCGGAGGAGTGGCCATCGGCTTCGCATCGAGAGGATTGAGGATTTTCGAGCATAACGCCGGAAATATCGGATTTTCAGGCAAACGGGTCATCGAACAGTACACCGGCAAACCCACATCAAAAGAGTTCCAGACCACCTCATGGCTTCTGCAGAAGGGTTTTGCCGAGCGAACCTCGCTGCCCGGAAACATGAAGCACGATATTGCCGTTCTGCTCAGACAGATAAAGGAGGGACATACCGACCCACTTACCCCGAAAAAGTTTTCATAGCACCCGATCAATGACACTACTCTCTCAAAAACAGCTCTTTCAGGAGTTTCCGCCGGTCGGCTGGAACGAATGGAAAGCACAGGCCACGGTGGATCTCCGCCAGACGCCCTTCGAGCGAATCCGGTGGACCACCCCTGACGGATTTACCATCGAGCCATGGTACGGGCCAGGTAATTCGGTGACGTTGCAGGGCGGACCGGAGCCGGAACCGGGAAACATCTGGAGGAACTGCCGACGGATCGCCGTTTCGGACATCCATCAGGCAAACCGCAGCGCCCTGGAGAGCTTTTCGCAGGATGTGACCGCACTGGAGTTCTCCTTCAGCGATCCCGGTCTCTGTACCGGGGAAAACATAACCCTGCTCCTGCAGGGAATCGCCGTTCCTGCCGTCGCGATATACTTTTCCGGCCTTATCGACGACCCCCTGCTCCTCATGGAAGCCCTTGCCGCGATGCCGGAATTCAGCGGCAATACCGGCGGCATCCTTGCCTCGACAGCGCACGTGACGGACGGTAAAGAACAGGCCCTCTGCAACGCCGCCCGCTCCATGCCCGAGTTTCGATTTCTTCCGGTCGATACCCTGCCCTGGCACGCCCAGGGCGCTACAGCCTCTCAGGAGATCGCCCTTGCGCTTGCCGCGGCAAGCGATACCATCCATCGCTTTACCGAAGCCGGCATCGAAACCGACCGGGTGGCCGCCGGAATGGAAATCATTATGGCCGCGGGCTCAAGCCACTTCACCGAACTCGCCAAGCCGAGAGCCCTCAGGGCGCTACTGGCCGCTCTCCTGAACGCCTGGGGAGCACGGGAAAACACCATGCCCCGGCTCTTCGCAAGAACATCCGCCCTGAACCGCTCGACGCTCGACCCGTTCACCAATGTCCTGCGCCAGACGACCGAAGCGGTTTCGGCTATTCTCGGGGGCTACCGGACCCTGCAGATAGATGCGTTCGACAACGGGCTTTCCGTTCCGGAAGAGAGCGCCGGACGTATATCGGGTAACATTCACCTCATCCTCAGGGAGGAGTCCTTCCTGCACCGGGTAGCCGATCCGGCCGCCGGATCGCACTACATCGAAACCCTCGGCGCCGAACTGGCAAGGGCTGCATGGAGCTTCTTTCTGGAGATCGAAGCTGCGGGCGGTCTTGCTGCTGCATTGCAAAGCGGCGCAATAGGGAGGGCCATAGCCGAAAGCGGCGCAGCGCGCAAAAAAAACCTGCAAAACCGCAGAAAAACCCTGATCGGAGTGAACCGGTATCCGTGGCCGCTCACTCCGGTTCAGGAACGGAACATCGACACACTGCTGCAGGCCGTGGAAGCGGAACCTCCCGGCAGTCAGACCGCGGCGTTCGAGCGCCTGCGCCTGAAAGCCGAAAGGCACCGCAGCATTACGGGCGGGGTACCCTCCGTCTTTATCGGACTTTCGGGAGACCCGGCCATCAGTTTCCGTCAGGCGGCATTTGCCGAAGACTTTTTCCGGTGCGGAGGCTTCGACATCGCGGGCACGGCCATGCTTGACGGCGGAGAGGATACCTGCCGGACGGCTCTCCTGCACAGTCCGGCAATCGTGGTGCTCTGCGTTGCCGAAAAAGATCCGGCAGCGACGACAGAGGCCATCTGCCGGGCCCTTTCGGAACGGCAGCCCTCCCTCATAACGGTTTTTGCAGGCAAACCGCCCGAAAACCCGGAAAAGCTCCTGCAGGCGGGACTCGACAGCTTCATCTATACCGGCGTCGACGTCCTCGCCATGCTGCAATCGTACCACACCAAAACCGGAATACAATGAGACCGGACTTTTCAGCCATCGATATTTTCTCTCCCGCTGCAGCGGAAACACCCACTGCAGGGCAACCTGCAGCTGAACAGTGGGCAACCGCCGAAGGAATCGGCATCCGCCCGCGCTACACGGCAATCGACACCGACTCCTGCAGCCACCGGCACTTCGCGCCGGGATTTCCGCCTTACACGGGCGGGCCCTACACCACCATGTACACCTCAAGGCCGTGGACCATCCGCCAGTATGCGGGTTTTTCGACCGCCGAGGAGTCGAACGCATTTTACCGGAAAAACCTTGCCGCCGGCCAGAAAGGGCTATCGGTGGCATTCGACCTTCCCACGCACCGCGGCTACGATTCCGACCATGAACGGGTAGTCGGCGACGTCGGCAAGGCCGGCGTTGCTGTCGATTCGGTGGAGGATATGAAAATCCTCTTCGATTGCATTCCGCTCGACGAAATCTCGGTATCCATGACCATGAACGGCGCGGTGCTTCCGGTCATGGCTTTCTATATCGTGGCGGCCGAGGAACAGGGCGTGACGGCCGAAAAACTGAGCGGCACCATCCAGAACGACATTCTCAAGGAGTTCATGGTACGCAACACCTATATCTATCCGCCCGAACCCTCGATGCGCATTATCGGCGACATTTTCCGCTATACGAGCGCCAACATGCCGAAATTCAACTCGATAAGCATTTCCGGCTACCACATGCAGGAAGCGGGAGCCACCGCCGATCTCGAACTTGCCTATACGCTCGCCGACGGGCTCGAATACATCCGCACCGGCCTCAAGGCGGGGCTCGACATCGATGCCTTCGCTCCCCGCCTCTCCTTCTTCTGGGCCATCGGCATGAACTATTTCATGGAAATCGCCAAACTGCGCGCGGCAAGAATGCTCTGGGCGAAAATCGTCAGCAGCTTCAACCCCAAAAACCCGAAATCCCTGATGCTCCGCTCGCACTGCCAGACCTCCGGCTGGAGCCTCACCGAACAGGACCCGTTCAACAACATCACCCGTACCTGCGTCGAGGCGCTTGCGGCTGCGCTCGGTCATACCCAGTCGCTCCACACCAACGCGCTCGACGAAGCTATCGCTCTCCCCTCGCAATTTTCCGCGCGCATAGCCCGCAACACGCAGCTCTACCTGCAGGAAGAGACCGATATCACCCGGAGCATCGACCCCTGGGCAGGTTCGCACTACGTCGAATACCTCACCGGAGAACTTGCCGCGAAAGCCTGGAAGATCATTACCGAAATCGAGGAGGCCGGAGGCATGGTCAAAGCCATCGAGCAGGGTATCCCGAAGCTCCGCATCGAAGAGGCCGCCACCCGCAAACAGGCCCGTATCGACAGCGGCGAGGATATCATTGTCGGGGTGAACGGTTATACAACCAGCAGCCGGACCGATATCGAACTCCTCGAGGTGGACAACACCCTGGTACTGCAACAGCAGATGCAGCGCCTCTCGGAACTCAGGAGCAGGCGCAACGGCGAAGAAGCCGCGGCGGCTCTGGCGGCCATCGAAAACTGTGCCGCGGGGGAAACGGGCAATCTGCTCGAACTGGCCGTAGATGCAGCACGCAAGAGGGCGACCCTCGGTGAAATATCATCCGCCTGCGAGAAGGTGTTCGGACGGTACCGTTCATCGATCAGGCTCAACACCAACGTCTACCGCTCACAGATGCAGCACAACAGGCTATTTCAGGAAGCGCAGGAGCTTGCCGACCGCTTTGCCTCGCTTGAAGGGCGCAGGCCGAGAATCATGGTGGCCAAGGTCGGTCAGGACGGCCACGACCGCGGCGCCAAGGTGATTGCTGCGGGATTTGCCGACATCGGATTCGACGTGGATATCAGCCCGCTCTTCCAGACCCCCGAAGAGGTTGTCCGGCAGGCGCTCGACAACGACGTGCACCTGATCGGCATATCGAGCCTCGCAGCGGGCCATAAAACCCTGATCCCGAAAATCATCGCCGGGCTCAGGGAGTCCCAGCGCGACGACATTCTCGTCATTGCCGGCGGCATCATTCCAGAACGGGACCATGCGTTCCTCTACGAACAGGGCGTTGCCGGCATTTTCGGACCCGGCACGGTGATCGCCGAGGCGGCAATACGCATTCTCGGGCTGCTGCTCGCTAAATTCGAACATGAGTAGCAGCCCGAGAGCCATGCAGAGATCCGCCAAACCCTTCGAACCCGGAGTTGACGAGATGGCCAGGGGCATTCTCGGGGGAAACCGGCATATGCTGAGCCGGGCCATAACCCTCGTCGAATCGACAAAACCGGAGCATGAAAAAAGAGCGCACGAGATCCTCGACCGCTGTCTGGCCGAAAAAAAAGAGACCGTCCGGATCGGCATAACCGGCTCTCCGGGCGCCGGGAAAAGCACCTTTATCGAAGCGCTGGGTGAAATGATCATCAGCGAAGGCCACCGGCTTGCCGTACTTGCCATCGACCCGAGCAGCAGCCGTTCCAGAGGAAGCATACTCGGCGACAAGGCCCGCATGGAAAAACTC
>Ga0105105_10001298_pt1 | contig 10658 bp, 9 predicted proteins | sample PPLLaktember2015_4_FD_79108 | JGI IMG/M metagenome (GOLD analysis project Ga0105105, IMG submission 79108) | Freshwater sediment microbial communities from Prairie Pothole Lake near Jamestown, North Dakota, USA - PPLs Lake P8 Core (1) Depth... | ecosystem: Environmental > Aquatic > Freshwater >... | reverse complement strand
TTGGCAATCGGAAATTAAGAAAAAGTATGATCTACCGGATCGTTTCCTGTTGTATGTCGGTGATGTAACTTGGAATAAAAACATACCCAGATTAATAGAAGCCGTAAAAAAATTACAAATACCGTTGGTTATGGTAGGCAAGAGCTTGGTATCAGAAGATTACGATAAGAATAATCCGTGGAATATAGATTTAAATAAAATCAATGAGATGGCAAAAAATAACCCAAGTATTATTAGATTAGGATTTATAGAAATGGATGAATTGGTTCAAATTTATAATTTAGCAACTCTTCTTGTTATGCCCTCATTATATGAAGGATTCGGTCTTCCGATTCTTGAGGCAATGGCTTGTGGTTGTCCGGTAATAACCAGCAAAGAAGGTTCGATCCCGGAAGTTGCAGGAGATGCCGCCTTTTACGTAGATGCGTACGATGTTGAAAGTATAGAAAATGGCATTAGAAAAGTTTTTAATAGCAGGAAGCTTCAGGAAGAGCTAGTTGAGAAGGGTTTCCGAAATGTTAAGAAATTCTCCTGGGAGAAAACTGCCCGTGAAACAAACACAGTTTACGAGACAATTTTGTCTAAATGAAGGAAAGATTATTTATTCTTGGAAAAAACTTTTTAAAGCACGAGTTAATAAGCAATAGTATTTATATTTTTATAGGCTCGTTAATAGGGAATGCTTTGGCATTTTTGCTCAACCTTTTTTTCGCCAGAAGCCTTTCTTATGTAGATTATGGTATTTTCGCCAGTCTTTTATCGATTATAACTATTGCATCTATCCCGGGAGGTTCAATAAGTACAATCTTAGTAAGATTTTCAACAGAATACTATAGCAAAGGACAAATAGATAAATTAAAGAATTTTTATGAAAAATCTTTAAAATTTATTTTTTCGTTTTCCTTCGTAGTTCTAGTGATTTTCATCATCTTCTCGCCGCTAATTAAAGATTTTCTGCACTTAGACAACATTTGGTACGCAGTTATCGTTGGGCTCTGTGTTGTTGCCGGCTATATTCAGATGCTAAACTCAGCATTTTTACAGGGCTTGATGAAATTTAGTTTTATTTCATTCGTTAATGTTTTTAGTAGTTTTATTAAACTAATGGTCGGAGTAATGCTTGTACTATTAGGTTTTAAAACCTTTGGTGCCTTAGATTCTATATTCTTCATGTACATAACTATCTTCGTAATTTCTTTTATTCCTTTAAGATTTATTTTTACCAAGAGAATAGAAAGCGAAGCACGCGTTCCAATAAGAGAAGTTTTAACTTATGCTCTGCCGGCTTTTGTAACCATCTTAGCAATGGCTTCTTTTACTTCTATAGATGTGATTTTGGTTAAACATTTTTTTAACCCCACCCTAGCTGGATATTATTCGGGAGTTTCTCTAATCGGTAAGGTTATCCTTTATTTCACGGCTACAATTCCAGCAGTAATGTTTCCTTTGGTTATCAAAAGAAACGCAACAGGTAAAGCTTTTAATGGTTTATTTTTATTTTCAGTATCGTTGGTTTTAATTCCTTCGCTTATGATTACGGCCTTTTATTATATATTCCCGGAGTTCGTTATCAATCTATTTTTGGGAGGCAGAAGTTATTTGACTATGTCTCCGTATGTCGGCTTATTCGGTTTGTTTATTACCTTATTTAGTATAGTTAATATTTTTGTAAACTTCTTTCTTTCTGTTAACAAAACCATAATTTCATTTATGGTCGTAGGCGCCGCAGTTTTGCAAATTGTCTTGCTTTGGGCATATCATTCAGATTTTTATCAAATAATAACAATTTCCATATTCGTATTAACGCTACTTTTAATAGGCCTGCTGTTTATTTTTCTTAAAAATTTTACGAGCTTAGTGCAAATTAAAAAAATATACCTTTTTTTAATACCTCAAACGCCTAATAAAGAGCTTTAATTCTTTAGTTTTTTTCGTTTTATGTTTTAAATTAAGTTATGCTATACTTGTGCTTAGAGAATTTATAAAATTTGATGAAAAATATTAGATTATTGTCATTAGTAATCCCCGCTTATAAACAGGAAAAAACAATCGCAGAGGAAGTAAAAATTCTTGATGAAGTGTTGTCCTCGCTACCTTTTGAATATGAAATTTTGGTAGTTGAAGATGGCCGCTTAGATAATACAGCTAAGAAGTTAGTTAAATTAAAAAATAAGCATTTAAAAATTTTGGGATATGAGAAGAATCAGGGAAAAGGCTTTGCAATTAAATTCGGAGTTGAAAAGGCAAAGGGGGATATAATCGGTTTTATAGATGCAGGAATGGATTTAGATCCTTCGGAGATCCCTGTAGCGTTGGATTTAATGCAATGGAATAATGCGGATATAATTGTAGGTAGTAAGCTTCATCCCGAATCCCAAGTTAGCTATCCGTTGTGGAGAAAAATTTTATCATGGGGGTATAGAACATTAACCCATGTTCTATTTGGATTTACGGTCAAGGATACTCAAGTCGGCATGAAGCTTTTTAAAGGAAAAGCGGCCCATGATATATTTTCAAAAATTATTATAAAACGTTACGCCTTTGATATAGAAGTTTTTGCGGTTGCGCAAAAATTAGGTTATACAAGAATTTATGAGGCTCCCATTAAATTAAATTTTAATGGGGTAAGCACCATTACCTCCACCGGTTTTTGGAAGATAATCCTTTCTATGCTTTGGGATACAGCTGCCGTATTTTACCGGCTTAGAATTCTTCATTATTACGATAAAAAATGAATATCCTTATCTTGAATTGGAGAGATCCCAAAAATCCTAAAAGCGGCGGTGCGGAAATAGTTACCATGGAACATGCTAAGGCTTGGGCTAAGAATGGCCATCACGTAACATGGATTACTTCAAGATTTCCGCGCTCGAAAAGCTCAGAAACAATAAGAGAGGTTAATATCATAAGAAAAGGTAATTACTTAACGATTTATTTGTTAGCGCCAATTTTATATTTATTCTCAAAAACGAAATTCGATTTGGTTATAGACGAAATTCATGGCTTACCATTTTTCACTCCGCTTTATGTTAGAAAGCCTAAGATAGCCTTCATACATGAAGTTGCCGGTGAAATATGGGATTACATGTTTCCATTCCCGGTTAATAAGATTGGGAAAATTATAGAGCCTCTATATTTTAAGCTTTATGGGAATACGAAATTTTGGACAGATGCGGAGTCTACCGTAGATGATCTAGTCAAAAAGGGAATAAAAAGAAAAAATTGCTTAGCGATAAATTGCCCCGTTTTGAATGAGCTTTTAAAAACTCTCCCTCAGAAAGAAACTGCACCAACCTTTATATTCGTAAGTAGGGTTGTAAAAATGAAAGGTATAGAAGAAGTAATAAGGGCATTTTTTTATATTTTAAGAGATTTAAAAGATGCTCAGCTTTGGATAGTTGGAGACGGGGAACAGAAATACGTAGAGGAGCTTAAAGAGACTATGCGATCCTTCTCGATAAGTCCAAAAGTTAAGTTTTTCGGCAAAGTTAACGAACGAAAGAAGCTTAAGTTTATGAAAAAAGCACATATTTTGCTTCATGCTTCTATCAAGGAGGGTTGGGGATTGGTTGTGGTAGAAGCTGCTAGTCAGGGGACCCCGGCCATTGTTTACAACGTGTCGGGACTTAGGGATTCTGTTAAAAATAGCAAAACCGGAATTGTTCTTAGAGAGAATACAGCTAAAGAAATGGCAAGGGAGGCTATAAATTTAATTAAAGATAAGAAAAGGTATGCAGCGTATCAAAAGAATGCACTAGCATGGGCAAAAAGTTTAACTTGGGGGAAGGCAACAAAACAGAGCTTGGATTTAATAAATAACGTTGCCAAACAGAATGGATAAGTATTTACTTAAATTTAGGTTTGTATTGTTAGGCTTAATTTTAATTTTAGGTTTAGTTTTACGTGCAAATAACTTATATACTTGGCCAAGACTAGGCGCCACGTTTGACGAGTATGCATGGGCTTGGTTGGGGATTAATCTTATTCAGAATCACGTTCCAGTTTCCTGGTCTCCCCTTTCGCCCTACAAAGATAGAGAGTACGTAGTTTATCAGAAGACTAATTTTTTTATAGTCAAGCCATATCTTGAACATCCTCCCCTTTTTGGATTGGTGGCGGGGTCGTACGCGCTTTTAAATGGAGTAAAAGATATGTATCATGTCGACATCCAACATATTCGGGGACTTGCTCTGATTTTAGGTGTATTAAGCATATTTATCCTGTATGTCTTCGCTGCAGAGGTTTATGGCTATAAAATAGGTCTTTTGTCAGCCTTAATCTTCGCTATTGTTCCGACGATTGCTGTTGGTTCAAGAATTGTCCAGAATGAAAACTTTTTTATCCCGTTTTTCCTGCTATCTTTATTTTTAATATCGAAATTTATTAAAACAGATAATGCTTGGCTTAGGAACATTTCGGCAGTAATCTGTGGGCTGTTAATGTTGGCGAAAGTGCCTTGGGTAGCGGGAGTCTTGGCAATCGTATTGATATTTTTTTATCTCAGAAAATACAAAGATGCTTTTAAATTTTTAGCAATCGTTATTCCAATATTTCTATTATATTTTGCCTACGGAATGTATTTTGATTCTAAGCTTTTCTTTGAAATTTTTAGTTTTCAACTTCAAAGATATGATCTTTCTTTTAATAGCGTTTTTGCTTTATTTACATCGCCTTATTTGGTTGACAGGCTTTTAGTAGATGGATGGATTTATTTTGGCTGGTTTGCCATATTTCTTCTCGCAGTCAAAGATTTCAAGAAAAATTTTATGGTGTTATTTCCTTTTCTGGCATATCTCGCCATTTTTATCTTTGCAATACCAAACGAGCCCTTGCACGGTTGGTACAGATACCCCTTTTATTCTTTTACGATAATTGCGATAGCGCTGTTTTTAAAAGAATATTTCAATAAAAACTACTTTCTAACTTTTCTTTTTCTGATTTTTACAGGTCTTTCGATGCTCCAGCTATCGTGGGGCCAAAGCTTAGGATTTTCTTTTATAATTTTCAGAGGCTTTCTTATTCTATTTGGGATTTCTTTAATGCCTTTATTTATTCCGAAAACAAAAAAACTATCTACGCTTGTGAGCTATGGGTCAATGTTAGTAATATTTATTTTGAGTATTTGGTCGGTTTTCGGATACAATGAGCAATAATATAAAAATTAAACATCCAGTTGTGCTAAGGAGAAAGTCTACTCCGGGATGTGGGCAACTCCAGCTATTCGTAAAAAGTAAAATTGATGGGGAAACTAATTTATGATTATTGCGTTTTGTGGAGCTTCAGGGTCTGGAAAGTCTAGTCTGATTAAGGAAATTATAGATCTAAAGAATTTTAGAAATAAAAAACTATCATTATATAATGAAGATGATTTCGTTGCTGTCAAGATCTCCAAGCTTATACTCGGAAATAAAAATTTTAGAGAATACAACGAAAGCAAGATGTCAAAAGAGGCGAAGAATAAAAAAAACATTCTATTTTCTTCTCTTGTTGCAATTTTTTATCCTTTAGGAATTTATCTTGAATATTTATATTTATACTTATATTATAAGATTATATTCTCCGATAGAATCCTTTTATCTGATAGGTTTATCTACGATTATATAGTAACCCTTAAGCAAAATTTAAAAATTAAAAATAGGTTTACCGAATTCATGTTCATTAATTTTCCTCGTCCAGATCTGTTGTTTTATCTGGATATTGATCCTGCGACAGCCATTTTAAGAAATAAAAATGCGAAGAGATTTTCGAAAACAAATTCGATAAGTTACCAGGCAAAGATTATTCGTGAATATATGAATGTAGCTAAGAAAAAGAACATGGTTACGGTAAATACAAAAGGCGAGATTAATGATTCACTTATTAACATAGAAAGACATATTAATAATAGAGAAATTTTGAGCATGGTTAAAGAAATAGCGGTCATTGGCACTGATGGATCCGGAAAAACAACAATATGTAATTTATTAAATGATTATAGTAAGTCTTTAAATATTTCATCTCAAGTGGTACATTTTTTCCACGAAAATCTCTTGCTCAAGTTGTTGAGGAAGTGCGGGATTTTAAGGGAACATAAACAAGATGAAAGCATGTTAGGAAGATCGAGAATGAAGAGTAAAAGAAAAATACACAGGCCTTATCTTCTTAAATTTCTTTTGTCAATGTTGCATATTACGGATTCATATATTCAGTATATCTATTGTAAGCTCATTCATGGAAACTCTCTAAACATTTTTGATAGATATTTTTACGACTATTTAATAGGTTTTAAATATTATGGCATAAAGGGTTTCGAGGGATTAGAAAAATTTATCCCTAAAGTAAAGAATACATTTTTAATGACTGTTGATGCCAACGTTGCTTATAAACGAAAGCCGGAAGCCTTCTTAGATTTTTATGATTTTGTTAATAAGGCATATCTAGAACTTGCTATCGGGAAAAGATTCATCGTGGTAAATGAGAGCAATAAGAACCCCGAAGAGATTATGCAGATTATTATTAGCAATTTAAAAGTATGAATTACAGAAAAATAAATTTATCGATAATTAACCACAATGATCAGCTGGATCAAAATGAAAAAAACAGGAATTTATATAAATATTTAATTGGGAATAACGTAGCCTATTATTATTCAAAGATATTATCGGGCAATAAAAATAGATATGAAAGAAAAATTATATCTACCGGTGACTTATTCAATAAAGAGTATATTAAGACTTTAAAATTACTTGATTCGATTTCAAATAAAAATAAAATTCCTTTTCTGCTATTTAAGACATATAAATACATAAATGAGGCTGTAGATGGGGATATAGACATTATCATTAAAGAGAAAGATTTCTATAAATTTTTGCGTGAATTGAGTAAGGAAGGATTTAGCTGCATAGAAGAATCGCCTTTAAAAGCGATTTGTAAAAAAAATGGATTTAAGAAAATTGAACCGAGGGTTAACATTGCCTTTCACGGATTCACAGTGTTGGGCGAAAGCGAGATATGGAAACATACGGAAGAGGTTTTGGTAGACAAGATAAAAGTTAAAAAAACCACTATGTCTTTTGATTTGTTTTCATTTCTTCTAAATGTTTTGTATGGACCAGCCTATTTAAAACTTTATTTTTATCTATTATATAAAGAAATTGGTAGGGAAAACCTTTGCTCCATAGCTACTAATACAGTAGTAGAATCAGATATTGATTTTATTATAAAGGAATTTTTTAACGAAAATAAAATTAACAAACGCTTTCCTTTATTTCTTGACAATTTTAATTTTCTTAAATGGTGGTATTTTAAAATACTTCGCAATGATAGCTTTAACATCAAGAACAAAGTAAAACATGCAGTATTCTTTTTTTATATAAAATATAAATATATTTTCCTAAATAAGCTGGAGTTTGCGCATAAATGGATATAATTTTCTTATGACAAAAAAACCATTAATTAGTATTGTAATGTCTGCCTATAATGTAGAGGAGTATATTTCTCAAGCAATTGAGAGTATTTTGTGTCAGACTTTTAAGGATTTTGAACTAATTATAATAGATGATCATTCTACGGACAATACTTTAGGAATAATCAAAGATTTCGTAAAAAAAGACCCACGGATAAAAATCGTAAACAATAGAAAAAATCTCAAAATTGCAGCTTCTTTAAATAAGGGAATTAAACTTTCAAAATCGGAGATAATTGCTCGTATGGACCCAGATGACATCGCCCATCCGGATAGGCTAAGAAGACAGTTTAATTTTTTGCGTAATAATCCTAACATTGCAGTTGTTGGGTCCAATATTTTGGTAATTAATCCAGAGGGAAAATTGATTTCAAAAAGAGAGTACCCAACTACGTCAAAAGAGTTAAAAAAGGTTATGTTTAAATACTCTCCTTTTGCTCATCCGGTAATAATGTTTAGAAAAAAAGTTTTTGATGAGTTTGGGGGGTATGACATGAAGACGGTTCCTTGTGAGGATATAGCTTTATGGTTTAAAATTGGTAGCAAATACGAATTCGCGAGCATAAAAAAACCGCTGCTTAAGTATAGACTTATAAAAACTTCGGGTAGTCATAGTAATTTAAAAAGGCTAGAGCTAATAGGGCTTAAATTAAAAATTAACTCTGTTTTAAAATATAATTATAGGTTTTCCGTTGGAGATATTGTATATAATTTCTTAGAGTACTCATCGTTAATTTTTATGTCAGATAGATTTAGAATTTGGTTTTATGAGCAGCTAAGGAGAAGAAGAATAATATGAAAAAAAACATACTTCTGAAACCATTTTATGGGAAAATTTTCTCTAATAATAAAGTATTTAAGGCTGACGACGAGGCAAATAATTTCTTTAATTTCAAAGAGAAAATAAAAAAATATGGAGTTATGATAAATACAATAGATATTAAAACCGGTATAGTTCCGGATAAAATTGTTTATTGCGACGTTCCATATCCATGGGAATTAAAAAATTGGCTATGCGTTTTTCTAAATAGAAAAAAAAATATCTTGTTCGTTTTTGAGCCGCCAATAATTAATCCATTTAGTCATTTTAAAATAATGAAATTTTTATTTCATAAAATATACACGTGGGATGATAGGATTGTTGACAATAAAAAATATTTCAAACTTTATCCTCCCTTACGAGATGTAGGACTGAGCACAAAATTTAATAATTACAGTAAGAAAAAATTTCTTGTAATAATTAATTCAAATAAAAAGATTCCTTTTTTGCTTAAGATCTTTTCTCCCAAAAGGAAAGAGTTATATAAAGAACGCATAAAGGCTATCAATTATTTTGAGAAACAAATTTCAAAAGATTTTTATCTTTATGGAAAAGGCTGGAATAAGAATGATCGCCCCAGTTATTACGGACAGATAAAAGATAAATTTAAGATTTTATCAGGATTTAAATTCTCTCTTTGCTTTGAGAATACTAACGCGGACGGTTATATTTCTCCTAAAATATTTGACTGTTTCAAAGCAGGCTGTGTTCCAATTTATTGGGGAGCTGGAAATATTGAGGCCTATGTTCCTAAAAACTGTTTCATAGATTTTAGAAAATTCATGGATTATGAAAGGCTCATAAATTATTTAAATAGAATGAGCGAATCGGAATATAATGAATATGTGAAGGCCATCAAAAAATTTATGCATAGCAACAGAACAAAGTCATTGTGGTTTGAGAAAGGATTCGAACAAAAATTTCTCGAAAGTATTCAATGAAATAAGTTAATTAATATGAAAAATATTTTGAATGAAAAACCAAATGAAGATTTATTCGGAAGCAAGCTTGCCAGAATAAGCTTCATGAAAATGAGCAATATTAAAGATAAGGTTATATTGGACATAGGGTGTGGGTATGGGTGGTGCGAATTAGTTCTTCTTAAAAAGGGGGCAAAACAGGTGACGGGTATTGAAATATCTGAAAAGGATTTAAAAACTGCAAGAGATAATGTTAAAGATAAGAGAGTAGATTTTAACGTTGGTAGTGCAATAAAGCTTCCGTTTCCGGATTCCTCTTTTGATACCGTAGTGTCTTGGGAGGTCCTTGAACATATTCCAAAAAATACTGAGCAAAAAATGTTTAAAGAAATTTCGAGAGTTTTAAAAAAAGGTGGGGTATCGTATCTATCAACACCGCATCAGCACATTTGCTCTAACATATTTGATCCAGCTTGGTGGTTAATTGGGCATAGGCATTACTCGTTTAATCAACTTAACGAATTCGTTGAGTCCAACGGAATGAAAGTGGTGAGTCATAAAATCAGAGGATCTTGGTGGGGAGTAATATTGAATTCCAATATGTATATAGCTAAGTGGATCTTTAGGAGAAAACCTTTTTTTGAACATTTGTTAAGAGATAAGACGTCCGAAGAATATAAAAAATCAAAAGGTTTTTTGACAATATTTATAGAATTTAAGAAAGTGTAAGTTAAACAAATAGTGTATAATTTGAACATAATTGAAGATTTTCGTCCCGAAAAAATCATGAAAAGTCTCTCTCTTTTGTAAAAAACATTTTCAATAAATATCACTATGCGTCTATCAAATAAAAAAATTTTAGTAACAGGAGGACATGGTTTTTTAGGGACATATATCGTCGAACAGCTTCTCAAAGAAGGTTGCCGAAGAGAAGACATTTTTACTCCGACTCATGCGGAAGCAGATCTTAGAAAATTGGAAGATTGTAGAAACGCAGTTAAGGGTAAGGATATCGTGATTCATCTGGCTGCAAGAGTAGGAGGCATAGGCTATAATCAGGAAAATCCAGGTTTATTATTTTACGATAACTTAACAATTGGCGTCCATCTCATGGAAGAAGCAAGGCTTGCGGGAGTGAGGAAATTTGTTGCACTAGGGACAGTGTGCGCGTATCCTAAATATACTCCTGTTCCATTTAATGAAAAAGATCTTTGGAATGGTTATCCAGAGGAAACAAACGCTCCATACGGGCTTGCTAAGAAAATGCTTTTGGTTCAGGCACAAGCTTATCGCCAGCAGTATGGATTTAATGCAATTTTTCTTCTTCCTGTAAACCTTTATGGACCGAGAGATAATTTTGATTCCAAAAGCTCCCACGTGATACCTGCATTAATTAGGAAATTTGTTGAGGCAAAAGAGCGAAGCCAACCAACCGTTACTATTTGGGGAACAGGGAGAGCAACAAGAGAATTTC
>Ga0105105_10001297_pt1 | contig 10673 bp, 11 predicted proteins | sample PPLLaktember2015_4_FD_79108 | JGI IMG/M metagenome (GOLD analysis project Ga0105105, IMG submission 79108) | Freshwater sediment microbial communities from Prairie Pothole Lake near Jamestown, North Dakota, USA - PPLs Lake P8 Core (1) Depth... | ecosystem: Environmental > Aquatic > Freshwater >... | reverse complement strand
TGATTTAATGTATGGTAATACTGATCCTTTCTATCATTGTGATTTAACACTTAAAGATGGTCAATGGGCTGAAGGTGGACCTTATCGAGCAGTTGCAGAACTTAATCCTCAGTTTTGGGAATGGTCTACTCTCCCTTGGAATAATGGATTAACTATTTTAAGAAAAAAATATAGTAATAAGTATCATCGGAGGTAATTAAAATGTTAGCAGTAAGTATTCATGAACATGCTGGGTTGGGAAATCAGATATGGAGAGCTGTTTGTTGTAGAGTTTTTGCAGACAAACTTGGATATGAATATGCGATAAGTTATCCTGGATGGAGAGGTCCTTTTCTTGATTTTGATTTTGGTAAAAAAATAGATTTAAATGTCGAGCAGGAGTCTGATTTTTATTCTTGCAAAAAGTTGCCTGAAGGGATTGATTCGTATTATGAAGAAAAATCTGAATGGATTCAAGAGGTTGCTGGAGAAGTCGGTGCAGCAGATGAAAATTTCTTCAGTATAAAGGATAATACTTATATCAATGGTAATTTTCAAAGAATGTCTTATATTGAAGATTATCGTGATAAAATATGTGACTGGTTATCCTATGATAACAAATATAAAATTACTGAATACTCATCGGATGATATTTGTGTTATTCAACTTCGTGGGGGGGACTATAAAACAGGATATATGATATTGCCGCAGCAATATTATTATATGGCGATGGAACATATGAAAAGTAATAACCCAAATATTAAATTTGTAATAGTTACTGATGACCCAGAATTCGCATCTAAAATGATTCCTGGAGTTCCAATAGTTGGATCTGCAATTTCAAAAGAAAAAGATCAGTATCAAGGAAATATTTCTTGGTACACCTATACTGGAGGTCCAGTTTCTGATGATTATAGTATTTTGAATACTGCAAAATATGCCATAATTTCATCATCAACTTTTGCTTTTTGGCCTACTTGGACTAATAAACAACTTAAGAATGTTATAGCTCCAAAATATTGGTTTGATTGGGTTAGATCTGGAGGAAAATTTAGACCCTTTGATGGAATTGTTAATGATGATAGTTGGCTATGGTTAGATAGAGAAGGTGATTTGTATAATAGTTCTTCTTGCCTACATGAAAATAATTATTATTTGAGTATTAAAAAATAAAATTTATTATTTGCAGAAAACTTATATGAAAATCTTATTTAAATTATTTTCTCAATTTTTTTGTTTAAAAAAATGATAGGACATAGTACACTTGGAAGTAATGGACGTTTGGGTAATCAGATGTTTCAGTATGCTTCACTTAGAGGAATAGCAGAAAGGAATGGATATGATTGGTGTATTCCGGGAGAAGATATAATCCATAAAGATAATTATGGATTATTTGAAACGTTTAATATGATCAATGTAAAATCAAATAATATTAATAGTTATTTTTCTGCAAAAAGATTTGTAGAAAATAAATATTCATTCATAGGAGATTTGTTTGATAAATGTCCTGATGACATAGATCTTTATGGATATTATCAAACAGAAAAATATTTCAGTCATATTTCAAATGAAATTAGAAAAGATTTTTCCTTTAAAAATGAATACTTGATTCCTTGTAAAGAATATATTGAGACTTTAGATAGACCTCCTATTTTTCTTCATATTAGACAAATAGATAGTATTGGAAGAGAGGATTATCATCCAATACTTCCCATTTCTTTTTTTGAAGAAGCATTATCCAAATTTTCTGATGATGTTCCTTGTTTTGTATTCACTGATGACTTAGAGTGGTGTAAAAGTCAAGATTTTTTTATGCAGGATCGCTTTCTTTTTAATGAAAATAATCAAAGATACCCGTATAAAACTATTGACGGAACGGGAAAACTGCAAAATACTTTGCTTCCTCAAACTGATTTATGTTTAATGAGTTTATGTTCTGGTGCTATTATTGCAAATTCTTCATTTTCTTGGTGGGGAGCTTGGTTACAAAATGATAGAGGAAAAGTTATTGCTCCGGATCCTAAGAAATGGTTTGGTTCAAAATTGAAGCATCTAGATACATCTGATATTATTCCAGATAGATGGATTATTCATGAATGGTAAAATTAAATTTTGAGGTGATATATGTCTAAAATTTCTGTTGCAATACCCACTCACGATAGGGGAATTAATGGTGGTATTTGGTTGTCTGAACTGTTTGAAACATTAATGTTTCAAACATTTAAAGATTTCAACGTAGTAATTTCTGATCAAAGTACCAATAACATAATTAGTGATATATGTGATAAGTATAAAGATCAACTTGATATTCTTTATATTCATTGTGAAGGTACTAATCCTTGTAAAAATATTAACACAGCAATAGAAAATTCTTCAGCAGAAATAATTAAAATAATGTTTTCTGATGATTTAATTGTTAGTGATAATTATCTTGAAAGAGTCTATGGTGAATTTCAAAATTCTGATAAAAAGTGGTTAGTTTCTTCTTGCAATCATACTGATGGTATTAATTATTATCGAGATGTTGATCCAAAATGGAATGAAAATATTTTAACTACAAATACAATAAGTTCTCCTTCAGTATGCGCTGTTTTGCGAGAATATGTTGAGAAATTTGATGAAAATGTAAGAATGCTTCTGGATACAGACTTTTACTATAGAATGTATTATCTCCATGGAGAACCAATTTATCTCAATGATGTTAAAATATCTAATAGGGAGCATAGTAATAGAATTGGAGAAACTTTACTGTCTGATCAAAGTTATCCTCAAATTCTAAAGAAAGAAATTGATTATGTATACGCAAAAAATCAAAAATTGTATTTTGAGTATTTGAAAAAACAAACAGAAAATTCTGAATACTATCTTGTTTATAAAATAGAAAAATGTGGACCCCCATGGTTTGGTGCATGTATATCTTGGGTAACCGCTATGTATTCTCTTGCTATTGTGAATGAGGCAAGATTTTATATGGCAACGGATGATAATTGGAGATTAGTACCAAACACAGAATCTAATAAGAACTGGAATTATTTTTTTGATTCCTTTGAACTCTCTGAATGGAAAGAATCTGAGGACGATTTAACTACAGGAAAATATTCTATAAGATTTGAGGATAAACTTTTTAAACAACTTGGAAGAAAAACAGAACAATTCAAAGAAGATCAAACCATAATTGGAAATGCTCTAACTTTTTGTCCACAAGAATTTTCAAATCCAAACTTATCTGATGAACAGAATCTAAGTTTATTTAAGTCACTTTGTTTAAAGGATGTCTATAAACCAAAGAAAGAATATTCTAATTTATCTGATAAATTGTTAGAAAATATTGGAGATTATATTGCTGTTCATATTAGAAGAGGTGATAAGGTTAAAACTTTCTTGAAAGAAGGAAATTATATACCTACTTCAAGATATCACGATTATTGTATTTCTATTTTTAAGGAAATCGGAATCAAAAATGTTTTTATTTGCTCAGATTCAGATGATGCGATAAACGAATTTATAACTCATAATGAAACATCTTCAGTTAAGTTAAATGTTTTTTATGATAAGGATGAGGTTAGGCATGATGGATATCCCTATAAAGTTATAATGGGAGAGTTAGATGAATCTTCTTTTTCTTTAAATGAAGTAATTACTGCGTTTAAAAATATAGAAATATTGAGTAAAGCAAATTATTTGGTTGGAACACCTGCGTCTTGGTTCTTTAGAATATCTCAGTTGCTCAGAATTTCCTCAGAAAATATTTCTGGGAATTGTTTCAATGTTGAAGATGGAACAGAAACTTATTTGCCCACATTTTATCATTGTTGAATATGAATTTAAAAGAAGCAACATTTATTATTCCAATTCGTATTGAGTCTTCCGATAGACTTAGAAATGTTATTACAACAACAGCATTTCTTCTGGAGAACTTTGATACTAATATCATTATTAAAGAGGTAGATTCTGAATCTGTTTTTCGAAGAGATGCTTTACCAATTTTGAAAGATATTCTTGATGTAGATATTAAAGTTAATCATATCTTTGAAAAGAGTAATGAACCTTTGTTTCACCGACAAAAAGTTCTAAACGAAATTGTTATGGAGTCTACTACTGAAATAGTAGTTAACTATGATTGTGATGTTATTCTTCCTTTAGAATCTTATCATGAAGCATATCAGTCTATTCTTCATCATACGCACGATGTGATATATCCATATGGGAGAGGAATGTATCAGAAACAAGTTTATGCTACTGATGAAATAGTCTCTCAGTTTTTACAGACTGGCGATTTTAAGTATCTTGATTCTCATTCAAAAACTCATACATCTGATTTTGGATGGGTTCAGTTTTTCAATCGTCAAGTGTATATTAATGGTGGACTTGAAAACGAAAACTTTAAGGCTTATGCTCCAGAAGATAAGGAAAGATTTTACAGATTTACTACTCTAGATTATAATGTTGGTAGAATAGAAAATTTTGTTTACCACTTAGAGCATTCAAGAGGCGAAAACTCTTGGATCAATAATCCATATATGCTTTCAAATATGGAAGAGTGGGAAAAGATTCAAACAATGAACAAACAACAACTCATCGATTATTATTCTCGGCAGGAATACTTAAAGAAATATGTTAGCATTTAATCAGATTGGAAATCTTGGAAGACTTGGAAATCAAATGTTTGAGTATGCAGCACTTAGAGGCATTGCTGAAAAGCATGAGTATGATTGGTGCATTCCCCCTTTTCATAGAAGTGGTATTGAAAATTATAGTCTTCACAATTGTTTTAAGTTAGACTCTGTGAAAGAAGAAAATGTAGCATTTAGAGATGACTATGGATATGTTCAGGAAAGATTCTTTCATTTTGATGAAGAACTTTTTGAAAAATGTCCAGACAATGTAAGTCTTCATGGGTTCTTTCAGTCTGAAAAATATTTTAAACATATTTCTGAACTTATTCGTAAAGATTTTACTTTTTATGATGAGTATCTTGAACCATGCAAAGAGATGATATCTGAATTTGAAGGACAAGAACCCATCATGCTTCATGTTCGTCGTGGAGATCCTAATTTGATTGATCCTCGCGGATTCAAATGGGCGTATGTAAATTGTTCAGATCAGCATCCAGTGCAGACAGTTGAATATTACAAAAAAGCACTTTTACAATTTAATGATAGTCAACCAGTAATTGTATTTTCAGATTCTCCAGAATGGGTTAACGAACAAGATTTTTTTAGTGGAGATAGATTTTTTGTTTCCGAACCATTGGATAAATACCCAGATGGTTCTTATACACCATATGTTGATTTGTGTTTGATGTCTTTATGTTCTCATGCTATAATTGCAAATAGCTCTATGAGTTGGTGGGGATCTTGGTTAATTTCAAATCTAAATAAAAAAGTTATCGCTCCAAAAATGTGGTTTGGACCTGCTTATGCAGACAAAGATACAAAAGACCTTTATATAGAAGATTGGATTGTTTTATGAATCGTATTACTGATTATTCCGAATTAAAAACAAGAGTTGTAGATTGGATTAAAGATTACGCTACTACAAATAATATTAAGTCCCTTGTTGTTGGTATTTCTGGAGGCATCGATTCTTCAGTTGTATCAACTCTTTGTGCTGAGACGGGACTCCCAACATATGTACTATCAATGCCTCTGAATCAAATTTCTTCTCAGGCAGAACTATCTGATGTTCACAGAGAATTTCTTGCTGATAGGTATACGAATGTTACTCCATTAAAGGTTGATCTTTCCTCCACGTATGAACAGTTTACCAAGAGTTTGGGATTCTGGTTGGGTGATGGTATGGTTTCTAATAAACTTGCTCTTGCAAATACAAAGTCTCGTATTCGTATGGTGACTTTATATCAAGTTGCTGGTTCTGTTGGTGGTATTGTTGTTGGTACTGGAAATAAGGTTGAAGATTATGGTGTTGGGTTTTATACTAAATATGGTGACGGTGGAGTTGATATTGCTCCTATCGCGGATCTTTATAAAACAGAAGTATGGGAACTTGGAAAACATCTTGGTGTAGATCAACGTATTATTGACTCTCCCCCAACAGATGGACTCTGGGAAGATGGTCGTACTGATGAAACCCAAATTGGCGCGTCTTATGCTGAACTTGAAGAAGCGATGGAACTTGGAACTGGACCTGCTGTTGAAATTCTTAAAAAGTTCAACCGACAAAATAAACATAAAATGGTTTCAATACCAACCTTTATCTCTTATCTTTAAACAAAATTATGAATTTAAATAATAGAATAAACGAATATTATGAAAAATATTTGAAAAATAACGTTAGAAGAAATTCTTTAAAACAAGTTTTAGAAATACTTTGTACTGGAAATTATAAAGAAATGGTAGAACTTGGATGTTCTCGTTGTGATTTTGAAGGATGTTCTACTTTGTTATTTTCTATAGTATCTGAACATTTTGGTTCTTCTTTTCATAGCGTAGACATATCTAAAGAAAGTATTGATTTTTCTACAAATCTGATATCTTCTTATTCTGAAGATAAAAATCTTTTAAATACAACTACACTTTTTCAGATGGATCAATATGATTATTTGAAAAATAGAAACAGTAAAATTGATTTTCTTTATATTGATGCTTCAGATGGAGCAAAAAACATGGTTTTAGATTTTGTTACTAATCAAATTGATATCTTAAATGATGGTGCTTTAATTCTACTAGATGACCAATGTAATGCTGGTGATACTGGAGAGACCTGTAATTGTATTGAAGTTGTTAATAATAGCAAAAATCTTCATCCTATAGATAAAAAAATATATTTTGAATTATGTGAAGAGGAGCAACGATGGGAAAATGAATATAAGCAATATGAATGTAAAAACAATAATAGAGTTTATCTAAGTGGTGTTAGGCAGCATGTTTTTCAAATTTTACTTGAATATAAAAAATAAATTATAGAATATTATGTCTTTGCATTTATCATTATCAATGAATGGGAATAAGACTGAGGGTGTTGGTGCAATGATGATGTATCCAATCATGCTTAGTTTTGTTTGTAAACTTTTTAATACTGAATTTTCTTTCTCTGGAATCAAAAACCTATCTCATTTTGAATATACTGAACACGCAGAAGATTGTGATTCTTGGTCTGAATCTTTTGAAAAATTTTTTAATTTTCCTAGATTAGAAAATCCAGATAAAGTAATAAATCAACTTTCTTTTAATCAAAATTTAATAAATTTTATAGAACAAAATAGAAATGTTAATGAGGAGATTTTAATAGAACTTCCTCAAGATGGAGCGAGTTGGGCAATTCAACAATTTTGTGAACAAAACCATACTATAGTTTTTAAAAAAGAATCAATAGATGAGTTGAGAAATAATTTAAAATTTGAAGGTGAAAAATATTTCAACGAAGATGAGGTAAATATTGCAATACACATAAGATCAGAAAATCCAAAAGACGTAGACGCATCTTCTTCAGATAGAGAACTTTATAATTTAGAAAGAGATTTTCCCAGATATGTCAATTTAATTGACAGGTTAAAGAAAAAGTTCTATAATAAGAAAATAGTAATTCACATATATTCTCAAGGATTTGTCAGTGATTTCAAAAATTTTCTTGATTTAACAACTGATTTATTTGAAATTCAACTTCATATAGATGATCATCCTGTAAATGATCTATATCATATGATAAACGCTGATATTTTGTTTATGGCAAATAGTGGATTTTCTTATATTGCTTCTCTCCTAAGAAGTGATAATACTTATGTTAGAGATAATTTTTGGTGTTTTACTTACCCAACAACGATTAAAGTAGATTACAATTTTAATATTCCACTATGACTGCAACAATCACTGAAGTAAAAAAATTCTGGGATTCTCGTCCCTGCAACGTAAGACATTCATCGAAAGAACTTGGCACTAAAGAATATTTTAATGAAGTAACAAATAAAAAGTTTTTTGTAGAACCTCATATTCTAAACTTTACACAATTTCCTCAGTGGAAAAATAAAAAAGTTTTAGAAATTGGTTGTGGTTTAGGAACTGTTGGAATCAATTTTTCGTTAAATGGTGCAGATTATACTGGAGTAGAACTCTCTGAAGAAAGTCTTGCACTTGCTAGAAAAAGATTTGAAGTTTTTGGAGAAGAAGGAAAATTTTATTCTGGTAATGCTGAAGAACTTTCTTCCTTTGTTCCAGTAGAAACTTATGATTTGATTTATTCTTTTGGTGTAATTCATCATAGTCCTTATCCAGAAAAAATTATTTCTGAAATAAAAAAGTATATGAATGAGAATAGTGTTCTCAAGATTATGCTTTATGCAAAAGACTCTTGGAAAAATTATATGATTGAATCTGGGTTGGATCAACCAGAAGCACAATATGGTTGCCCAATTGCAAATACATATACTGAACAAGATGTGATAGAATTGCTTGGTGGATATGAAGTTCTTTCTATTGAAAAGGACCATATTTTCCCATATCAAGTAGAACCTTATAAAATAGGTGAGTACATAAAACAACCTTGGTTTGAGTGTATGCCTGAAGAGATGTTTAAAATTCTTGAAAAGAAACTTGGGTGGCATATGCTTATAACCGCCAAATTAAAAAGTTGAAGAGGAGGAGATTAAAATGAAAGTCGGAGTAATTGGCGCAGGAAGACTTGGTATTTGTTTTTCTCTTCTTTTAGAAAAAGCAGGATATGAAGTTGTATCTTCTGATGTTCGTGAAGATTATATAAAAGATCTTCAGGAAAAAAATATTAATACAAATGAGCCTGAAGTTCAGCAACTTCTTTCCAAATCAACTAATATTAAATTTAAATCTGGAAATCTTGAAGTTATTGAAGAATGTGATATTCTTTATACCCTTGTTGCAACACCTTCTCTTCCCGACGGGAGTTATGATGTAAGTGCTGTATGGAGAGTTATTAGTGATATTCAGCAATCTAAAATCAATGTAAATGGAAAGGCATTTGTAGTTGGATGCACGACTAATCCTGGAGATTGTGAATTATTCCAAAAAGAATTGGAACCTTATGGTGTAGAAGTTTTTTATAATCCGGAATTTATTGCACAAGGGTCTATTATTAAAGATCTTCAAAATGCAGATATGGTTCTTGTTGGTGGACCTGTAGGAAATATGCGATTTTATATTGAAGAAATCTATAATAAAATCCAAATTAATCAACCAAAAGTTTATTTTATGTCAACAACTGCAGCAGAACTTGTTAAGTTAGCAGTAAATTGTTTTCTAACTACTAAAATTAGTTATGCAAATATGGTCGGTGAGGTAATGACCCTTGCAGGACTTGAAGAAGAAATTGAGCATGTATTAGAAGCAATTGGTTCTGATACAAGAGTTGGTAGTAAATATTTAAAATATGGATATGGATTTGGTGGTCCTTGTTTGCCGAGAGATAATCGTTCTTTTTCTGCCTATGCAAAGAAACTTGGATTGGAATTTAATCTCGGCAAAACTACTGATGACTTTAATAATGAGCATTCAAAATTTTTAAAGAATTATTTTATTAAAAAGAACGAAAAAAATTTGCCTTTTTTGTTTAACTATATTTCATATAAAAACGGAACAGATATTCTTTCTGAAAGTCAACAGTATAGACTTTGTTTAGATTTACTTAATTCCGGATACAAAGTTTATATTCTTGATAATAAATCAGTTCTTGATCAAGTTGAAGATTATTTACTTGATACTTATGGTGATAGTGTTGTATTTGGAGTTCCGAAAGAGGAAGTTTATTCAATTAACATATGATAAATTTTGATAATATGGATAAAAATAAATCCGCATATAAATTAAAAAATATTGGTCCTATTTATTATTTAAACCTAGATGGTCAACCTGAAAGACGCAAGTATATTGAAGATCAATTTAAGTACTGGGAAATTGAAAACTATACTCGTATTTCTGCTTATGATGGTCGTGAAGATGATTTGAGTGACATTATTTTTGGTCGTTATCCTGAAATGATGACTTCTGGTGAAATAGGATGTATTACCTCTCACTTAAAAGCAATTAAATATTGGTATGATACCTCTGATAGTCCATATGCAATTATTATGGAAGATGATTGTAATCTTGATTTAGTTCGATATTGGAATTTTGGATGGTCTGACTTTTATGCTCATATTCCTTATGATTGGGATGTAGTCCAAATTGCAATTATATGCACTGGTGATATTCACGTTAAGTTGCATAAAAGATTTGTGAATGATTTTTCTACTGCTTGTTATTTAATAACACGCCATCACGCTCAAAAAATCTTAAAATTTCATTTAAAGGGTGATAGATATCGCTTAGACAATGGAGTTAAACCTCGTCCAGTTGCGGACGACTTAATTTATAATTCAGGAAATACATATTCAATTCCTCTTCTTCTTTATCGTACTGAATTGGGATCTTCTATTCATCCTGAGCATGTTGATATTTACCATAAAGGGAATCATAGTGCTCTGACTCAATTCTGGGAGCAAAATGGATCTAACATTGATATTAAAGATTATATGAATTATGATCCTTATCTTGGTAGAATAACTGAAAACTCTTCGGTACAGCAAAATACTTGACATAATCCCGAAGAAACTGTTAAGATAAATACCGTGATGTGACGATGCCGCAACTATTTGCAAAGTTACACAAATGTCGTTTAGTACTAAAAACAAATTTTTATGAAACTCAAACAACTGATGCTTGCACCTG
>Ga0105105_10001296_pt1 | contig 10678 bp, 9 predicted proteins | sample PPLLaktember2015_4_FD_79108 | JGI IMG/M metagenome (GOLD analysis project Ga0105105, IMG submission 79108) | Freshwater sediment microbial communities from Prairie Pothole Lake near Jamestown, North Dakota, USA - PPLs Lake P8 Core (1) Depth... | ecosystem: Environmental > Aquatic > Freshwater >... | reverse complement strand
TGAAATTAACCAATCAATTAGGCTTTTGCCTTTTAGTTCTTTAGCTTCAAAAAGATATCCTTGGTTTGCAAGAGTTTTATAAGGTTCTGATGTGGGATTTGTTATTGTACCTTCATGCAGAAATACAAGAACTGAAAATTCAGCAGGCGATTCAAAATAACTGACTATCTCTTTTTTTTCTTTTTTATCTTTTAACTTTTCTGCTTGCTTAACAATTATAAGTTTTTTTTCTGAACCGAACGGGAAGGTTGAAGCTAATCCAATAATGTTTGTAAAACTTTGATTTTCACCATACAGAACTTCTTTATCAAAATCGGAAGTTATAAAAGGCTTAATGGATTTTTCAATTGCTTCAATAGTAATATCAACACTGTATGAGTCCTCACCAAAAAGATAATATACAGGTAAAAATTTTTTTTGTTTTAACTGCTTTTCAATTTCTTGTATTGGTGGTGCTTTACTTTTAGCCATCTTCTACTTTAAAAACTAAAGATGACATCTTTCAAAAAGATGTCATCTTTTTAATAATTCAAAATAATCTATTTATCTTTTTTCTATTGTGACTTTTTCCATCACAACATCTTTTACCGGACGATCTTGTGGTCCTTTTTCAACTTTGCCAATTGCTTTCACAACATCCATACCGTTAATTACTTTACCAAAAATTGTATGATTACCATTTAACCATTTTGTTGCTGCCAATGTTATAAAGAATTGGCTGCCATTTGTGTTTGGTCCTGCATTTGCCATTGCAAGAATTCCTTCAGCATCAAAGATAAGTTCTTTAACAATTTCATCATTGAACTTTTTGCCCCAAAAACTTTCACCGCCGCGCCCTGTACCTGTTGGATCGCCGCCCTGAATCATAAAGCCATCTATAACTCTATGAAAAATCACTCCATCGTAATAATTTTTGTTAGCCAGTCCAACAAAATTTTCAACTGTTTTTGGAGTTGCTTTGGCAAACAATTCAATTTCAATTGTGCCCATATTGGTTTTTATAACTGCAACCGTCGTGCTGTCACTCATTACTTTTGTTTCCTTTTCTTGTGAAAAAATATTCGTTGATAAAAATAAGCCCGCTATTCCCGCTGCAAAAAATAGTCTTTTCATCTAACCTCCTATGGATTTATTATGTTTGAATAAAGTAAAACTAATATTAAAACGCCGAGTGCAATTCTGTAATAGATAAATATAAATGTTGTGTTCTTCTTTAAAAACTTTAAAAGAAAATCAATTGCCAGATAACCGCTTATGGCAGAAACAATTGTTGCAACAATCAGGTTAACTGTTAAATCATAGTTGATATACTTAAGAGATTCAATTAATTGAAGCACTCCGCTTGCAAGAACTGCCGGCACACTTAGCAAAAAAGAAAATCTTGCAGCAACATCTCTTTTTAGTCCAAGAAACAATCCGCCTGTTATTGTTGTACCCGATCTTGATGACCCGGGAATTAATGCAACAGCTTGGGATAATCCAATTAAAATTGAATCAAGTACGGTTATGTCTTCGATGTTCTTTTTAAACTTGGCGGTTTTTTCTGCACCAGCAAGAATAATTGCAAGTACAATTAAGCTTCCGCTAATAACGTAAAGATTTTTTGTTAACGCACCCTCTATCATATCTTTGAATAACAAACCAATAACAACTATTGGAATTGTACCAAGTATAATCATCCAGCCAAGTTTTGAGTTTGTTGATTGCTTAGAAAACTTTACTCGCTTTTGCAAATTGTTCTGTAAGAATTCAGTAAAAATATTCCATAGATCTTTCCAGAAATAAACAAGAATTGAAATCATAGTTCCAAGCTGAATAACAGCAATAAATGCGGTCCAGCGTTCCGGATTTTCTTCTGAGATTAATCCCATAAATTTCCCGGCAAGAGTTAAATGTCCTGTGCTGCTTATCGGAAGAAATTCTGTAATTCCCTGCACGATTCCTAATATAATTGCTTCAATAAAACTCAAATAAATTCCTCAAAATTGATAAGATATTCCTAATCGAATTCCGAATGAAAGTGAACTAAAGTTAACATTACCAACTTTATTACCAACTGCATTCACATCTGGTTTTCCGATAACATCATAGCGAACATCAGCACCAATGTGTGCATAGACATCCTGTGCAATGGCTGTATTTCCCGCTCCTCGTAAAATAAATCCAAATCCTAGTTTGGAATAATCATCATTTAGTAATGGTAGATATTTTTCAGTAATTGATAACAATCTTATTCCTGCACCCCCACCAAATTTAAAATTGTAACCCGATCCATTGATAACGTAATTATAAAGCACTGATGGCATTAACAATGAGTAAGATAAATTATAATTTCCCAAACCAACGTTCGAATTATATGAATTGAGTAAATATCCAATCTCTAATTCTAACTGGCTGTTTTCACTCATCATTCTTCCATACGATCCGGAAAAATTAATTGCTGAGCTAAAATCACTTTGTGTTTCTCTACTAATTGATTCTATATAGTCTTTTAATTGAGGTACACTTACAAAATCAATACCCATCGAAGCTCTTACTTCATTTTGCTTTTGTGCAAATGAAAATGCCGAAAGGAGAATTACAAACAAAGCTAATAAGATTTTTTTCATACTTCCCTAATTTCTGTTTCTACAACTTCAAGTAGATTTTCTTTCTGCTTGTTAACTACAAAAAACATAACTAATGCTGTAATGATAAATAAAATGTATCCGATGATGTGAGTTAAAAAAGCGTAAGCGACACTTATTGTTTCGCTAAATCCAAAAATTAAAACCAAGGTGGATTTAGCAAGTGTATGATAAGATCCGGTACTTCCGGGTGTTGGTATAATAACGCCGATTGCACTTATGCTCATGATTATCCAACCCATTCCAAAAGTAACGGGTTGAAAGTTTTGCATATCGAGCATTAACATTCCGGCATAAGAGCCAAAAGCATATATTACAATTATTGCAACCGTCCAGAATACTGTCCAAAAATAATTTTTTCTTCCTTTTAAACTTGCAAAACCTTCCGCAAGCATAGTAAAAATATATGCAATTCTTTCGGCAAGTTTGTGAGACACTTTGCCAACAAACTTTATAATAATTTCAGAAAATCTTTCTTTTGATCTTAATATTAATGATAGAAAAATTATTGATAACATGATAAACGCACCCATAATGTATAAGGAAGAAATCAGCCAGGGAAATTTTTCTGAAAGATTAACACTAGTTAAAAAAAGTGCAATGATGATAGATCCGCCCATAGAAATTATATCAATAATTCTTTCAAGTATAACTGTTCCGAACATTGATGAACGTGAAAGCCCTTCCCATTTTCCGATCAGAACAGCACGGGTAACCTCGCCGAGTTTTGGCGTAACACAATTAACTCCGTATCCAACCATGAGTGAACCAAAAAGATTTTTCATTGATGTGTTTGGTTTAACAGAATTTAGAATGTATTTCCATCTGACAGCACGAAAATAATGTCCGAGCATCGTAACAACTATAAAAATAAAAACCCAGAATAAATTAGCATGTGATACAATATTTATAACTTCACTAAAATCAACATCATAAAATGCAATATATAAAAAGACTACGGCAAGTATAATAGAAATGCCATAGTTAATGATCATTCCGAGATTGCCAAATTTATTTTTCTTATCGGAGGTCAACTACAGTAGTCCCTTCAGGAGCTATGAAACTAAATTTTGAATCTGAAAGACTCTGGTTGAGCTTGTAATTGGCAAATGATACTTCCATTGTACCTGTCGCAGGATTTGAGATCACTGCTTTATCAATCAAATTTTCTTTTGTGATGTAAAGTTTTACTTCGCCGAGATTATTCTTTTTTGATTTGGGTTTTAAATTCAATATCTGCTTGCCTCCATCGGATGATAAACTCAAATCGCATTCCGATGGATACTGATAAACAAGATAATTTATTGATAATAACCCTGATCCCGCTTCATCATAATCACTTATGACAACTTTTTTATTTTTCTTATTATAATTCCAGGAAGTTGTTCCATCGGCCACAATTGTTTGACTACCGAATTCTAATCTAAGATTGTTGTCTTTTTTGAAATACATCTTACCTGTTAGACTTGATTTACCATTTGATTTCTGAGCAACATCTGCAGTGAGATCCTGGATAGAATCAAATTTATTTTGTAATGATTTTAAAACTGATTCGGCAGTTTGTGTAAATCCTGCTGTTGAATAAAAGAATACTAAAAGGCTTATTAAAATTTTCATTTCAAACTCTAAATATTTAAAAATAGTTTAATGTTTGGACTACAGATTACGCAGAATTGTTTCGAGTTGTTCTTCATTTTCTACAAGAACAGAACGAGCTTTGCTACCATCATTTGGCCCAACAATTCCAGCTTCTTCAAGTTGATCAACAATTCTTGCCGCGCGTGAATATCCAAGTTTTAATCTTCTTTGAAGTAATGAAACCGATCCCTGCTGATGTCGAACGATAACTTTTGCAGCATCTTCAAACATTGGATCTAAATCTGATGAAACACCGCTTGAAGATTCTTTTTTCTTATCATATAAAGAAGGTAAAAAATATGGCTTTGAATATGCCGGCTGTGAGTAAACATAGTTTGTAATTTTTTCTACTTCATCGGTGGAAATAAAAGCATTTTGCACACGAATTGGTTTTGGTGAACCTGTTGGAAGAAATAACATATCGCCTCTTCCAAGCAATTGCTCTGCACCATTCATATCAAGAATAGTACGTGAATCAATTTTTGTTGCAACCTGATATGCAATTCTAGAACTGAAATTTGCTTTAATCACACCGGTTATAACATTAACAGATGGACGCTGAGTTGCAAGCACAAGATGGATGCCCACCGCACGAGCAAGCTGTGCTAATCTTGTAATTGGTTCTTCAACTTCTTTACCTGCAGTTATCATCAAGTCTGCAAGCTCATCCACAATAATTATTATATAAGGAATTGGATGGTGCTTAATCTTATCAGTATCGTGTGGCCTTGTTTTAGGATCTTTAACTTTTTTATTATAATCAACGATATTTCTTACACCTGCTTTTGCAAGTTTATCGTAACGTCGTTCCATCTCATACTCAGCACTCTTTAATACTAAGATTGCATTTTGAGGATTCGTAATAATTTCTTCATCAAGATCCGGTGAAACAGCAAGATAATGTTTGCGCAGTTTGTTGTAAAAAGAAAGCTCTATTTTTTTCGGATCAACCATTACAAACTTAACTTCTGAAGGATGCTTTGTGTAAAGTAAACTACTAACTATCATATTAATTCCAACACTCTTACCGGAACCCGTGGATCCCGCAACTAATAAGTGAGGCATTTTAGCAAGATCTGCAACATAAACATCACCGCTGATTGTTTTACCTAGTGCAAGTGGCAGCTCAGCATCAGATTCATTTATTCTTCCGATTACTGCTCTTGCATTTACAAGTGATGCAACAGCATTTGGTATCTCAACACCGATTGCGCCTTTACCTGGGATTGGTGCAATGATTCTTATTCCACGTGCTGAAAGCGCAAGTGCAATATCATTTTCCAAACCAACAATTTTACTAATCTTAACGCCCGGCGCCGGAACTATTTCATACAAAGTAACAACGGGACCAGGAGTAACTGATATATCCTTTATCTCAATATCAAAAAGTTTTAATTTTTCTTTGAGAAGTTCTGCATTACGAGTTAATTCTTCTTCGGCAACTTGATAATTTTCTTCAGGTGCCGGATCAAGAAGATCTAGTCCTGGTATTTTATAATCAATATTTTCTTCCCACTGATTGGGCAGTCTTTGCTCATTTTCAGTTTCGTTTTTTTCCTTCCTTTCAGGAAGTTCACCAGTTTTTTGAATATTAACTTTCTTTACTTCTTCATTGAGTACTTCATTTTCAGCAACGGGAACCGGAACATCATCTTTACGGATAATTCTGATTCGTGTTTGTTCTTCCGCTTCCTCTTCCATCAATTCAGCAGCAGATAATTCTTCTGCTGTCTGTTTATCTTTTTTCTTCTTTTTACCGCCGCTAAGTTTTTTAATCTTATCAAGATTTTCTTTTGAATCTGTTGCATCAACACCATTTTTCTCCTCTTCTTCTGACTCTTCTTCTTTAATTGAAAAAACTTCTTTAAAGAAATTGATTATACTTTCGATATTGATATCAAGAGCAAAGATTAAGAGCGTTATAAAAGAACCGGAAAGAATTAGTATGCTTCCAATTCCACCAACTAAACCGCTTAAAAAGTTGCCAAGATGATCGCCTATAAATCCTGATAATTCATAAGTAGACAAGAACAAACCGTAATTTTCATGAAGCACACCAAAAAATGCAGCAAAGATAATTGAGCTAAGTAATAGAAAGTTAGAAACGTGAAGTCGAAATTTGAAATCAATTTTTTTAAAGATTGATACTCCCCATAAAAAAAGTACGATTGGAATTGTTATTGAGAAATAACCAAATGTAGCTTTAACAAGAAATTTAGAAAAATGTGCGCCTGCTACACCAAGCCAGTTTTGTATATCAATTTTCTTATCAAATGAAGTAAAGAAATCTGAAAACAAAGTTGTTAGATTTGCCTCATCTCTTCTATCAAATGTTATTACACTTAAAAATAGTATAGTAGAAATAATCAGAAGGAATATTCCGAGAATCTGTTTTTTATTTTCGAGCGTTAAAATAAAATAGTTTTTGTTTGAACTACTCTTTCCATTTTTTTCTTTAACGCTTTTTTTCTTTTTAAGTGCCATTAAAACTTTTTTATGATAGAATTAATTACTTTTTAACTTCTTCAAAACACCATTAGCATATGCTGGAATATCATCAAGAATATCAATCGAACTGCAATACTCAAGATCAGCTTCAAACCCATTTTCTAAAAGTATTTTGCCATGATCAGATTCTCGCATCATCTTAATCAAGTTTTTACCATACTTTTCATACAAAGTTAAAACAGCCTTACCAGAATCATTTAGAAAAGAATCTGATTTAACCTTACTAATCTTTGAAATAAGCATTCCAGCACAAACTGAATCTTCAATAGAGAAATAATTATTTCGCCCGGCACAAACAATTTCAACATCTGTATTTAATGTTATAAGATGTTTTGCAACTGCGCTGATATTTAAGAATGAACACGTATATAAATTTTCCGAGTACTTTGCTTTTGCAATCGATTTCGTTCCATTAGTTGTGTAAAACACTATTGTTTTACCTTCAACAATATCTTTAGAGTATTCAAAAGGTGAATTACCAAGGGCAAAACCTTCGATCTTTTTTGTATTTCTTTCACCGCCAAGTAAAATTTGTCCGCCAAACATTCCCCCTGAAACTTTAACAGCAAACTCAACGCTTGCAACGGGAACAACTTCTTTTGCGCCGTTATTAATTGCAGTTACAATTGTAGATGTAGCTCTTAGTACATCAATTACAACTGTAGTTTTACCGGTAAAATAAAGTTCATCAACAATAACGGGAGAAAGAAAAACGTTTAATTTCATATTACTTTCTATCTTTTTACAAACGGAAGTTTTACAACTTTTGCAGGAACTTCTTTTCCTCTGATCATAAAATTAACTTCAGAACCAATCTCTGCGTATTTTGTTTCAACATATCCCATTGCAATTGGTTGATCAAGCATCGGGCTTACAGTTCCACTCGTGATGACACCTATTTTATTACCATTCACAGTTATATCATAACCATGTCTTGGAAATATTTTTTCTGATGAAGTAAGAGCAACTAATTTTCTGTTAAGTCCGTTTTCTTTTACTTTTAGTAAAACATCTTTAGCGATAAAATCAGTTTTAGAAAGTTTTGTAATCCAGCCCAAACCAGCTTCTAAAGGATTTGTAGTCTGATCAATATCATTTCCGTAAAGACAGAAACCCATTTCTAATCTTAAAGAATCTCTTGCAGCCAATCCGACTGGTTGAATATTAAATTCTTTTCCGGCTTCAAAAATTTTATTCCATAAATCTTCAGCGATTTTATCATCACCCTTAAAATAAAGTTCATAGCCAACTTCGCCTGTGTAACCGGTTCTTGAAAATATCATATCAATACCAGCAAGATTTATTTTTGTAAAATGATAATACTCAAGATTGATTTGCGTTTCAGTAAGTTTTTGTAATGTCTTAAGTGAGTTTGGACCCTGAACCGCTAGCAAAGAATATTCATCGCTGTGATTTGTAAGTTCGACACCAAACTTGTTGTTCTTTTGCATCCACGCAAAATCTTTATCTATGTTGGATGCATTAATAACTAATAAGAATTCATTCTGCGAAACCCTATACACCAACAAATCATCTACTATTCCACCGTCTTCATAACACATTGCCGAGTATTGAACTCTTCCGGGAAAAAGTTTTGAAGCATCATTAACAGTTATGTGTTGAACAAAATCAAGAGCCTTCTCCCCTTTAACAAAAACCTCACCCATATGAGATACATCGAAAACACCAACTGAGTTTCTTACAGCTTTGTGTTCTGCAATTATTGAAGAATATTGAATTGGCATTTCATATCCTGCAAATTCAACAATTTTTGCGCCTAAGTTTTTATGTATGTTGTAGAATGTTGTGCGTTTCATTTTTTCATTCCGTATAGTTGAATTAAAATTTATTTGTTCTGTGTTTTTTGCCAGTCACTTAAAAATTTTTCTAAACCAAGATCTGTAAGCGGATGATTAAATAATTTATCAATTACAGAAAATGGCATAGTAGAAACATCTGCTCCCATTAATGCTGCTTCAACAAGGTGCAAAGGATGTCTGATACTTGCAACAAGAACTTCGGTTTTGTAATTATAATTTTTATAAATCTGTACAATCTGAGAAATTAATTCCATTCCGTCCTGGCTTATGTCATCAAGTCTTCCAACGAATGGGCTAATATATGTTGCCCCAGCTTTTGCAGCTAACAGTGCCTGCGAAGCAGAAAAACAAAGTGTAACATTTGTTTTAATATTTTCGCTGGTTAAAGTTCGAACAGCCTTTAATCCTTCTTTAATTAAAGGAACTTTAACAACTATGTTCTTATGAATTTTTGCCAGCTCGCGCCCTTCTATAAGTATTCCATCATAGTCAGTGGAGATAACTTCAGCACTAACCGGGCCATCAACGATAGCTAAAATTTCATCAAGCAATTTTCTAAAATCTTTTCCTTCTTTAGAAACCAATGATGGATTAGTAGTAACTCCATCCAGAATACCAAGTGCCGCGGCTTCTTTGATTTCATTTATGTTTGCTGTATCAATAAAAAACTTCATAACATAACTCCGATTATTTAAACTTTTCTGTTAAATCAATTCCTTTTTTCTTAGAGAAGAATCTAAACTTGCCCATTGCAATACTTGTGTCTTCTTCAATGCGCAATCTAACTAAATATTTAAATTGTATTCTTGTAAACTTTTTATCCTGCAATCTTGTAGCGTCGGATGGATGGCATTTTATAATTAAACTAAACTCGCGAGAAAATCTCCTAAATCTCTTTAACCAATCTTCAATATCATAAACAAGATGCGATTCTTTTGTCATAAATCCTGATCCGCCGCAAACCGGACAAACATCTTTCATAGCCTGCATAATGTTCTGGCGAATTCTTTGTCTTGTAATCTGCACCAAACCAAAATCGCTCATTGGAAGTACTGAAACTTTAGAACGATCTCTGCGAAATTCTTTTTTCAGTTCATCATAAACTTTTTTACGATTTTTATCTTCTTCAAGATCAATAAAATCTATAACGATGATTCCGCCAATATCCCTAAGGCGTAATTGTCTTGCAATTTCACGTGCTGCTTCAAGATCAGTTTTCAGAGAATTAAGTTCCTGTTCTTTACTCTTTGCATATCTGCCGCTGTTCACATCAATAACAACCATTGCTTCTGTGTGCTCAATAATTAGATAACCGCCGCTTGGTAAAGGAACTTTTCTTCCCATCAGAGTTTTGATTTGTTCTTCAATTTTAAACTCATCAAATATTGATGAAGAAGATTTATAGAGATCGATCTTCTCTAACAAACCCGGTTGTACTAATTGAACGTATCCTTTTATTTGCTTGTACAATTTTTTTGAATCAACAAAAACTTTCGAAACATCGGGCGTTAAAAGATCACGTATAACGCTGTCTGTTGTGCTCATATCCTGATGTACTATTGATGGTGGTTCTTCGCTTTTAGCTGTTGCTTCAATAGTCTTCCAGGTTTTAACTAGATTAGTTAAATCATCTTTAACTGCATCTTCCGTTTGATCTTTTGCAACAGTTCGAATAATTAAACCATAATTTGGAGGGAGAATGCCGCGTGCAATGTTTCTTAATCTTCTACGCTCTTTGTAATCTGAGATTTTTTTTGATATGCCAATCTTATTATCGAACGGAAGCAGAACACAAAATCTGCCGGGAAGAGAAACGGAGGAGGTAACTCGCACCCCTTTATTGCTAACCGGTTCTTTGGTTATCTGAACAAGAATTTCTTCGCCCTTACGGAGCTTGGTTATAACTGGCTCAGGGGTCGGAGTATTTCTGCCATTTTGCTTGTTTGGTTCATCGTCGTCTGAAAGATCAACATCAGAATCTTCATCGCCAAGCATATCCTGAAATTGTTTGGTGCGGTCACCAATATCAGAAAAGTGAAGGAAGCCGTCATGCTTCATTCCGATATCTATAAATGCGGCTCTTAT
>Ga0105105_10001295_pt1 | contig 10679 bp, 12 predicted proteins | sample PPLLaktember2015_4_FD_79108 | JGI IMG/M metagenome (GOLD analysis project Ga0105105, IMG submission 79108) | Freshwater sediment microbial communities from Prairie Pothole Lake near Jamestown, North Dakota, USA - PPLs Lake P8 Core (1) Depth... | ecosystem: Environmental > Aquatic > Freshwater >... | reverse complement strand
TACAAGGGTCGGTTATAGCCGAATCCCATGGATAAGCGGTGTGATTTGCATAAAATCTGACATTGCCATTTAGATATTCCACCAAGATATTTTTGGTGTTAGCGTCCTGAGCCTTATTCAACTGCTCGAAAGGATCAATTGTCGCAACTAAAGCCGCGGCTAAAATCCCGAGGATTCCGATGACAACTAAAAGCTCTATGAGTGTAAAACCTTTTGCCTGTTTAAAAAGCTTTTTAAGCTTTTTGAGCAGTTTTTTCATGTATATGTCAATCATACTCATATTTAAAAACTATTGTCAAGTACCTGCTTTTAAGTCTATCGTTAATGGTTCATTGTTGATAACAAGAAACAAATCGCACATAAATTCATCTACCATAAACTACGAACAATCAACCATCAGCCTATTACTGAATGCTCGAGATCAAGCTGTAAATCGGCGTTATAACCGAAATGATTAAGAAAGCAACGGCGATTCCCAAAACTATCATAATAAAAGGTTCCATCGCGGTAGTCAGAGTCTTTACTTTCATATCTACTTCGCGCTCAAAGTATTCGGATGCTTTGCCCAAAGTCTCGTCAACCTTTCCGGTTTGTTCTCCAATCCTCACCAGTTGAATTAAAAGGGGAGGGAACAAGGGATATGAGGCTAAAGCGTCGCCCATAGGGACACCTTTTTCGACTTGTTTGGATACCCCAACTATCGCATTCCTGAAATTTATATTTCCGGTCGTTTCCGCTGTTTCCAACAAAGCTTCTACGACCAACGTCCCCGTACCTACCAAAAGCCCTAAGGTTCTCGTAAATTCGGCAAGAATCGTCTGTTCGATAAGCTTGCCAAAAACCGGTAGCTTCAAAACAAAGGAGTCTTTAATCAGCCTACCGTCGGGAGTTTTTGACCATCGCTTATAACCCACTGCGATTAAGAAAATTGCGCCCAAAACCAGCGGCCACATTGAGACAAAAACGTTGGATATCCCGACAATTATCTGTGTCGGTAAAGGCAGGGGAACATTTAGATTTTGGTATAAGACGGTAAGTTGGGGCATAACAAAAACCATCATGATCACCATAACTACAGTCATTAAAATTATGACTATCGCCGGGTACATTAACGCCGACTTTATCGTACTTTTAAGTTTTGACTGCTTTTCAAGGTTGTCTGCAAGTCTTATTAAAACCTTATCCAATAGGCCCGATTTCTCGCCGGCTTTAATGATAGAAATATAGATATGGTTAAAAACTTTTGGGTATTTTTCTATGGCCTGTCCCAAAGAATTTCCTTCCGAAACATCATTGATAATAGACGTTATCACTTCTACCATTACCTGATTTTGCATCTGTTCCTTTAAAATTTCTAAAGCTCTCATTAAAGTCAAACCTGAAGAAAGCATCGAAGATAACTGTCTTGTAAAAAGGATTAAATCGGAATTTTTAACTCCGTTGAAAAGTGGTAAGGAAGTCCAGAATTGATTGTCAATTCTGGTAATAGTTATCGGAACTAAACCTTTTTCCCTAAGGTAACCTGCTGTTTCACGGATACCTTTTGCGTCCAAAAGTCCCTGGGCTATTTTCCCGTCTTTTGTGATCGCTTTGTATCTTAATCTCATATTATTCCTTTGACAAACTCAGGATTTCGCCTTGCTCAGCCGACCATCCTAAGAAGCTCCTCCGGTCTTAAAGCAAAACTTTTGGCTGTCTCAAGACTGATCGCCCCGGACAAAACCAAAGATGCCAAAGAAGATTCAAGAGGAATCATTCCGGCGTCCTGTGATGTCTGAATAATTGAATCTATTAAGTGAGTTTTACCGTCTCTGATATTACTGGCAACAGCGGGTGTACCGATTAAAACCTCTACTCCCGGGATTCTTCCGCCGTTAATCTGCGGCAAAAGTCTTTGCGAAACAACGCCTTTGAGCGTAGAAGCAAGTTGTGTTCTGGCCTGCGTTTGCTGATTGGCAGGGAAAGAATCGATAATTCTGTCTATCGTTTGGGACGCGGAATTAGTATGCAGAGTAGAAAAAACTAAATGTCCTGTTTCCGCAATTGTCATTGCCGCTGCTATGGTTTCGGGGTCTCTCATCTCACCGACCAAAACCACATCAGGGTCTTCTCTTAAAGCGGAACGAAGAGCCTTTGCCCAGGAATGAGTGTCCAAACCCATCTCTCTTTGCGAAATAATACTCGCGCTTGTGGGGTAAACATACTCGATCGGATCCTCAACGGTTAATATATGAACGGGGGTGCTTAAGTTTATTTCATTGATAATCGCCGCTAAAGTTGTGGATTTACCGTGACCGGTAGGACCGGTTACTAAAACAAAACCCTGTTTTAATTTTGCGAAACTGTGGCAAATTTTTGGCAAATGTAATTCCTCGATTGTCCTGATATTTGGTTGTAAAAATCTAAAAGCGGCGCTTAGAACCCCTCTTTGGTAATAAAGATTTGTTCTGAATCTTCCCAAGTCTCCATAAGTACCTCCCCCAAAGCCAAATGAGAAATCCAATTCCTTATTGGTGATCAAAAGCTCTTTCTGTTCGGCTCTTAAAACAGAAAGGGCCATCGTTTCTATCTCTTGCGGTGTCAGGGTGGGATAATTCGTCAAGAACCTTAAAGCTCCATCCACTCTGATTGCCGGAGAAAGTCCCGGCACTAAGTGTAAATCCGATGCATTATTTTTAATCGTTACGTCTAAAAGTTCATTCAGTTGCATATTATTCCTGCGCCACGCGCAAAACTTCTTCCACCGTTGTTAGGCCCTGCAAAACTTTAACATAGCCATCTTGCTTCATCGTTATCATTCCCTCAAGAATTGCTTCCCTTGCAATTGTTCCGCTATCTGCTCTTTGTAAAACTAAAGCGGCAATTTTTTCTGATATGGGTAACGTTTCGAAAATTCCAATCCTACCGAGGTAACCCGATCCGCCACACTCGTCGCAACCTTTTCCTTTATACAATTTTATCTCTTTTCCTACCGGAAAATATTTACCTAAAACCGTCTTCATTTCTTCGACTACAGGGGGTGGGGGAACATACTCCATTCTGCAATTGGGACAAATCTTTCTTACAATTCTTTGCCCCAACACCGCATTCATGGTTGAAGCCAGTAAAAATGATTCCGCTCCTAAATCCAAAAGCCTAGGAAGCGCGCCTGCGGCATCCGAGGTATGCAGGGTGGAAAAAACTAAATGGCCGGTTAGAGCAGCCTGGATAGCCAATTCCGTTGTTTCTTTGTCACGAATTTCTCCAACCAAAATGACGTTTGGATCCTGTCGTAAAAACGCTCTTAATCCGTCGGCGAAAGTTAAGCCGACCGCCGGATTTATCTGGACCTGATTTATGCCCGCTATCTGGTACTCAATCGGGTCTTCCAAAGTTATGATGTTTACTCTGGTCGTATTCAATTTTGACAAAACAGAGTAGAGGGTAGTAGTTTTTCCACTTCCGGTCGGTCCGACGACGATAATTATTCCGTGTGGCCTAAGCATAGCGGTTTCAAGATTTTTCAGAGAAGTCCCTGTAAGCCCGAGCTCCTGAAGAGTCGGAACACCACCGGATTTTCGAAGTAGCCTCATGACAATTTTTTCGCCAAAAGCCGTAGGCAAAACCGAAATACGAAGGTCTACTTCTTTATCCTCAACTTTAAAATTGAACCTTCCGTCCTGCGGAGTCCGGTGTTCGTCGATTTTCATCTCCGAGAGAATCTTGATTCTGGAGATTACCGCCTCCTGAACACTTTTCGGCAAGGAAAGTCTGTCGTATAAAATTCCGTCAATCCTGTATCTTACTCTAACCCTATCTTCCTGTGGCTCGATGTGCACATCCGAAGCGCGGCTGGTGACCGCGTATTCAAGGACTGTTGAAACAATTTTGGCGATTGGCGCCTCTTTGATAATTTGGGCAATTTGGCTTGTATCTACGGTCTTGATTTTCCCCTCCTGCTGTTCTGTTTCTTTAAGCGCTTCGCCGACTTCTCCAACAATCTGCTGACGGTATTGTTGATTGATGGCCATCTCTACATCTTTTTCCGAAGCGGCATAAGTTTTAATATTCAGGCCTGTTTTTTCGCGAACAAAAGATGCTGCCTCCAAGTCAACCGGGTTACTCATCGCCACCGAAAGCGTCTTGGTTTTTTCATCGAACGCGAAGGGAATTAATGAAAATCTTTCCGCAACTGCTCTTGGCACAAAACCCAACGCTTGGGGAGAAACGGAAGTCGTGGCAAGTGGTATAAACGGGATATTCAAAAGTTTCGCTTTGGCTTCAGCGAGTTTTTCTTGAGGAACTATATTTAAAGATACTATCGTCGTTTCTTCGGAAAGACCATTGCTGGCACTTTTAAGCTTAATCTCCTGTGCTTGCTCTTTGGTAATCAGATTTTGCGCCAGCAAAACATCAACCAGAGTTTGACTTGAATCTAAAACAGGCGATGATAAATTAGCTGAATCGGGCATTACTATTATAGTAGGAGAAAATGTGATATAAAGTCAATAATAGTTTAGCTTATGCAAAGCATTTTAATTATCGGAAAAGATAAGGAAAAAGTAAGACAATCTGCTAAAGATTTTTGCGATCAAGATAAAATTTCCAAATTTGATATCGAAGTTCTTGAAACCGAAAAAGCAGTCGGAATAGGGGAGATAAGAAAACTTCAAGAAAGACTGTTTCTGAAACCGTTTGAAAGCGAAACCAAAGCGGTAATTTTGGAAGCTTTTTTTGGCATGACGGTCGAATCGCAAAATGCCTTTTTAAAAATCTTAGAGGAACCGCCGGCTCATGCAAAACTGATGATCCTTGCTTCATCTTTGGATTTCGTTCTACCCACAGTTTTCTCAAGATGTAACCTAATTAATCTTGACAAAGTAAAACAATTAACAGGTGAAGAAATAAACCTAAATTTAGAATTGATTGTTGAATTGAAAAAAGGCGGCATTGCAAAAGCCTTAAAAATCGCCGAAAGTAATTCCAAAGACAGGGAAACGGCTCTAGATTTTTTGGAAAATTTGATAATCAGTATCGAAAGCTCCATGGGAAACGGGGAAATTGAAAAAGATAAGCTTTTGAAAATTTTAAAAGGCTTACAAAAAACTTATACGATTATTAAGACTACTAATGTTAACCAGAGGCTTGCCCTCGAAAATCTATTTTTGAATTTATAAATAGGCGGTGTTATAATCTTGTCCTCATTATGTCAAGCTCCGAACTGGACAGGGAAATAGAAGTCAATCTAACGGAAAAACAAACGGCTTCCGAAAGGGATAGATTAATAGACGAAGTCGAAACTCTTTTTTTGGTTTTTTCAGCGCTGCCAATAGAGGATAACCTCCACAGGGAGGTTGACACGGGAACGGTCGACGAAGACGGTATTTCTTTTGACGTTCACATAGATTGTCCCTTATTTACTCCTGATGGAAAACCGGAAACATTAATTTTGGACGTGTTTTGCGATGGGGTCCGTTCCGAACGATGTGTTGCAACAGCTATTTGGGATGGCGATGTTCCCGAAGTTACGGCTATAAAAGGATATCTTCTGGACCGCTCCAAAAAACCTTTCTCATCTCTTCCCACCGTAAGATTAGCTATGGATGGCTGCCTGAGCGAGTTAACCGCCACTGCTGGCGCCAAAGTAGATGCGTTTATTGACAGGTTTGAGGATTACGCTCCGGGAGTTCACTAGATTGAAATGTCCAAAAACTTCAGGAAGAGTGCTATAATCCGCCTATGGAAAGAAGAGTTTATATACCGCCTGAATACATCGATAGCGAGATCGCAAAACCTGTTATTTTTCTTGCAGGCCCTATTCAGGGAGCACCGGATTGGCAAAGTAAAGCGGTCGAAATAATTAAAGCGACTAGGGCTAGGATAATAATTGCTTCACCTAGGAGATTATGCTTGCCTCAAGACTTTCAATACGTAGAACAAGTCGATTGGGAAACTGATAGCATGGAGAGGACTCAAGCAAATGGCGTGGTTTTATTCTGGTGCCCTAGAGAATCACATCATATTGATGACCGCTCTTATGGTCAAACAACCAGAGTAGAGTATGGCAGATGCATCGAAAATCACAGATTTACGGGATCAAAAATGGTGCTCGGAATGGAGATTGGTTTTTCAGGCACAAAATATTTTAGATATCTCGCTGAAAAATATTACCCCGAAATGCCGATTTTTGATAATTTACGAGATGCTTGTTTAACTGCGGTTGGGATGGTTCGGAGAAAATAATTATCCTATTGTTTGTTGACCGAGGCTTCTTCTGATTGATGAATCTATAACTCTTTTACCAACCATCACGTCGTGTTCAACCTGCTCGGAAATATTCAATTTACAAATCTGTTTAAAAGTAAACCAGGCAAATCTAAATTTTTTGGATGAGAGTTGTTTTTTGAGTTTTCTTACCTCCGCGTAATAAATGCTGTGGTCTTTATTTGTTTCTGTGGAAAACCGTGTGTAGACATAGAGGATGTTTTTTAAACCGATTTTTACGTTTAAATGTTTTAAAACTAAGTCTTTGAATACTTCTTCACCACTACTTCCGTTGGTAACCTCGTGTTCCAATAGCCCCCATTGGCTATTTTCGTCGGCAGTAATTTGTTGTTGCAAGAGAATTTGCTGAGACTGGGGATTGTAAAGAAATCCACTTGCATAAAAATCTTTATGCATCAATCTAATTATACCACGAATTGACCCGCTTTTGTTGGGGAAAATTGGGGTTGAAATTTATGCTATAATCTTTTGGCTATGGTAGAAAGAGAACTAAATACTGCGCCTGTAGGGGAACATCCGGCGATGCCGCCAACGCAACCCGGAAAAGCTTCAGACAATCAACCGCCCGGATTTCTACAGACAGTTGCCGAAGTAATCAGAGAGCATCCGGGTGGATTTATTTCCGCTGCGCTTGACCTCGTTTTGGGTAGGGGGAAATTCACAAAAGAAAACTGAACACGGGAAAATTTGGGGCGAAAATACTTCATCAACCCTTAGCCTTGCAAGGTAAGACCTTGTGAAGCTAATCACCACTGCATTATGCATTAATATATGACGTAATAAAATAATTTGTGATGGCGAGGGTCGGACCCTAAAGCTACGTGGGGAAATAAGAAACTACGTCTGAACAGTTGGAAACAGATGGGACGGGGGATAATTTGGGATGGAAATCATGTGATATAATCGATTCATTATGACTAGCTCGTTAGAGAGAACTCCGGTCGAACAAGCTTTGCTAGTTAGACAAACTTTAGCTGCGATGACTTCCGAAGATAAGCAAATTCTTCTTCTTTCGATACTATTTTTTTACGGTCAACATAAAGAAAGAGGGACTCTTGGGTCATGGGCTGATGATCCAAACTCGGTACACGACATATCGCAGGATGAACCCGGAAGCGGCTTGGAGAAAAAACATGTAAGAGAAGTGTTTTTAAAAATTCGAAATAACCCAAGAAGAGCTAGGGTTTTTTCAAGCCTAAATGATGATCAAATGCTAAAAGTATGCACTTATCTTGACCGATATTTCGGCGAACAGGAACATATAACTCGCTTCGGTGGGGACTCATACTTTGGTTTCTCTACGTATGATTTTGCTTTTTCAGCAACGAGAATAGCTTTAGAAAAAATTGAAGAGATCAGAGGCACGAAACATCCTATAAATAAGCTCGAGAGACGTATAGTAAATGGCGTAGTTATAAGTCTTGTAAAACGCTTCCTGCCTTCGGGTATTAACGACTACTTTGTGGAATCCGAAGAATCTTCACAAACAACATAATCCGCGGGCCTACGGTGCCCTTTGGGTAGAAAATTTGTGGTTGGAAATCTCTTAAATAATCCTTAGCTTTTACTTCGTTTATGCATCAATCTCTCGAGGCCTTTTTGAGCTAAAGAGCTAGCAGTCTGAAAAAGTTCAGTATTTACCGGAGATATCTGTTCTACGGCACTATCGAGCGCACTTGAATCTTGCGTATCTAACTGAATCACGCCAATAGCATCTTTAAATATCATTGTTGGGTTTCGTTGATAATAGTCTGGGAAACCGTACTTTGAAGCAACAGTCTTTAGGTCCTCATCGTACACAATAAAATGGGTTAACGGCGCTTGTTCTCCGAGTATCGCGAACCCAATAAATAATTCGTTACGATAAAACCCTCCAAACCTTGAACCCCTCTCATACCATGGCTCAACGAAATCCTGTTGATAATGGTAGCCTGCGAAAAAGAAAGTCACATCGTAATGCGAAGGACTTGTGTGACCCATTCCGCTCATTAACCCCCAAGTCCCACCGCCTTGGTGGTGACGTACCGTAACTCTATCTGTTAGGAATTTAATGCTGCCATCATCTTTAAATACGTCGTGATTAACCTTTTCTAAAGCTTTATCAACTCCGATGGTATCTAAAAATGACTTGACTGCATCACTAATTCGCTGTTTTCTTTCGTCATCTTCTCTTTTCTTTTCACTTAGTGCTTTTTCTGCTGCTGCCTCTGCTGCTTGCTGTCTAGAAATTGCTTCCTCAACTCCCGAAAGCAAATCAGGCTTTTGATCATCTTTCACAGCCGTATTGTAGTTAAAAAGAGTAGAGAAGTCAAACTATAAGATAGAAGGACGGGGAAAATTTGGGACAGAGACTTAATTAGGCGCGACAACCAACATGCTCTCAAATTGATCTATCAATTCTTTTTGCAGTTCATTTGATCCTCTCGCAGCTCTCTTTACTATTTTTTTCTTTTTTTCCGCAGAAAGCTCAAAGAAATTAACATTTGTTGACTTTTTACCAATGAGGTTAAAAAATTTCATTCTAATTCCTTCTCCAATCTTGCCCTATCATACTCTATTTTAAGATAATTATCAATTTTGTCTATATTAAAATGCGTCTTTTCAATACCGTTTAGATAATCCTTCTTTACTAAATAAAGCTCAATTTTTGATCCCAAAATCTCCTTGACTTTATTTACGTTATTCTTAGATTCCAGAAAAGCTTTTATAAAGACTTCTTTTGTTACCCTTCTTCCTTCAACCACTTCTCTTTTCTTAGTAAAGTCCCAAGCGATCAACGGATCTTGATATATATAGAATATTCCAACTCTCCTACCTCTATTTACAGCTCTTTCTACATCTCTAAAGGAGATATTGAAATCAGCAAATGTCCCATCTAAAACAGCATTTTGGTGATGTTTTTGAACGCTATCAAAAAGCTTATCAACGCCTATCGATGCTGCTCCTTGAACACGATATGCACATCCTTTATCGTAAAAAGGGATAAGCCCGCGCACTTCATCTGCATCTATCCTTACTATTTTCGTTTCGCCTTCAAAAAGAGAAATAAAAGCTTTTGAAAACTCTGTCTTTCCTGCCCCTGGAGATCCCGCCATAAAAATAGTAAAGGGGTTTTTAACAGGTGGGTACTTATCAACACTAGCAAATTCCTCTATTAACTCTTTTACATGCTCCTTTATGTATTTTTTAGCTTTCTCTTCAGATGATAGATCATCCATATCTATATTATATAACTGATTACAGACTCTCTCAAATTAGCCACTAGAAATTGCTAGCTAATTTTGCTAAGCTGATTATTATAATTAAGTGAATCTTGTTCTTATTACAATTATTGTTGGGACTTTGACGACGATTCTTTCGATTGTAATTAAAGTCGTCGGGTTTCCCGACCAGATCAGAAAAAACTTCCAGCGAAAATCCACCGAAGGAGTTTCGACGCTTTTTTATGTTTTATCATTTATTACTTATCTACTTTGGACTTTTTATGGAATACTGAGGGGCGATTGGGTGGTATTTTTGGCGCAGGGGTTGGGGATTGTTACAACCGGCGTAATTGTTTATCAAATCCTCATTTACAAAAAGAAAAAGTAATTTTCTACCTATGGAAATCTCCCTCAAAATTTGCTAAAATAGATAGGTCATGCCAAAGAAAATTGCAAAGAAAACACCTAAGAAATCACCCTCAAAAATACGTTCGGCAAGCTCAGTACAAGCACTCAAAGTAAAAGTCATAGAAAAGGTAGTAGAGAAAGTAAAAACTCCCGCCGGGCAGAGCCCTCTGGGCGGCGCCCCAAAAAGCGAATACAGCGCGGCACAAATTCAAGTTTTAGAAGGCTTGGAACCGGTTAGAAAAAGGCCGGCAATGTACATCGGCTCAACCGACATTATCGGACTTCACGAATCTTTAAGGGAAATCATCGACAACTCGGTTGACGAGGCTTTGGCGGGTTTTGCTCATAATGTCTGGATTGTTTTGAATGATGATGGGAGCGTAACGGAGGCCGACGACGGAAGAGGGATTCCTGTTGACATCATGCCCCATTATAAAAAATCTGCTTTGGAAGTGGTTATGACCAAACTTCATGCCGGCGGAAAATTCGGCGGCAGCGCTTACAAAATTTCCGGAGGACTGCATGGAGTTGGAGCAAGCGTTGTCAATGCGCTTTCCGAATGGATGTGGGCAGAAGTAAAAAGGGATGGAAAAATTTACACCCAGGAATATGCAAGAGGTAAGGTAAAATCGGATTTGCAAAAAGTATCTAAGTCAAGACTGGAACATGACTTTTTGGAAGGGCTGGAAAGCGGCACAACCATCACTTTTTTTGCCGACAAAGAAATTTTTTCTACCATCGATTTTGATTTCGACACAATTAAAAAATTAATCAGGGAAAGAGCTTATTTAGTCCCCAATTTAT
>Ga0105105_10001293_pt1 | contig 10683 bp, 10 predicted proteins | sample PPLLaktember2015_4_FD_79108 | JGI IMG/M metagenome (GOLD analysis project Ga0105105, IMG submission 79108) | Freshwater sediment microbial communities from Prairie Pothole Lake near Jamestown, North Dakota, USA - PPLs Lake P8 Core (1) Depth... | ecosystem: Environmental > Aquatic > Freshwater >... | reverse complement strand
TCAGGAGGAGAACGACCATGACGATCAAAGTGGGTGACAAGATGCCTGCGGGCGTGTTCTCGATGCCTGGCCAGGACGGGCCGCAGAAGATCACGACCGACCAGCTGTTCGCCGGCAAGAAAGTGGTGCTGTTCTCGGTGCCCGGCGCGTTCACGCCGACCTGCGACGCGAGGCACCTGCCGGGCTTCGTGCAGCACGCGGCCGACTTCAAGGCGAAGGGCGTCGATACGGTCGCGTGCATGGCCGTCAACGACGTGTTCGTCATGAAGGCCTGGGGCAAGGCTTCGGCCGTCGACGACAAGGTCCTGATGCTGGCCGACGGCAACGCCGAGTACGCCAAGGCGCTGGGCCTCGAACTCGACGCGACGGGCTTTGGCATGGGCATCCGTGGCCAGCGCTTCGCAATCGTCGTCGAGAACGGCGTTGCGAAGGGCGTGTTCGTCGAGGGCCCGGGCGAATTCAAGGTCTCGAGCGCCGAGCACGTCCTCGGGCAGCTCTGACGCGGCTTGCGAGCAAACCGCCGCATCCTGTTCGAGCGGGTGCCCAGGGGTCTCCCGGTGCCTGGCGATTTCGGCCAGGACACCGTGGAGGCGCCTGAGCCCGCGGAGGGCCAGTTCCTCGCCCGCACGCTCTGGCTGTCCCTCGATCCCTATCTGCGCAACGTGATGAAGGGTCACGCGCTGTATGGCGTGGCGTTGCGACCGGGCGACCCGATGCACGGTGAATCCGTTGCCGAGGTCGTGGAATCGCGCCACCCGGACTTTGCGGCAGGCGAGTTCGTTCTCCAGAAGACCGGCTGGCAGGAATACGCGTTGTCGAACGGCGAGGGTGTCCGCAAGATCGATCCGTCGCTTGCGCCTCTGTCGGCTGCGCTCGGCGTGCTCGGCATGCCGGGACTCACGGGGTATGCGGGTCTTGTGGACCTCGGCGCGCCACGGCCGGGGCAGACCGTGCTGGTCTCGGCGGCGACCGGGCCCGTCGGGAGCACCGTGGGCCAGGTGGCACGCCTGACTGGTGCGCGCGCCGTCGGCATTGCAGGATCGGATCCCAAGTGTCGCTATGCGGTTGAAGAACTCGGCTTCGAGGCCTGCATCAATTACAAGACGGGTGACCTGCGGGCGTCGATCAAGCAGGCTTGTCCTGACGGCGTGGACGTTTACTTCGACAATGCCGGTGGGGACGTGCTCGCCGCCGCGCTGGCCAATCTCGCGATGCACGCACGAGTGATCCTGTGCGGAATGATCGAGACCTACAATCGTGACACGCCACCCGCGGGCGGCCCGTTTCTTGGGCCGGTGGTCGCGGCCCGCGCCACGGTGAAGGGCTTGGTCGTCTACGATCACTTGCACCGCATGGCCGAGATGCAAAGGGTGATCGGGCGTTGGATTGGCGACGGCCGCTTCAAGTACCGCGAGGACGTGACGGACGGCCTCGACGGCGCGCCGGAAGCGTTCTGCCGGCTGATGCGCGGGGAGAATTTCGGCAAGGCCCTGGTGCGCGTCGCCGGATGCGGCGCCGCTGCGGCCTGAGCCGCCGGCGTCAGGCGAGGAAGCGCCTCACGCTCTCGATCCGGCCTGCGACGTCCGGTGGACGCGGGACGACTTCGGACGCCGCGAGGCGGCGGGCGGCGCGTCCGGTTCCCGAATAACGAGTGTCACCGGCAGCGTCGAACAGCAGTACCGGTTGATGGACGCCGCGCAGGATGTCCCGGACCGACGCTTCGAGCGCCGCGCGCGAAGCATCGCCGTAGCTCGGCAGGTGCTTCATCACCTCGACGAGCGCGGCGTGCAGCCGCTGCGCGTCGAGTTCCGGATCGCGCATCCGTGCTGCGTCGGCGGCGCGATCGAACCACGGCCAGGTCATCTCGGCATCTCGCAACTGGTGCCAGATTCGCTGCAGGTGCGTGCCCGCGCGATCGGGCTCGATCGGCGGGCAATAGTCGCGTGCGACCAGGCGGCGTTCGCGCGAGCGGATCATCGGCACGCCGTCCAGCACGACGCGGCGTACCTGGCTCGGCCGGTGGGCTGCCAGCGCGATTGCAAAGCAGGTACCGAGGCCTTCGGCCAGCACGTCCACGGTCGGAATGCCGAGTTGCTCGAGCAACTCAGACAGTGCCATCACGTAACTGCCGAGCGTGGGGTAGGGCAGCGGATGCGACTCACCGAGGCCCGGCAGGTCCGGCAGGATCGTCAGCCGGTCCGTGCCGAGCGCCGCGGCGAATGGCCCCAGCGAAGACGCGGCGCCAGGTACGTCATGCAGCAGCAACAGGGGTGTCGCGCCCGGGTCACCGCGCAGGCGGACACGCAATTGTCCGTGGATCAGGTTCGTGTAGCGCTGCTGCTCCAGTGCGCTGCCGGGCGTCGCAGATTGTCCTGGCGGTGACCAGGCGCCCGCGCGCGGCATTGCAGCCTGCTTGAGCACGGCGAGCAGCCGCGTGCGCCACTGGGCTGTGAGTGGCGGGATCCGCTCGACGCTGCAATGCGCGGGGAGCGGTTGTGGCAAGGCGTCGAGGAAGCCGTAGAGCACGTCGTCCTCGCGGCACATGAAGACGGTCCGCGAGCGCAGCGACGGGATCACGGGTCCGGCGGCATAGGACAGTGCCGCGCGATAGGCGTCGACCCAATGCGGGCCGGCCATGAAGACGTCCGTGGCGTATTCGTGGAGGCTTGCGTCGCCCGGCAGGGGCAGGTGCAGTCGCGTCGCCGCGGACGGCGCGAACCACGGAAAGTAGCGATGGAAATCGAGGATCCGGATCCACTGTCGCGCCAGGTAGGACCCGTCTGCGGTGGGCTCGAACGGTTGCAGGTAGCGCTCGAGGTACTCGGCTGTGGCCGTCTCCGCTGGCAGCGCGAGGCCATCGAGGATCGTCAGCGAGACCCGCTCCGGATGGTCGGCCGCAAACTGCAGCGCGATCTTCGCACCGGTGTGGAAGCCGTAGAGCGCGCAGCGCTCGACCCCGAGCGCCCCCAGCGTGGCGTCGAGCGCAACCGCGAAATCCTTGATGGTGGGCGCCGGCTGCGGCAACGGGGTGGAGTTGCCGTAGCCGGGCGTGTCGAGAGCGATGACGGTGAAGTGCTCGCCGAGCCACTCGATGTTCGGCGCGTGCAGCACCGACGAGCGCGGGGAATCGTGCAGCATGACCACGACCGGCCCGCTTCCACCGTAGCGGAAGTGGACCTGGCCGTGTGGGACTGCAACGAATCCCTTCAGGACTGGCGTCATCCGGTCAATTGCTTCTCGAGCTCTGGCACGAGGGAGAAGAGGTCACCGACGAGGCCGATGTCCGCGGCTTCGAAGATCGGCGCCTCGCCGTCCTTGTTGATCGCGACGATCGTGCGCGCGTCCTTGATGCCGGTCATGTGTTGGATCGCGCCAGAGATGCCAATCGCGAAGTAGAGCTCCGGAGCAATGATCTTGCCCGTCTGCCCGACTTGCAGGTCGTTTGGCACGTAGCCCGCATCGACCGCGGCGCGCGAAGCGCCGACCGCCGCGCCGAGCTTGTCGGCCAGGCTGTAGATGATCTTGAAGCCATCGGCGCTGCCGAGCGCGCGTCCGCCGGCGACCACTCGCGCGGCACTTTGCAGGTCGGGCCGCCCGGTCGTGGCACCCGACCGCGACACGAATCGTGTGTGGGTCGGCAGTGCGACGCCCGGATCGACCTTCTCGATGCCCGCGCTGCCACCCTGGGCAGCGGCCTCGAACGAGGCAACGCGCACGGTGGCGACCAGGAGCGCATCCGCGGGGGCCTCGACCGTCAGGATCGCGTTGCCGGCGTAGATCGGCCGCGTGAACGAATGCGAGCCACCGACGCCCATGATGTCGCTGACCTGCCCGACGCCGAGCAGCGCCGCGACGCGCGGCATCAGGTCCTTGCCGAAGGTCGTCGACGGGCCGAACACGTGGGTGTAACCCGCCGCCAGCTTGGCGACCTGAGGCGCCAGCACGGCGGCGATCGACTCTGCATTGGCAGCGTTCTCGACGACCAGCACCTTGCCGACGCCGGCGATCGCAGCGGCCTGCGCAGCGACGGCCGTGGCGTCGGCCGCGAGCACGAGCACGTCGATGGACGCGCCCGGAACCTGCGCCGCACAGGTCACGCACTTGCCGGTGCTCGGGTTCAGCCGCGCGCCGTCGTGTTCTGCAACGATCAGGATCTTGCTCATCACACCAACCCCTTCTTCTTGAGCGCGTCGACCAGCTCGCCGACGTCCTTGACCATGATGCCTTTCTGCCGCTGCGGCGGCGGTTCGACCCGTACCGTCTTGAACGGCGGCGCCTCGGCCACGCCGAAATCCGCCAGCCCGACCGTGTCGAGCGGCTTCTTCTTGGCCTTCATGATGTCCGGCAGCTTCACGTAGCGCGGCTCGTTCAGCCGCAGGTCGACGCTCATCACGGCTGGCAGGTCGACCTCGAGCACCTCGAGGCCGGTGTCCACTTCGCGGGTCACGGTCGCCTTGCCGTCGGTGATCTCGATCTTCGAGCAGGAGACGGCCTGCGGCCGGTCCCAGAGCGCGCCGAGCATCTGCGCGGCCTGCCCGTTGTCGTCGTCGATCGCCTGCTTGCCGAGCAGCACCAGGAACGGCGACTCCTTGTCGATCAGGCCGCGGAAGATCCGCGCGACGGAGAGCGGGCCGACCGCGACGTCCGTCTGCACCAGGACCGCCCGGTCGGCGCCCATCGCCAGCGCGGTGCGCAGCTGCTGCTGCGCGTCGGCAGGACCAATGCTGACGACCAGCACCTCGTCCGCGAGCCCCCGTTCCTTGATCCGCAGTGCTTCTTCGAGCGCGATCTCGTCGAAGGGGTTGATGCTCATCTTGACCCCTTCGGTCACGACTCCCGTGTGGTCGGGTTTCACCCGGACGCGGACGTTGTAGTCCACCACGCGCTTGACGCCCACCATGATTCTGCGCACGCGCCTGACTCCTCTACTGGTCGTTCAATGACGGTTGTTTGCAATGCAGCATCATACCAGCCCGAGCCGCGCCAGCCGCTCGATGACCGCGCGCTGGGTGGCGGCGAAGTGGGCCCGGTCGGGCGCCAGGATCCGTCCGTCGGGGCCGAGCAGCGTATTGGCCGGGTAGACCGGTTCGCCGCCATAGACCGGGGCAAACAGCTCCAGGCGCTGCCTCGACAGCAGGTTGCCCATGCCGGGCCGCCGGCGGTAACGGCGCAGCGCGGCAAGGTCGATTTCCGCGCAGGCGACCGCGCTTTCGCCAAAGCCCGCCTCGATCCGGACCTCGCCGAGGAAATCCACGATCTTCGACATGCCGTCGGTCGAGTGGGCCGCGAGGTCGGAATCGAGGAAACCGCCGCTGTTTGCGGAAACCACGTAGGCCAGGTTCTCGATCGCCCGGGCGCGCTTGGCGACATCCTTCGGGGTGAGGCGGGTGCTGCCCACTTCGCTGGTCGAGTGAACGAAAACCTCCGCACCGCGCAGTGCCAGCGCCCGCGCGATTTCCGGATACAGGATTTCCTCGGAGGCAATGGCCGCAAGCCGCCCGATGGCGGTGTCGGCGACCGGGAACACCCCGTCGAGACCGTACAGCTCGAGATAGCGGTCCCAGACGTCGTGCGGGGTCGGCGCAAACATCGAGACCAGGCGCCGATAGCGCAGCACGCTCTGTCCAGCAGAATCGATCACGAAGCTCGCCTGGAAATAGAGTCCCGGGAAGGCGGCGTCGGTCTCGTAGGCGTTTCCGGAGAGGAAAACGTCGTTGTCCTGCGCGATGCGTGCCAGGGCCGCGTACTCGGGCCCTTCGGGCGCCAGGGCCGCCTTGTCGGCCCATTCCGGGATCGATTCACCGAGCGGGTAGCCGGTCAGGAAGTACTCCGGCAGCACGACCAGGCGGACGTCGGGCCCGAGGAAACCCTTGGCGGCCCTTACGTGGCGGGCGATCCGGTCGATGCTCGATGCCATGCGTGCCCGCGCAGCTGCACGGTCCGCGCATTTGTTGACCGCGTGGCAGGCGACCTGCAGGGCAAGGGCGCGGTAGGCGAGGTGCGTTTCGGTCATCGGCTGGACTCGTCGTGAACCGCGCGGCTGCGCAACTTCGCACCGTAGGGGAGCGGTCGGGCGCCTGTCAAACCACGGCCGCGGCGAACTCCACGGCGCGTCAGCCGCGCCAGCCGCGCTTCTCCTCGAGCTGGCGCGTCAGGTTGAGCAGCCGTCGGTAGCTCTCGTACCGGCGCGCGTCGATCTTTCCGGCCGCGACGGCTGCCTGGACCGCGCATTGCGGTTCACGGGAGTGCACGCAATCCTGGAAACGACAGCCTCGCGCCAGCGCGGCGATCTCGATGAAACCGGATTGAACATCCTGCAGCGGTACGACCGGCGGGGCATAGTCCCGCACGCCCGGCGAGTCGGCCAGTTCACCCCAGGGCACCTGCAGGATGGCCGACGACACCGTCGTATGTCGTCCTTCGCCGGAGGCCGTGGACAACGCTCCGGTCGCCCGCAACGCTTCGCCCGCCAGCGCGTTCAGCAGCGATGACTTGCCGACTCCCGATTGGCCGGCCAGCATCGTTCGATGCCCGGACAGCACCGCGATCAGCGCATCGAGGCCCGTTCCGGCATGCGCGGAAACCTGCACGACGGGGATGCCGATCGCGCGCAGCGGCTCGACGAACGATAGATCGCCCGCGTCCGCCGGAAGGTCGAGCTTGTTGACGACGAGCAGTGTCGCGATCCCGGCGTAGCTCGCGCCCGCGAGGTAGCGGTCCACGATGAACGGGTCGCAGGCCGGCCGCGCCGCGACGACGACGCCGAGCTGGTCGAGATTCGCGGCGATCGATTCCGTGCGGCCGCGACTGTCGCTGCGACAGAGCACGTTGCGCCTCGGCAGCCGCTCGGTGACGGTCCATTCGTCGTCGCTGGCCTCGAGCGAAACGCGCACCTGGTCGCCGGCGACCGCTTCGAGGCTCCGGCCCCGCACCTTGCAGGAGATCCGGTCGCCCCCGCTGCGGGCCACGACCACGCGGCGCCCGTAGGCTTCGACGACGCAGCCGGTGTCCGTCTGCGCCGTCACTGGACCCCGACCGGCGCGGGCGCGAGCCCCTGCAGCCGCTGGATCCGATCCGCCGGCGGTGGATGCGAGTCGTGGAAGGCCGAATGCAGGGGATCCGGCGTCAGCGTGCTGGCGTTGTCCTTGTACATCGTGACGAGCGCGTCGGCGAGCGCGCGCCCGTCGCTATGCTCGGCGGCGAACGCGTCGGCCTGGTACTCGTGAAGCCTCGACCACGCGGCCAGGATCGGCGATGCCACCCAGGTAAAGGCGGGGACCACCAGCAGGAACAGCAGCAGGGCCGCGGCATCGCTGCGGACCGGGACGCCCAGTGCGGCATAGAACCAGTCGTGGCCGGCGAGCCAGCCGAGCAGCGCGAAACCGGCGAGACTCATCAGCGCACCGACCACCAGTCGCTGGGGGATGTGACGCAGCTTGAAGTGGGCGAGCTCGTGGGCCAGCACGGATTCAACCTGCACCGGCGTCAGGCTGGTGAGCAGCGTGTCGAAGAACACGATGCGCTTCTCGCGGCCGAACCCGGTGAAGTAGGCGTTGCCGTGCGACGACCGGCGCGAACCATCCATGACGAAGACCGACTTGGCGTGGAAATCACAGCGGGCGAGCAGCGCGTCGATCCTGCGCCGCAGCTCGGTGTCTTCGAGCGGCGAGAACTTGTTGAACAACGGCGCGATCAGGCGCGGCCAGGCCAAGGTGACCAGCAGCGAGAACGTCAGCCAGGCCAGCCAGCCAACCACCCACCACCAGGCACCGGCGGTCGCCATGATCCAGAGCACCCCGGCGGCGACGGCCGCGCCGAGCACGAGCCCGAGCGTCCAGCCCTTGACCAGGTCGGTCACGAAGACCGTTGGACGCGTGCGGTTGAAGCCGAAGCGTTGCTCCTGGACGAACGTCCGGTAGACGCTGAAAGGCAGCCCGAGGATGGCCATCGCGGCAAACACGCCGAGCACGTGCAGGGTTCCGGAGAGCAGCGGGGAGGCGGTGGCCTGGGCCGACCACGTGCCGACCAGCGCGATGCCGCCGCCGACGGTCAGGCCCAGTGCGATCAGCAGCTCGTAGGCCGTTTCGACCATGCCCAGTCGCTGCTTCGCGACCGTGTAGGCCGCGGCCTTCGCGTGATCCGCAGGCGAGATGGCCGAGGCAAAGCCGGCCGGAACGGTCGCGGCATGAGCCTCGACGAACCTGATCTGGCGCCGCGCGAGCCAGAGTTGCACGGCCGCGTGTGACACGAGAGCGATCAGGAAAAGCAGGGTGAGGGGGTGCATGGTGACGAGGGAGCGGGCCGCAGCTTAGCGTTTGCTAGAATGCGCGACAATCATCCAGGCATGGTACCGGTCCGCGGCGAATGACGGCGAAATCTGACAATCTGGTATGGATCGATCTCGAAATGACCGGCCTCGACCCGGATCGCGATCAGATCATCGAGATTGCGACGATCGTGACGGACTCGCACCTGCGTGTTCTTGCAGAGGGCCCGGTCGTCGCGATCCATCATCCGGAATCCGTGCTGGAACGCATGGACGAGTGGAACCAGACGACCCATGGCGGTTCCGGGCTGCTCGAACGGGTCCGTCGCAGCGAGGACACGGTGCGGGATGCAGAGCGCGTGACGCTCGATTTCCTGGCCGTGCACGCCGTGCCCGGCGCTTCGCCGATGTGTGGCAACAGCATCTGCCAGGACCGGAGATTCCTCGCGCGTGAAATGCCGGAGCTGGAGAAGTTCTTCCACTACCGGAACCTGGACGTCAGCACGATCAAGGAGCTGGCCCGGCGTTGGGCCCCCGACGTGCTCGCAGGATTGAAGAAGACCTCGCAGCATCTCGCGCTCGCGGACATCCGGGAGTCGATCGAGGAACTCGAGCATTACCGACGGACGTTGTTTCGGATTGGATAGCTCCTTGAGCGTCAGCACTGCTGCGCACTCGCGCAACGATCGACGTTGGCGCGCGGTGGAATAAATCAGATGAATAGCCACATCCAGAACAGAATGCTCAATGCGGCCTACGCCTGCATGCTTCCCATTGCTCGGTTGCTGCTTAGGGCTGGAATCACATACCGACAGTTCGATAACGTAGCCAAGCGAGCATTCGTTCGCGAGGCATTGACAGACGGAGATACGCGAGGTCGCGCGACGAATACATCAAGAGTTGCCGTCAAGACAGGCTTGTCACGCAAAGAAGTGAAGCGAGTTCGCGAGTCGATTGGATCTGTTGACTGGGCAGGTTTCGGGACTACGACGGATCAATCCGGTCCCCCATCTCGTGTTCTGCATGCGTGGCATGTGGATGAACGGTTCATAGATGAGCAAGGGCATCCAAGAATCCTGGAGTTCCAGAATGACGTTTCGGGATTCAGCGCCCTGGTCAGAGCCGTTGCCGGTGACATTCCTCCGGGGGCTGTGCGCGCGGAGTTAAAGCGTGCCGGCGCGATCATCGATCAAGAGGATGGCAGCCTTCAGGCTATCAAGAGGTACTACGTTCCGGGAAACGTCGACGAAAAAGCGATTACGGTTATGTCGGGCATGGTTTTCCCGATGGCGGCCGGAGTCGCTCATAATTCTGATCCACTGCGCGAATCGGAAGGATTCATTCAGAGATTTGCATTTTCGGACAGCCTGGATGCTTCGATGGTGCCGACGTTTCGGCATTGGTCACGTCTTGAAGCGACAAAATTCATTGAAGCCATGGATGACTGGCTGGCCGAGCACGAAAGCGAGGCGCCCGCGGAAGGTGGCGAGGCGCGAACGACGGCGGGCATTGGAGTCTTCTACTATGAGGGCCCGAAGGCCGAGACAATAATTCAGGAGGATTCCAAGTAGCTGGTCGTCGCCTGCCTGAGCGCAAGACTAAGGACGCTGCCCAGAATGCAAAACGCCGGCAGAGATACCCTGCCGGCGCTTCGCTTTGGTCGAACCCTACGGCGAAAACCTACTAGCGATTGACTTTGACCACCGCGCTTGCGTAGAGGGCATCGCCATTCTGATACTGAACGCCATTCACTCGCACAATATCGCCCACTTTGAGTGACATGGGGCCCTTCGCCAAAGTCTGGCCGTAATCCACTTCAAGACTGCCAACGGCAAATCTGGCAGTAGCGCTATCTACGGCGGTTATCCGACCACTGGCCACCACGTTCGAGACGCCAGGCACATACTGGTCGGCAATGATCGCTGCGGATGTGCGTGTAAGGTCTCCATTCCTGCCAAGTTGTCCGTATACCGCAATTTGAACGATCTCGCCGGTCGCAGCCGAGTCAGCGATACGGCCGAAGATTGCGCTGGACTTCGGGAGTTGGAAATTTCGACCTAGCACAGCGACGGTACCCTGAGCGGCGTTGAGGGACGTGACGGGGCCCATCAAGGCAACTTGGATCTTACCCGAGGTGCTCTTTGCGCCAACCGTCTCGGAACCAGTTGTGACAATGGCGTCGATGCCAGTGCCGATGATTGCGTTGGACTCGCCGCCACGACCGGTGCCAATGATCGCGTCGACCCCTGTGCCGATGATCGCGTTGGCGCCGGTACCGATGATGGCATCTGCACCCGTGCCGATGATCGCGTCGGCGCCGGTACCGATGATGGCGTCCGCGCCCGTGCCGATGATCGCGTTGGCGCCGGTACCGATGATGGCGTTAGCACCCGTGCCGATGATGGCATCAGCGCCGG
>Ga0105105_10001292_pt1 | contig 10690 bp, 9 predicted proteins | sample PPLLaktember2015_4_FD_79108 | JGI IMG/M metagenome (GOLD analysis project Ga0105105, IMG submission 79108) | Freshwater sediment microbial communities from Prairie Pothole Lake near Jamestown, North Dakota, USA - PPLs Lake P8 Core (1) Depth... | ecosystem: Environmental > Aquatic > Freshwater >... | reverse complement strand
TCCTCGGGTGCTGGTGGAAAACATATGTGGCGGTCTTGTTGCCGAACGATATTTCGTGAACGGGTGGTTGGCGGTGCGCGGCGAACAAAACCCCGCCCCGCCGATGAGTGATATTGCCGCATTGAACATATTTTATTGCCGGAGCAAGAAAAGCCCTCGCTGCGCAGCGAGGGCTTTTCTTCATTCGGTGTTCTCCGATCTGCTTTGCCGTTAGCGAGCACCCAGCATCCGGTTTATGACGGCAACCGTTTCATAACCGCATCCGTGAAGTCCCGGGTGCCGGCCTTTCCGCCGAGATCCCGCGTCAGCACCCTGCCCTCGCCGGTCACCGCTTCGATGGCGCTCATGAGCGCCTTGGCGGCGGCCGTCTCACCCAGGAAATCCAACATCATCGATGCCGACCAGAGCGTCGCGATGGGGTTGGCGACGCCCTTGCCGGCGATGTCGGGCGCCGAGCCGTGGACCGGCTCGAACATGGATGGATGCTTTCTTTCCGGGTTGAGGTTGGCCGAAGGCGCGATGCCGATGCCGCCGGCGCAGGCCGGGCCGAGGTCCGACAGAATGTCGCCGAAGAGGTTGCTCGCCACCACCACGTCGAACCAGTCCGGGTGCTGGACGAAATGCGCCGTGAGGATGTCGATATGGTACTGATCGGTCTTGATGTCAGGGAACTCGGCCGCCGCGGCCCGAAAACGTTCATCCCAGAACGGCATGGTGTGGATGATGCCGTTGGACTTGGTGGCCGAGGTCACGTGCTTTCGGGCGCGCCGGCTGGCGAGCTCGAAGGCGAAACGGACGATCCGGTCCACTCCGATGCGGGTGAAGACGGATTCCTGAATGACAACCTCCCGTTCCGTACCCTGGTAAAGGCGGCCGCCGGCCTGGGAATACTCGCCCTCCGTGTTTTCCCGGATGATGACAAAATCGATGTCCTTGGCCGTGCGTCCGGCCAATGGGGAGGTAACCCCCGGCAGCAAGCGAACCGGCCGCATATTCACGTACTGGTCGAAACTGCGCCGGATGGGGATGAGAAGCCCCCAGAGCGACACGTGGTCCGGCACCTTGGGCAGGCCGACGGCCCCCAGGAGAATGGCGTCGAACGGCCGCAGACGCTCGATGCCATCCTCCGGCATCATGACGCCGTGCTCGGAAAAATACCGGCAGGAGTAGGGAAACTCGGTGAATTCCATCCGGAACGAGAAGCGCCCTGAAAGTTCTTTGAGGACCCGCACTCCTTCGGGCACGACCTCCATACCGATGCCGTCCCCCGGTATCAATGCGACACGGTAGCTCATGATGTTGCTCTCCTTCGGCAAGAAAAATGGTTGTCCTACTGACGGTTAACGCGCCGCAGAACGCGTTGCGTAATTTTTCTTTCGTATACCAGCTTGGCGCGATAGTTCAAATCTAAATTTGATTCGGACGATCTATTCCAAGGACATCGTTACGGAAAAGCGCATTGTTTCTTGAAAGGCCTGGTGATAAGCAGGGAACATGAACGCGAACCCCCATCCCGCCGGCATCGGCATTCTGGTGATGGATGCCCGAATCGAGCGCATCCCCGGGGATGTGGGCAACCCCGCCACGTTTCCCTTTCCGGTACACCTCCGCACGGTAGCTGGTGCCACCCTCAAGCGGCTGATCCACGAACGTGACCCATCTTTGCTGAAGCCGTTCATCGAAGCCGGATGGGCCCTGGTTCGGCAGGGAGCCAGTGCCCTGACCACCACCTGCGGCTTCATGATCCTTTTTCAGGAAGAACTCACGCGGGCATTTCCCGTGCCGGTGTTCACATCGAGCCTGCTGCAGCTGCCTTTCATCCGGGCGACCCTGCGCCCTCGGGACCGCGTCGGCATCATCACCGCCGATGCCTCCAGCCTGACGCCGGAGCACCTGCGCAAAGCCGGCAGCGGCATGGACCGGATCACGGTGGTCGGACTCGAAAACCAGCCCAGATTCCGGGAAGCGATATTCGAAGAAGCCGGAGGCATTGACGTGCAGGGCGTCGAATCAGAAGTGGTGGAGCAGGCGAAACGCATGTTGGCGGACGAACCGCGGATCACCGCGATCCTCTTCGAATGCGCCAATCTTCCGCCCTACGCCGCCGCCGTCCAGGCCGCTGTAAGACTACCGGTCTATGACGCCGTCACCATGATCCGGTACGTGTATTCGACATTGGTGGCAACCCCTTTCAATACTTAGAAACGGCTGCCCTTTCTATCGGTCGAAAAAGATATTCTTGCCGGTGGCCGACAGCGGGATCCCCATCACGAAGTCCCAGTCCACCATCTGGGTTTCGCGCGCAACCGTTCCGATGCGGTACATGATGCGGTTGTCCACGTTCAGCATGCTCGCGGTCTTGACGGCCGAGCCCAGAGCAATGCCCATGTCCAGCAGGCGGAAGGCGCAGATCGGGCCGGAGAACTCCCCTGAATGCTTCGCCTGCTGCTCGAAGCTCTTGCAGTCCGGGTAACCGCAGGCCCCGCAGTCGAGCCCGACGGCCGTCGAACCCTTCAGACCGACGAGCACGACGGCTTCGGAACGCGCGACCCCCTTGGCGTCGCGGTCGAAGTCATTTTTGCCGGTCCGCTTCCCGAAGCGAACCATTGCTTCCGCGAGAGTTTGCAGCGCATCCCCTTTCAGGACCCGCGTCTGCACGAAATTCACCCCCTTGCTCTTCGGGGCCGTCACTGCTGAAAGCTCCATCAACTTGGCCGCAATTTCAATGGCCTCCATTCTTTCGGCTCCTTTCGGGTTTACTTAAGACTTTTCACTGGCTACAATCAGTTTATGCATCGCTACACCCTCAATCGCTGGCAGCATGATCACCGTTTCCACTTAGACCACGGCCACGGCGAACGATCCACCCACCGGGTGATCGTGCTCACCCTGACCATGATGGTGATCGAAATCGCCGCCGGCACGGTATTCGGCTCGATGGCCCTGCTGGCGGACGGCTGGCACATGGGCACCCATGCGGTGGCCCTGGGAATAACGGCGCTGGCATACTACTTCGCCCGGCGGCATGCCGACAACCCCCGGTTCACTTTCGGCACCGGCAAAGTGGCCGAACTCGGAGGATTCGCCAGCGCCGTGGTGCTGGCCGTGGTCGCGATCATCATGGCGGCCGAGTCGCTGCAACGGTTGATCGCACCCCAGCCCATCCGCTTCAACGAAGCCATCGCGGTGGCCGTGGTGGGACTCATCGTCAACGTGATCAGCGCCTTCATGCTCCAAGACCGACCCTCTCATGATCACCCGCACGAGCAGGGCAGAAGACACCACCACGATCACAATCTCAAGGCGGCTTACCTGCACGTGCTGGCCGACGCCCTCACCTCGCTGCTGGCCATCGTGGCGCTGCTGACCGGCAAGGCCTTCGGATGGGTGTGGATGGATCCCTGCATGGGGATCGTCGGTGCAATCATTATCACCAAGTGGGCCTATGGCCTGCTGATCGACACCGGCCGCATTCTGCTCGACCGCGACGTCGATCCGAGGCTCGTTTCCGAGATCGTGCAGCGGATCGAAACGGAGTCCGACAACCGAGTGGCCGACATCCATGTCTGGCGGGTCGGCGCCGGCAGTCTGTCCGTTATCCTATCGATCGTGACCCATCACCCGCAGCCTCCCGAACACTATAAACAGCTGATCGGCGATTTCGATGAGGTCGCCCATGTCACCGTGGAAGTGAACCGCTGTGACGACGAATCCTGTCTTCAGCCGCCGGTTTCCGACGGCTGAATTGAAAACCCCAAAAGCATCAGGGGCGATTGCGGTACCGCAATCGCCCCTGATCATGTAAACCTTCGATGAGCTACCCGAGTCGCTCCCTCAAGGCCTTGAGCTGAGCAGCCAGACGTGCCGGCAACCGTTCGCCGAACTGCTTGAAGTGCTGATCGATGTCGGGAAGCTCGGCTTTCCAGGCAGCCGCATCCACTTTCATCAGCTCCGCCAGGTCCTGGGCGGGGATCGAAAGACCCGTGAGATCGAGCTCGCCGTCCTTCGGCAGGATGCCGATCGGCGTCCGGCGCCCCTCTGCCTTACCGCTTACTCGTTCGCACATCCACTTCAGCACCCGGCTGTTCTCGCTGTAGCCCGGCCACAGCCACTTTCCCTCCGGACTCTTGCGGAACCAGTTCACGTAGAAGATTCGGGGGGCTTTGGCGGCCAGCCGGTCGCCCATGTCGAACCAGTGCTGGAAGTAGTCGCCCATGTTGTAGCCGCAGAAAGGCTTCATGGCGAAGGGGTCGCGCCGCAGGTTGCCCACCGCGCCGATGTTGGCGGCCGTGGTCTCGGAAGCGGCGGTCGAGCCCATGAACACGCCGTGGTCCCAGTTGTAGGCCTCGTGCACCAGCGGCACCACGCTGGCGCGCCGTCCGCCGAAGACGAAGATGTCGATCGGTACCCCTTCCAACTTCTCCCAGTCCGGGCTGATGACCGGGCACTGACGGGCCGGGGCCGTGAAGCGGGCATTCGGGTGAGCGGCATCCGCCTTGCTCGCGGGAGTCCAATCCTTGCCTTTCCAGTCGATGGCGTGCGCCGGCGGCGGGCCGTCGAAGCCTTCCCACCAGATATCGCCGGAGTCGGCCAGCGCGCAGTTGGTGAAAATGACGTTTTCCTTAAGGCTGTCCATCGCCGCGGGATTCGACTCATAGGAGGTCCCGGGCGCCACGCCGAAGAAGCCGCTTTCCGGGTTGATGGCGTAAAGTCGGCCGTCTGGCCCGATCTTCATCCACGAGATGTCATCCCCGATGCACTCAGCCTTCCAGCCGGGGATGGTGGGGTGGACCATGGCGAGGTTGGTCTTGCCGCAGGCCGATGGGAATGCGGCCGCAATGTGGAAGCGCCGACCCTCGGGGTTGGTCAGGCGCAGGATGAGCATATGCTCGGCCATCCAGCCTTCGCGCCGGGCCACGGCCGAGGCGATCCGCAAGGCCAGGCATTTCTTTCCGAGCAGGGCGTTCCCGCCGTAGCCCGAGCCATAGGACCAGATCAGATTTTCATCCGGGAAGTGGCTGATGTACTTCTGTTCGATCGGGGCACACGGCCAGGGAACGTCTTTCTGTCCCTTCTCGAGGGGTGCGCCGATGGAGTGCAGGCAGGGGATGAACTCGCCGTCTTTGCCCAGAACGTCAAGCACTCGGGTCCCGACGCGGGTCATGATGTGCATGTTGCAGACCACGTAAGGGCTGTCGGTGATCTCGATGCCGATTTTCGCCAGCGGCGAGCCGACCGGACCCATCGAGAAGGGGATGACATAAAGCGTGCGGCCCCGCATGCAGCCCTTGTAAAAACCCGCCATGGTTTTCTTAAGCTCGACGGGATCGATCCAGTTGTTCGTGGGGCCGGCTTCGATCTTGGATGGCGTGCTGATGTAAGTGCGGTCCTCCACCCGAGCCACATCGCTGGGGTCCGAGCGGAACAGAAAACTGTTGGGGCGCGTCTTCACGGGGATCGTGGCACCACTGGCGACCATCTGACTCATGAGGCGGTTGTACTCTGTGATGGAACCGTCACACCAATAGACGCTGTCGGGTTGGCACAAGGCCGTGCATTCCTGAACCCACTGATTGAGTCTAATGTTGTTAGAAGGTGATTTCATCAGCTCCCTCTCCGATCTTGAAGTAGAAAATGCAGGATTTGATTATACTGATGACGTTATTTTACCTCACAGAGGTTGTCAAGGAAAGCTTTCGAATCATATCCAACTGTTCAGCTCTGTTTTTTGCTCACCACGTCTTCCAGATTCCTTCCAAACCTTGAGCCAGTCTTCAATGTCGCGGCCGTTCGGTCATACGCGAGAAGCAGTCTCGGATGATCTTTCGCCGATCAGCGCGCTTGAACCTCCGGCTTGTTTTATGGTAGATATTGATAATTCGATCCGACTTCCGACACGTTCTAATGGCATCTATCTTTCTGCTTCTCGATTTCTTTCTCACGCGGTCTCCTTAAAAGCAATTTCAGGTCAGGTTCCGCTGGTCATTAGCGCAGTTGCCGCACGCCTCTATCTGAGATTTTCAATCGTTCGCTGCGAAAGGGTGGTTTCACGGGCTGAAGAATTCCTGGACGAACGTTTTAAAGGAGGGCCTGCCGCATGCAAGGGAATAATCTCCAGGGCCGAGGGTACACCAACGACATCCTCGCAGCGAAGCGCTCCGCATCCGGCTATCACCAAGGCAATCAGCGATATCGAAGCTTGGTGGAAGTCACAAGCGACTGGATATGGGAGGTGGACCCGGACGGAAGATATACCTATAGCAACCGGAAAGCCGAAGACATCATCGGCTACTCGCCCAAGGAAATCGTCGGTAGAACGCCGTTTGATTTCATGCCGCCTGATGAGGCGAAACGACTGGCCCGGGTATTCCGCGAATTCGCTGCCGCACGTAGGCCGTTTTCACGTCTGGAAAACATCAATCGGCACAAGTGCGGCCGCCAGGTGGTCCTGGAAACCAGCGGCGTGCCGATTTTCGACGAAAAGGGTGAATTCCGCGGGTTCAGGGGGATCGATCGAGATGTCACCGGTCGGAAGAAGATCGAAGAAGATATTCGTAAGGCCCGCGATGGACTGGAGAAGAAAGTCAAGAGAACCGTCCTGGAAATCGAGGAAAAACAGATCAGCCTGCAGCAAGAGATCAACATACGCAAACAAATCCAAGCCGAACTGGCGCAGAGCGAGAATCAGTTCCGATCCCTGGTGGAAACCTTAAACGAGGGTTTCGGAATCGTGGATGCTGAAGGCCGGTTTACCTATGTCAACGTTAAGCTACTCGATATGCTGGGCTATGCCCGCAGCGAAATGGTGGGGAAAAAAGTCAGTGACTTCATGGACAAGAGTAACCGTCGTTTTTACAAAAAGCAGTTGGCCATGCGCCAGACAGGCATTGAAACGCCTTATGAAATCCATTTCACCACCAAGGATGGCAGAAGCATTGCAACCATTGTGTCGCCCAGAGCGACGTTTGACGCCGACGGTCGATTCCAGGGAAGCTTTGCCGTCGTCACCGACATCAGCGCTGTGAAAACTACCGAAAAAGCCCTGCGCCACCGCGAGCAGCAGCTCAGGGAGAAAACCCTTCGCCTGCAGGAGATGAATACGGCCCTGGAGGTTCTGCTGCGTAAACTCGAGCAAGACAAAACCCTTATCCAGAAAAGAATCCTGTTCAATCTCAGGCGGCTGGTAGCGCCTTATCTGGATGACCTCGCCGAGAGCCATTTGAGCGACCGGCAGCGGTTTCTGGTGGACATCTTGAGATCCAACCTCAGGGAGGTCATGTCACCGTTTTCTGAAAGGCTCTTGTCGGACTCGATCGACCTGACGAGGATGGAACTGGAGGTCGCCAACCTGGCCAGGCTGGGGAAAAACACAACCCAAATAGCCACCGCGCTGAACATTTCGTATAAGACGGCTGAAACCCACCGCTGGCGGATCCGAAAAAAACTTGGCTTGACCCACAAACGAATCGTCCTGACCAGTTATCTCTTAAAAATGCAGGATCCCGCAGATAATTTAAGGGAAAACATAGGGAAAAATCAGGTTTGAGCTGTTGTTAACATTTGTTATTGTTCCGGGCGTAGGGCAGGCCGAGTTAGCACCTCCCTGATCCTGCTGCGATTGTACAGGGGTGGCGCTGCTGCGCCACCCCGAGGCGGCTGTGCCGGCGATTCATTCAGAGCGACACGCTGTCCGATCCAAGGTAGCATCTATTCACTTATCTCTTCTTGCCAGCGCCGCCACCGTCAGGTTCTCTTCGCCGTCGAAACCCCTTTCGAAAGTGGAAGAACATGGCCAAAGCATCGCATCTCCCACGTAAGCCATCGAGTAAGTTCCCGTCGACTCCACCCGGCACCGAAGCCAACATGGCCTTGAAGGTCAGCGAGGAAAGATGTTCCATGATCCTGGACAATATCCAGGATGGGTACTACGAGGTCGATCTGGACGGCAACTATACCTTTTTCAACGAGGGCCTGCTGCGCATCACCGGCTATTCCCGGGAGGAGATGCTCGGCATGAACAACCGCCGGATCGTCGACGAACTCAACAACCGAAAAGTATTCAAGGCGTTCAACCAGGTCTTTCTCACCGGCGTGCCCGCCCATGCCTTCGACTGGGAATGCATTCGCAAGGACGGCTCACGGCGCTTCGTAGAGGTCTCGGTGACCCTGAAACGCGACGTGAAAGGCCGGCCGACCGGCTTCATGGGTATTGCGCGCGACATTACCGAGCGCAAGCTTGCCGAGCGAACTCTCAGAGAGAGCGAAGAGCGCTATCGCACCATCATCGAGAACATTCAGGACGGCTATTACGAGGTCGACCTGGACGGCAACTATACCTTTTTCAACGAGGGCCTGCTGCGCATCACCGGCTACTCCCGAGAGGAGATGCTCGGCCTGAACAACCGCCGGATCGTCGATGAATTCAACAACCAAAAGGTTTTCAGAGTCTTCCACCAAGTCTACCTGACCGGGGTGCCGGCCCATGCCTTCGACTGGGAGTGCATCCGCAAGGACGGCTCACGGCGCTTCGTAGAGGTCTCGGTGACTCTCAAGCGGGACATCTACGGCAACCCCGCGGGTTTCATGGGGATCGCGCGTGACATCACCGAACGCAAGCGATACCAGGCCGAGCTTGAAGCCAAGGAAAACGAACTGAAGCAGAAAAACCAGAGCCTCGAGGAGGCCAACACGGCCTTGAATGTCCTCATGAAGAAGATGGAGGAACACCGCGCCGCCTGCGAAGAGACGCTCAGGGACAACCTCAACAAAGTCGCCATGCCGTGCTTGCAGCGGGCCAAGGAGAAAATCAAAGACAAGGCTGCCGTCGACCACCTGCGCCTGCTCGAAGAAAGCCTCGGTTCCGTATTCGCTCCTTACCCCCACAGTCTGGCCGCGGAATTCCCGCGTCTGACCTCCACGGAAATCGATGTCGCCAATTTCATCGTGCAGGGCAAGCGCACCAAGGAAATCGCCGACGTCCTGAACGTGACACCCAAAGCCATCGAGGTCCACCGCAACAACCTGCGCCGCAAATTCGGCCTGACCAACCAGAAGACCGGCCTCCGAACCCATCTGCTCGCACTGCGCTGAGCCCTCTCGCAGTTCTTGACGCCCGCACATGCTGAAGGCGAAAGCGGGGATTCGTCTCACACGACCTCTCATCCAGTGTTCGACACTAGCGGTTCCGACCCGGCTTCTAGTAGTTTTTTAGAAGTTTCGTTGGATTGTATCCCTCCGCCCGTGTGATTTAATTGAGGCCAACTCAGCGGCTTCCCTCGCCGGTCGGCAGAATGACCGGCAGGCGGCCGAAACCCAGTCGACCTTGAAAACGAAAGGGGGCAAGCAATGAAAACCAGGCTGTTTACCATCATCATCATTATCGGCTGCTTGGCGTCAACGATTGGGGCCATTCCGGCCTCCGGCGATGAATCTCCCGCCGATCAGCAGAAGAGCTACTACCTCAAGTGCATCACCGAGGAGATCGACCATTACAGCTGCAAGGTGACGCTCATAAGCTCCCGTTCCAAAAATTTGCAGGTCTACGGAGAACAAGCGGCCTTGAAAACAATTTTTCTGTCCCGCAACCGGGACGCCCTGGTGCAGGAGATGGTCGCCAAAAAGGTCAGCATGCAGCCCCAGGCGGTGCAACAGTACTTGCGGCAGCGTTTCAGTCTCGAAACCTCCATGCAGGCAGCCAAGTAGTCGCCGGATAAGGAGTGCGCCATGAAGATCTTTTCGAAAACCCTGGAGCGCCGGCGCTACAAGCGCTTGGCCGTCATCGGCCACCCGGTTGCAATTATGAAACCCGGCCCTTCAAGGCCGGGGAAAGTCACCCGCATTAGCACTGAGAGCGTTGAGATCATTTATGATTCCATCGACAGCGCACAACCTGGCGAAACCGGTGAGCTCGATATCCTCGCTGCTGACTTTGTTCGACCGGTCTGCCTGGAACGGCTTCCGGTCAAGATGGTCTCGGACCGAGCGGCCGACGGCAAGAAGGATACGCCGGTACGGACGCGGGTGCTGGCGTTCGATCGGATGACGGCGGATCAGCGCAATCAGCTGCAAAGCTTCATCTACTCGTTCGCATATTGAAAAGGACTGTGACCATCAACAAGAACAAAACAGCAGATCAAGCTGGCGAAGCAGATGGCAAGGCCGCCGTGTATCCTGCTTCGGCTGCCTTTAGATCGAGGTGCAGGCTGGCGACCTGCTCCAGGGGAGGGTAGGCGCGGCGGCTGAGCACGCGGGTGTCCACCGTTTTGATGTAGTTGCGGCAGGATCCGCAGGCGTCCACGCGGTATTCTTTTTCTTCGTCGCTGTAGAGATACAACAGGCCCTGTTGGTCCCGGCTGCCGCAGAAGGGGCAGAAGGCCCGGTTCAGGGGCCACTTGTGCCAGCAGAAGCTGCAAAACAGGTGGCGCTGCCCCTCGCCTTCCAGCCAGGCGATCTCCGGCAGGCTGCCGCAGACCGGGCAGTATCCCTGCTCCCCGGAAGGTGAGGGATCGAGATGCTCGGCCAACTGGGCGGCGCAGCCGCACAGGGAAGGTCGCAGGCCGTGGTAAAGAAAAAAGGCCAGGGATCTCGGTTCCACCCCCAACTCCTCCGCGCCGGCGATGACGACAGCTTCCTGCGCTTTTAAAAACGGCCCGAAAAGGGCCGTTGCTTTTTCGACCCGCACGGACAGCGT
>Ga0105105_10001288_pt1 | contig 10726 bp, 14 predicted proteins | sample PPLLaktember2015_4_FD_79108 | JGI IMG/M metagenome (GOLD analysis project Ga0105105, IMG submission 79108) | Freshwater sediment microbial communities from Prairie Pothole Lake near Jamestown, North Dakota, USA - PPLs Lake P8 Core (1) Depth... | ecosystem: Environmental > Aquatic > Freshwater >... | reverse complement strand
TGGATCGCCTCGGCCCCGTGCAGCACCTGGCCCTGCGCCAGCACCACCGCGCCGCGGCTCAGGTCCCAGCCCTGCTGCCGCAGTTGGCGCCGGAGGTCATGGTCGCTGCGGCCATCGCGGATCGCCAGGTTCGGGATGCCACTGCGCAGCTCCGCTAGCTCGGCGAAATGGCGGCAGAAGGGGCAGCCGCCATCAAACACCAGTACCGGAGGCTCAGATGCCGGATGGGAAATCATCGGCTGCAGCCTTGAAGATCGCTGTCATCCTGAATTGATAGCCGACCTAGTTGTTGTCGATGCCCCGTTCGGGCCCTGAATCCATCGCTGTGATCGGTGCCGGGGTATCGGGCTGCGCTTTTGTCGCTCAGCTGCGTCGCTTGGGGTATGCCGGCGCGCTAAGCCTTTGGGAGACGGGGCGGGGCCCCGGCGGACGCGCTAGCACCAGGCGCTCCCGCCACGATCGCGAGCTGCGCATCGACCATGGCGCACCCTTGCTCAACATCACCGGTGATACGGACCCGCTGCTGTTGCAGCCTCTGCTGGCGGGGGGCTGGATCGAGCCGTGGCCGGGTCTGATTGCCCAGCTCCAGGGAGAAGCAACTTTGCGGCCTGGCCAGGCTGATGCTCTGGGGCTGGGTCAGCTCTACCGGGGTAGGGGTGGCATGGATCGTCTCTGCAAAGGACTGTTGAGCCTGGCCGGCGAGGCCGGTGAAGCGTGGCAGCCGCACTACGGCACCCTGGTGCGTCACCTCGGCTGGAGCGACGGTGTCTGGCAGCTGCTGGGCAGGGAAGGGCAGTTGCTGGGTCAGGCCAATTGGCTGGTGTTGAGCAGCACCCTGTTGGCTCATCCCCGTAGCCGCCTGATCTTTGGCTGGGAGGAGGTACCCCTGAAGCAGTCAGCGGATCGGCTGGGCGATCTACGGCTCGACCATGCCCTCACCGTGATCGCCGGCATCCGCGCCGAGGCTCGCAGCAATCTCCTGGTGCTGCTCGAGGCAGCAGCGACGGGCCACTGGGTAGATCTCCCTTTCAGCTTGCTCCATTTCGATGCGGCCGCCCAGCAGCGTTGGGGGCTGCAGCGAATCACTATCCAGCCCCTAGAAGATGGCCGCTGCGCTGTGGTGGCTCATTCCAGCCAATCCTTTGCCGCCGATCACCTCGATGTGTACGGCACCCATTCCGCCGTGGCCCGCATGCTTCAGCTGCCCCCCGATGAGGGCCGAGAAGACACGGTGATTGCCGCCCTCACCACCGCCCTCGAGCAGGTGATGGCCCCGTGGTTACCCCGGCTTGAGCTGGCCTCAGCCGATCGCCAGCTGATGCGCTGGGGTGCCGCCTTTCCCCTCGCTCCTGGGCTGCCTTCCGAACTCAGCTGCTGCCCTGGCAGCCGGGTGGGATTCTGCGGCGACTTCATCGCCGGGGTTGGATTTGGGCGGATCGAGGGGGCCCTGCGCAGTGGGGAACAACTAGCCCACGAACTCTGCGCACTGGCCTAGGCCTGCGTGCTAACGATCATTGCGATAGGTGCAGGCTTGCTACAGATCGCCCAAACGGTGTCGATTGCAATTGCACCCCTCGCTCCAGGGGGGCTATCAGTTGGAAGACAAGACCTCCTGGATGTCTTGCACGCGATCACCTCCCGGAGTGCGATGCGGCCCGTTCCTTCACCAACGGCATTTATCAGTGCTGGGCATGGCCTGCCGCGCCGCTGCCGAAGCGTCCCGGTGGGTCCTGCCCAGCAGCTTGATGTGGTGAACCGGGCTGCTCGTTATTTCGCCCATCACTTTTCCGAGGAAATTGAGCTGGAGACGGTGGCCCACTCGATCGGGGTGAGTGCGGAGTGGCTTGACCTCTGCTTCGACCACTGCCGCGGCAAGACGCCGTTTCAGACGCTCCAGCACATTCGGCTCAGCCGGCTTTTTGAAGGCATCGCCGCCCAACCCCACACCACCCTTCAGCAGCAGGTGCACCTCTGTGGCCTGGCTTCGGTGATGGCAGCTAATCGGCTGTTTGAGGAGTTGTTTGGCATTGGCCTGGCACCCTTTCGTCGCGTGTGCCGGCGGGCCGAGGCTGATCGTCAGTTGCGTCAGCGGAGCTGCTGAATTCTGGGATCGTTCGCAACCTTCTTGATCGTCTTTGCCAGTGGCTTGGGGCTGGTTTCCTGCCTTGGTTTGGCGGTGATGCTGGCCCTGTTGGAGCGCACCTTCGGTGTGGCCCCAACTCTGCAGCCAGCCCCACCAGGCACCCCCCTAGCGGCTACTTCTTGCACAGTGGTAGTGCCGGCTTACAACGAAGCAGACAACATCGGCGATTGTGTGCGGGCGATCCTCGCCAGCGAGGCGCCCTGCCAGCACTGGTCGCTGCTGGTGGTCGACGACGACTCCAGCGACGCCACCGCAGCCCTGGCTCAGGAGGCGGGGGCTGGGGATCCACGCTTTGGCCTGCTAGCGGCCGGTGTCCGGCCCCAGGCGGAGCGCTGGGTGGGCAAAAACTGGGCCTGTTCCCGAGCCAGCAGCGAGCTCGAAAGCGACTGGCTGGTGTTCATTGATGCGGATGTGCGCGTTACCCCGGGCGCGCTGCGGGCTGCCATGACAGACGCGATCGCCCACGGGACTGACCTGCTCACCCTGGCACCGCGGCTGAGCTGTGGCTGCCTGGCCGAGTGGCTGGTTCAGCCCATCATCACCAGCCTGCTCGGCCTGGGTTTCCCAATTGAGCGGGCCAATGATCCCACTGATCCCTTGGCCTTTGCGGCGGGTCCGTTTCTGCTGTTCCGCAGCCAGGCCTACCGAGCGATTGGTGGCCATGGCGCCGTGGCTGGCGAGGTGGTGGAGGATCTAGCTCTGGCCAGGGCGATCAAGGGTCAGGGCTTTCGCCTGCGCTATTTGCTGGGGCTCGACTGGTTAACCCTGCGCATGTATCGGGACTTCGCCGCCCTTTGGGAAGGCTGGACCAAAAACTGGCTGCTTGGCCTGGATGGCGATGTGGCTAAGGCCTTGGCGGCTGGTGCTTTGGTGCTGCAGCTCTATGCCGTTCCTTGGTTGTTGCTGCCCCCGGCCCTGGTGCTTGCCTGGCGATCGGCCCTTTCCCTGGCCTGGTTGCCAGCCCTGGCTGCCTTGCTGGCCATTGCGCTGCAATGGGCGATCCGGCTCTGGAGTCGCCGCCGTTTCGGCACGCCCCTCAACTGGTGGTGGCTGGCGGGGCTGGGGGGTCTAGTGATCGGCGCCATGGCCCCGGTTTCGGTGTACAAGACCCTCAGCGGCCGGGGCTGGACCTGGCGGGGCCGCTCATTGCACATGGAGCAATAGCCCCATACGTTGAGTGTTCATCGCCAGCGGGGTTTCCCCAGGCATGCCCAGCCCATTCGGCGAATGGATGCCCGAAGTGGTGGTGTTTCACCCCACCCGCTTTGAGGAGGCGCAGTGGATCGTGCACCACGTGCGCGAGCGCAAGACCGTGCTGGTGCACGCCGGGGCAATGGAGCCCAGCGAGGCCCAGCGCTTGATCGATTTTGTGGCTGGTGGTGTCAGCGCCATCGACGGCCAGGCCGAATGCCTTGGTGACTTCACCTTTGTCTTCGTTCCAGAGATGGTGGTTCTGAGTCGGGATCCCGCCCCGCAGTAACTCAGGCTGAAGCGTTGTGCCTCTAGGCTCGAATCCCTTCTGGGAGTGGGCTTAGTGCCCCGTCTACGCCGTCTTCTGTACTCCCTCGGTCCCGTTCTGACCATTGCTGCCCACCTTGGCTGCCTGCTGCTTCTTTGGACTGGCCTCAGCTTCGGTGCGGCCCTATGGGCTCTGGGCCTTTACCTGGTGCGCATGCTGGCTACAACGGCCATTTATCACCGCCTGATCACCCACGCCAGCTACAAAGCGCCCCGGCCTGTGGCCTGGATCGGTGCCTTTGTGGGCGCCTCGGCGGGTCAGATGGGCCCCAGTTGGTGGAAGGCTCATCACCAAACCCATCACCGCCACGTTGACACCTCCGCCGATCCCCACACCCCGCTTGCTCCCTCGGCGGGATGGCGTGGCCTGTGGCGCTCCCAGGCTGGTTGGTTGCTGTCCCCAAGCTTTTTCCCCGCCACCTTGCCCGCCGATGTGGAGGCCGATCCGGTGCTGCGCCTCATCGACCGGCTGCATTTCGTGCCCGTGCTACTGCTGGCCGGATTGTCTTGGCAACTGGGCGGACTGCCCTGGCTGGCAGCTTTCTGCCTGAGCACCACAGTGCTGTATCACGGGGTGGCGAGCGTGAATTCCCTGGCCCATCTGTACGGCGATCAGCCCTTTGCCACGGCAGATGCCAGCCGTAACAACTCATTCGTGGCCGTGATCACCCTGGGTGAGGGCTGGCACAACCTCCACCACGCTTTCCAGGCCTCGGTGCGCCAGGGAATCACTTTGAAGCAGGGGCGTCTGCAGCTGTTGCCCGATCCCACCTACCGCTTCATCCGCCTGTTAGAGCGCTGCGGCTGGGCCTGGGATCTGCGCATTCCTAGTAATCACGCCCTGCTGGCAAGGGGGGCTAGGAGCTCAAAAAGCGCAGGCCACCAGGCTTAATTGCAGCCAGCAACCACCGGGGGCCAGCTTTTCCACAACTACGTTCTGTAGTCGATCGTGGGCGACCAGGTGGGCAAAGGTCTCTGCGTCATCTCTGGTGTTGAACCGTGCCGCCTGCACCTGGAGCGGCACGCTTTGCTCCCGCTCCACTGCGGCGCGTACGCGATAACGACCCGAAGCTATTGGATCAGCCATGTGGAGATTCTGGATCCAATTGCCCGAAATCGCGAAACCCTTCAGAGTTTCAGAGAAATTGACGAGCCTGACCTCGCACGCTGTGCCGGGCTAACGGGTGGGGAATTGGCGGCCTTTCCAGCTAATCGATCCCCGCTCCAGGTTGAAGATCGCCAGCACGAACACCCCCAGAAAAAACAGCACCGGTATTGGAAAAACCAAATTGATCCAGCCAAAGCTGCCGATGCGTCGAGTGATCAGCAGTAGCTGCAGGGCATATCCGCCGTAGACCAGCAGGTTCGGTGCTAACGAGGAATCGCCCACCATTGGCCAGTGCAGCAGGGAGGCGGGCAGACACCAGGCGGCCCAGAACAGGCCCGAGAGCCACAGCAGCACTCCGAGCATCCAGTGCCAGTGCACTTCACCGGCGGCTGTGGCGAAGTTTTTGTCAAAACCCACCACCATGTCGCTTAGGCCGCCGGGATACATGCGATAGGAGAGGCTGCCGCGGCCTAAGTAGGCGCTCACCGGCAGGTCCGCTGCTTCGTAGCGGTGAGCCAAAAACCAGTCTTCGACCACCTTGTCTGCCACCGAGGCGTGGCCGCCAATGAGGTTGTAGTCGCTGCGGCTCGTCACCATCGCTGGGCCAAAGGCCACGCCCACATTTGCCCCCAGGGGCACGGCCATTTATCCCACTATGTTGAAAAGCACCGAGAGCTGCTCGTAGGGCTTTTCGGTGCGGTGGAAAGGCTGCACCGACACCAGGCCGCCCTGCTGCTGCTGGTTCGCGACCAGCCGGGCCAGAAAGTTGGAGCTGGGTTCGGTGTCGGCATCGAGAAATACCAGCAGATCCCCAGAACTCGCTGCGGCGCCTTGTTGTAGGGCCCAGGTTTTACCGCACCAGCCGGGTGGCAGCGGCTCCGAGGCCAGTACCGTGACGCCGGCGGCGGCGGCGAGGGCTGCGGTGGCGTCGCTGGAATGGTCGTCGATCACGATCACCTCCAGGGGCTGCAGGCTCTGCTGGGCCAGGGCCTCCAGTAGTCGCGGCAGGCTGAGTGCCTCGTTGCGGGCGGGGATTAGTACCGACACTCGGGGCGCACCGCTTGGCGCCAGATCCGGTAATGCCGGCATCGGCAGGCATAGCAACCAGCCCAGCAGCCAGCGCACCAGCAGGGAAATGGCCAGGGGGTCTGGGGTGGGTAGGGCCATGGTTTGGGTCGAGTTCAGGGACGCAGTAATTCGGTCACCAGAGGCTCCAGGGCCGCCGGATGTTGCATCAGTTGCTTATGGGTGCGCACGGGTAACTGCTGCCGTGGACCCAGTGGCAATACGGCGCGCCAGCCAGGCAGCACCATCAGGTCGGCGGCGCAGTAAAAACTGCAGCACTCCACGTGGCCCAGCCCCTCGAGATCCTTGTTCAGTTGGCGCAGTAGGGGGCTGCCCCACTTCATGTCGGCGATGCCGGCCAGCAGCCAGCTCGGCCATGGCTGGGCTGTGAGGGTGCCTTGCTGGGGGCTGCCGACGCTGATGAAGCGGCGGGTGCGCGATTGGCCGCCCTGCAGCTGGATCCAGGAGCGGCCGATCACGCCGCCCATTGAGAATCCCAACAGGTCGATTTGGGTATGGGGGCCAAAGGCTGCCTCGATTTGGCGGCCTAACCGCTCAGCCAGCTGCAGGATCGGGACGGCACCAAAGGCGCTGGGCAGGTAGGGGATCAGGAGCGGAGATCGCCGGTTGTCCAGCTGGAGTTTGAGGCGATCGAACAGGCGCGGCGTGTCCCACAGACCGTGCACCAGCACTAGGGGGGGAGCGCTTGCCATGAGCCCAGGCTAGGAAGCTGGCTGGTCCCCATCAAAAAGCCGCCCCCGGAGGGGCGGCGCAAGAATCACCGCAGTGATCCTGAAATTTGGATTGGTAAACGGTGCTCAGTAGCGGCTGCCGCCACCGCCGTAGCCGCCGCCGTTGTAGCCGCCGCCACCGCCGAAGTCGCGGCGACCGCCGCCGCCACCACCGCCGCCACCACCGCTACCGCGGGGCTCAGCTTTGTTGACGCGGATGGCGCGACCCATCCACTCGACGTCCTGAAGGTCTTCGATGGCCTTGGTCTCTTCGGCCTCATTGGCCATTTCGACAAAGGCGAAACCGCGCTTGCGGCCGGTGTCGCGGTCGAGGGGGAGGCTGCACTTGCTCACCTGTCCGTACTGGCTGAACAGATGCTGGACATCTTCCGCTTCTGCATCGAAGGAAAGATTGCCGACGTAAATGGTCATGAACTCAGAAACTATGAATCGATCCTTCGATGGCCCAACAGAAAGTGGTCAGCTCGCTAGAGAGAAATCTTTGAATCACTTTTCACCCTACAGCGCCGTCAAGCGCCCCCGTCCAACATGCTCCTCCTCAAAACTGTGGCGATGCCAGATCCGCCATCCATGGCTAGGAGTGGGGAGTTCCAAGCCTTGTAGCGCCATGTCGAAAGCCCAACTCACAGCGTTCATGGTCAAGGTAGATGCCGACACCGCCCTAAGGGCCCGGGTGGATGCCGCCGGCAGTGTCGATGCGGTCGTGGCGATTGCCCTGGAGCAGGGCCACGCATTTTCCCCGGCTTCCTGGTCCCGCGCCCAGCGTCCCTGAGCGCAGTCGCGTCCTGGCCGCCTGCTCAAGGCCAGGGCGTGAAGGTGGCGGGCTGGTATTTGACAATGCTGATCCGCCAGCGGCGCTGGGCATGTTGCTTCAAGCTGGCTAGCAACTGTTCGGTGGGCCCACCAGCGATCCAGTTGGCCTTCAACACCGGCAAGCGCTCGCTCATCACCTCGAGCGGCATTTCCAACAGCAATAGGCTGTCTTCAGCTGCGGCCCGGCGCAGGGGGCCCTCATCACTGCGCTGCCAAAGCCGTAGCAGCAGCTCCAGGGCCAGGGTGCGGCCGTCCTCGCCGGGTTCTCCGAGGCTGTCATCTCGCTGGGATTTGCCGGTCAGGGGCAGGGCCCGCTTGCCATCCAGTTCCACCAAGGCCAGGGCCACCAAGTAAGGAGCGTCTGCCATGGAAATCTCTGTGAGTCGCCACACCTTGGCGAAGGACGCGGCTTAAGTGTGGAAACTGACACGTATTGGGTATTCTGTTGCCGTTGGCAGATGGGGCAGCTCAGCAGGCAATTACCGGGACTAAATTTTCAGCCGTGCGTTTACAACTCCTTCCGGGGAGCCAGAGCCATGTCGAGCATTGCTGACCAGTTGGTGTCCTATCGCTCAGCTCTGGCGGAGGCCACGGAGCGGGGAGATAAGGCCGTTGCCCGCAAAATTGATGAGCAGATCAAGGAGCTGCAGGAGTTTCAGGTGCGCCATCCGGAGGAAACTGAAGCTCCAACACCGTTTGAGGTGTTCTGTGATCTCAATCCATCCGATGTCAATTGCCTCGTCTATGACGACTGATTTGCCTTGATGGGTTGTGCTCAGGTAGCCATCACGTCCACACTTTTGAGGGCGGGTCCAAGTAGGCGAGTGAATTGTTCCAGCTGCTCTTGGCTGCCCATCACCACCAGCATCTGCCCTGGGGCAAGGCGCGTCTCGCTACCTGGATTCGCCAGCAACTTCGGCGGCTCGGGGGAGTATTGGGCTCCCCGGTATTGCCTGGGGACATCGCTGCTTGCTGCCTGGGGCGGCACGATCGCTAGGACTAGGGCACCGGAGCGCGATCCGAGCTGAAGCTCAGCTAGGGAAGCCCCATTGAGGCTGCCCAGGTCGGCCGGATTGCTGCTCAGCAGAAACTCCTCCACTTCGCAGCCAGATCCTGCCAGCAGATCCATGAAGGTCACTGCTAGGGGGCGCAGGGCGGTGGCTGCCATGGCGCGCCCGCCACTGACATAGGGGCTCACCACTTGATCAGCACCGGCGAGCCGCAGCTTGCGTTCCGCTTCTTCGCTGTCGGAGCGGGCTATTAGCCGGCAGTTCGGCGCCATGCCCCGAGCGCTTAGCACTACGTAGAGGTTGGATGCGTTACTGGGCAGGGCAGCCACCAGGGCACGGCAGCGGTGGATGCCTGCCTCCAGCAGGGTTTCATCGAGGGTGGCGTCGGCCATCAGCACTGCCAGCCCCCGCTCCTCGGCTGCCTCGCGGCGCTCCGCGTCCATCTCCACCACCAGCAGGGGAACGTTTTCCCTGGCGAGTTGTTCGGCGATCTCGCGGCCGATGCGGCCATAGCCGCACAGGATCACATGGTTATGCATGGTGGATAGCCAATTACGGAATCGGCGCTCGCGCATGCGCCGGAAGTACCCGGATTCAGACAGGCCCAGCACCCCTTGGATACTGATCTGCACCACCACCAAGCCGCCCAGGATGAGCAGGGTGGTAACGACACGCCCACCGGAGCTCAAGATCTGGGTGTGCCCATCGCTGAATCCCAGGGTGCTGAGCGTGATCAGCACCATCCAGTAGCAATCCCCCCAGTCCCAACCCTCACTGAGGTGGTAGCCGATGGCGCCGGCATTCACCAGCACTGCCAGAGACAGGGGAGCTCGCCAGGGTTTGCGCGCTCGCCGAGAGGGTGGTCGTCTGGGGACGATTGACCAGAAGGGCTTGGGCATGGGACCTGGACCCGGTGCTCCAGATCACGCAACCCAGATTATCGGCTGCAATTAGTTACGGCCTGTGGGCTGATCCCGAACATTTGTAGGCGTTGTCGACAGTTGGCCTTCCTGCTCCGTTAACCCTTAAAGGTTCTTTCCGCAGGGGTCGCCTGGATGGGCGCGTCTTCGGTGATTGGTGACATGACAACTGGTTTGGCTGAGCAGCCGCCTCTACAGCTGCTTAAGGAGAGCGGTCAGCGGGAGGTGTTCTGCGGACTCACCTCGATTGTGTGGCTGCACCGGCGCATGCCGGATGCCTTTTTTCTAGTGGTGGGCTCCCGCACCTGCGCCCACCTGGTTCAGAGCGCCGCCGGCGTGATGATCTTTGCCGAGCCCCGCTTCGGCACTGCGATTCTGGGGGAGCGTGATCTGGCGGGTCTGGCCGATGCCAATGAGGAGCTCGACCGGCTGGTGAAGGATCTGCTGGAGCGGCGCCCCGAGATCCGCACCTTGTTTCTGGTGGGCTCCTGCCCCAGCGAGGTGATCAAGCTGGATCTGGGTAAGGCAGCCGAGCGGCTTAATACCCAGCTAGCCGGCCGGGTGATGGTGCTGAACTACAGCGGCAGCGGCATCGAAACCACCTTCACCCAGGGGGAGGACCAAGCCCTGCTGGCGATGGTTCCCCTGATGCCCAGCAGCGAGGTCGATCAGCTGTTGATCGTCGGCACCTTGGCCGATGCGGTGGAAGACCGGCTGGTGCAGCTTTTTGGACGCCTGGGTATTCCGGTGGTCACGAGCCTGCCGCCGCGGCGCTCCACCGAGCTGCCCCCAATTGGGCCTGGCACCCGGGTGCTGCTGGCCCAGCCCTTCCTCTCGGCCACGGCAAGGGCCCTGGTGAGCCGCGGTGGCCAGCTGCTTACGGCTCCCTATCCGTTTGGTGTGGAGGGCAGTCGGGCCTGGATGGCGGCGGGCGCCGCTGCCTTCGGGGTGGCCCCGGCCCTGGTGGCCGAGGTGCTCGATCCGCTGGTGGAGCGGGGCCAGCGTGCCATCGCTCCCCACCGGGAGCTATTGGCCGGCAAACGGCTCTTTCTGCTGCCTGATTCCCAGCTGGAGCTCTCTTTGGCGAGGTTCCTGCATCGCGAGTGCGGCATGGAGCTGGTGGAGGTGGGCACTCCCTACCTCGATCGCCAGCTGCTCGATGCCGAGCTGGCCCTGTTGCCACCTGGCACCCGTATTACCGAGGGGCAAGACGTGGAACGCCAGCTGGAGCGGGTCCGCGCCGAGCGGCCAGATCTTGTGGTGTGTGGCCTGGGCCTGGCCAATCCCCTGGAGGCCGAGGGCATCGCCACCAAGTGGTCGATTGAGCTGGTGTTCAGCCCCATCCACGGTTGCGACCAGGCCGGCGATCTGGCCGAATTGTTTGCCCGCTCCCTGCG
>Ga0105105_10001287_pt1 | contig 10728 bp, 10 predicted proteins | sample PPLLaktember2015_4_FD_79108 | JGI IMG/M metagenome (GOLD analysis project Ga0105105, IMG submission 79108) | Freshwater sediment microbial communities from Prairie Pothole Lake near Jamestown, North Dakota, USA - PPLs Lake P8 Core (1) Depth... | ecosystem: Environmental > Aquatic > Freshwater >... | reverse complement strand
TACTATATACTTTTCATTTTCAAGCTGTCCTTTTACTTTTGCAGCTTCCCCATTTACGCCGCTACCGTTTAGGACTTCAATTTTGTATTTGGATATGTCAATTGCCTCAAGAGTCGGAGTGGGAGAGCTTTGTGGTGTAGGTGAAGGCGTAGAAGCATTTTGATTATTTACTCCGGATTTTATTATACCCTCCCGATAGATAAACAAGCTAGCAGTAAACGCCAGTATTATCGATATTCCAAAGAAAAAAATCCACGTTTTACCCCTTTTTGTCTGCCAAAAACTTTCTTCTTTGGTAACTTCCGATAAAGTGGTAGCGTCAGAAGCAGCAGCTTCTTCGGTGGAAGGAAGAGTAAAGCGTTCAAGACCCTTTTTATTTACTTTTCGGGCAGACATAAACAATTAGAGTTTTTTCTTTAATTCTAGTATACTAAAATTAATTCAGGTTATCCATATGTTAAGTTTCTGCCCGAAATATATTGTAACCGTACTGCTATTCATATCGGTATTGATCCTCGCAGCATCTCCTGTTTATGCAGCTACAACAATCACCTCAGCAACGCTTAACGGTTCAAGCAGTGTCAATGTTGTCCCATCCGCGTCAATTACAGCAACGGTTAATGTCACTAGAACTACCGGCAGTTCCTGGCAGGGTACATCCTGGACGGTAAACGGTAGCACAACATGCGTTGACACACCGAATCACAACGGCAACGGCTCGGATTCTGAAAGCTTCACTATTACAGCTCCGGCGAGTGACGGTACTTATGATGTAAGTTTCATAGCTTATGGAAATAATATCTGCACAACAAGTCCTAGCGCAACATATACATTGAGTGGGGGTATTATCGTAGCATCATCATCAACTCCCACTCCTTCCCCGACTCCAATCCCGGGAGCTACTTCCACTCCGACTCCAATCCCCGGACAACCTACTCCTGCACCAACGCCGGGAACCGGTTCCTCCAGCTCCACATCAACTGTATACCCATCAGTTGCGCTTGCTTCGTTCCCTAGCCCGACTAACAAGACTTCCCTCGCCTTTTCGGGAACGTCCAGTATCGAACAAGGAACAATATCGTTGGTGGAATATTCCATCACAGACGGAGCAAGTTGGATACAAGCTCAGCCGGTCGACGGCAGCTTCAACGGAAAGGATGAGCTTTTTACGTTTACTATCCCAAATCTTGCCGAAGGGGAATATACAGTAAAGGTTAGAGCAAAAAGCGGGGCCGGAGTATTTACGCAAAGCGGATCATATGCATCTCAGACAGTTGTTGTTGCGATAACCCCACCGCTAGTGATTCTTGACAAAATTACGCCCAATCCGACTAAAAACCAGACGCCCACTCTTACAGGAAATACAGTTATAAAACTTGCCGACGTAGCAAGGGTTGAAGTTTCTATTAATAACGGTAAATCCTGGCAAGTCGCAAGACGATCGGGAAATACATTTAATATTACGTTAGATAAGCTCGAAGACGGTAACTATCCGGTGATTGCACGTGCCATTGACAGCGCGGGAAATATCGGCCAATCAGGAACGCAAACGCTTATCGTCGATACCATCCCACCGATTATCGGTGGCGGAATGTTGGCTCTGGGACCACAGATTCTTGCTCCGGATAAAAACGGTACGGTGCCGATCGTGTCCGGAGCCGATACCACCCTTGTGATGAGTATGAAAGGAGGGGTGACAAAAGCGGAGGTTAAAACCGGCCTTGATGTGTTTAAGCTTTCGCCAAAAGTCGGGACCAATATCTGGACAGGGGAAATAAAATTTAATAGCAAAGGAGAAAAACAACTTGCCATCTCGGCGGTTGACGGAGCAAACAATAAAACAGACAGAATTTTCAATACGCTGGCAGTTGAGGATTCCGGTATCGTAGAGGATAAAAAAACCAAACAAGCGGTTGAGAACGCAAAGGTTTCGGTATATTATTTCGAAACAGTTTCCCGCCAGTGGATTCTATGGGAAGCTAAATCCTATGGGCAAGTCAATCCACAAATAACAGGTAAAAATGGTAATTATAGCCTAATGGCGCCTCCCGGAAAATATTACCTAGAGATTGATGCACCCGGTTTCAATAGCTTGCAAAGCGAGATCATTACCGTCGATCAAACCTCAAGTCTTAATTATAAGCTTCTACTTACATCTAAACCAAAAATAGAGTTCGTGCTCCCTGTTTTGGGAAAAATCGTGCTTACGATCCCGTCGTTCTTACCGCCGGAAACATTTGCCGTACAGAAAGTGTCACCAAAACCGGAAACCAAAGTAGCTGAAGAATTTAAACCGGGAACACCGGCTCCGGATTTTTCCCTACCAAACCTTGAAAATAAACAGGTCAATCTCGCCGGCTTTAGAGGGAAAAAATTACTGCTCACTTTTATCGCGCCTTGGTCGTCTCCTTCTTTAGAACAGGCGCCCTTTTTGTCAAAAGCTTCCTTGAATCTTTCTAAAAATCAGGCAATGCTGGTTATTTCCCTACAGGAATCAACCGCTACCACACAAACATTGATGAAGAAAGGGAATTACAAATTTCCTGTAGTAGCCGATACGGATGGTAAAACTTCCGCCGAATACAAAGTTACAATACTGCCCTACCACGTTTTTATTGACGCAACCGGTAAGATACAGGAAACATTTACGGGTGTTTTGACGGATGAGGAATTAATAAAAAAACTTGCAAATGTGCAATAATAAATATTAGATATGCTGATTCAATTACTTTTTCTTAATACCGGTCATTTTGCTTTAACCGTTTTTGGCGCGTTTGCTTTCTTTGCGGTGGGCTTGTTGTTTTTCGATTCATGGCAAGTTGATAAGCTCAAGAAAACCCCACTTTTAAGAAGTCTTGGCTTTTTCCTACTAGCGATTGTTACGGCAACTCATGCCATATCATTAGAAATTCCTTTAATTGTATTACTCGCCGAGGTTACGAAAATAATCGGGCTTATTTTAATACTTGGCAGTCTTATACTTGAGCCGATTCTACAACTACCGCATAAAGCTTCGTCTCATCAGAAGAAGCTTGCGTTTTTTGTTCCATTTGCAATTCCGGCGCTCTCCGTATCGCTTACTCCATTGTCTGCAATATTAATGTTTTTAATTGCCGCCACCTATTTTAGGAGAATCACAGAAGGTTTTGAAAAGCAATTGAAGCCGATTTTTATCGCCTTTCTCTTTTTGGGATTTTCAGAAGTTTTGCGTATTCCCCTTTTCTGGTCGGACACGTCCGTTGTTTTTTGGTCAAAAATACTCGCCCCCTTTAGTCTTCTTTGGAGTATTCAACAGCTATTTGATTTTTTAGGAATACTTGTACTGGCTGTATGGGCGTGGGGATACATTCGCTTCAGGTTGCAAATCCAATTATTCGTAAGTATTGTTGCGTTATCGCTTATGATTTTTCTGACTACGACTGTTTTTTATACTTTCTTACTTCTTCGCAATCTGGAAAACGATGCTCTTACTCATCTAAGAACCGACGCTCATGTTTTACAGTATTCTCTGGAGAGAGTAGAAGCGCAAACTCTTACTTATGCGCAAGCAGTAGCTCAGGACAATAATGTTAAGCAGGCATTTTTGAAAAATGACAAGACAGAGCTTTATAACCTTACCGTGGACTATATGCTTGCACAAAAAATAGATAGCCTTTTGATTGCCTCTTCTTCGGGTGAAGTGATGATGAGAGCAGAGGATAAAGACAGAACTAACGACAATGTCGCCAGTGACCCGATTGTTAAAAGCGCATTAACAGGAAAAGCATTGGTGGCCGTTGCATACGACGAAGGTGTTAGCGCGCCGGAAGTGTCCGTGAAAGCAGCAGCGCCGATTCGTGAAGGATTAAAACCATCAGACAAAGTCATCGGAGTTGTAATTACCGGTTTTATTCTCGATAGCGCATTTGTTGACGGGGTAAAAGCTGCTACCGGACTTGACGTTACGATATTTGGAAAAGACAAACGGGCGGCAACTACTTTTGTTGCTCCCGATGGTAAATCCAGATTTGTAGGTACGCTTGAAGCAAATAAAAAAGTCTTGGATACAGTTCTCTCTAAAGGAGGAGTATATCTGGGCTCGGAAGACGTTTTGAATATGCCGTTTTATACAGCTTACGCGCCGTTAAAAACGAGTGATGATAAAATTATCGGCATGCTTTTTGTAGGGAAATTACAAAATACTCTAACAGACGCTGCACAAAAATCAATTGATCTTACTTTCCTGGGAAGCATGATTTTGATTATTCTATCTCTAATTCCTGCTTATTTTTTATCCCGCTTTCTCAACGAGCATTTGAAGGCTTAAGATAGGTCCGATATTTTTTTCTTTGCTTCTTCTATTTTTCCTTGCGCTTCCTGGATAGCCTCATTTGCCTTAGCAACTTCCCTAGAGGCTTTTGCTTTTTCTTCAGATGTCTTAATAGTTTTATCGTCCTGAATAATTGCTTTTACTTTTGGAAGCTCGTGTACGTATCCTGCAAGAATCTCCTTTACTTTTGCAACCACTACTTTGGGTTGATTGCTAGCTTTTACAAGATAAGCAACGGCGCCAAGCTCAAGTCCCCGGTCGATATCCTCATCAGAGCCGTAAACATTAGTCAGAAGAATTACGGGAATATTAGCTGTATCTTTATCCTCCTTAAGTTTTGCGAGTACTTGGAGGCCATTCGTTTTTGGCATCATAATATCGAGAAGAATCAGATCAGGCTTAACTTCGGTAATTTTGGCCAACGCCGTGTCGCCATCATCAGCCGTTATCACCGTATATCCGTCATTTTCTAGTTTCTTTTGGTACATGCGTACCAATAATGGATCGTCGTCGACGAGCAATATTTTTGCCATAGCTATTTTATATTTGTATTTTTTTGTCCTTCTAAAACTTCCTTTATACGCTCGAGCATTTTTTCTGGTGTTGTATTAGATTTTATAATGTAATACGTGGGATGGTTTTCGATAACTCCCTGTAAGATTTGCTCAGTTAGATCTAAATTAGTAAGGATGATAACTTTTGCCTCCCGCCCCCAACTATCTGTTCGCAGATGTTTTAGCATAGTCATTCCATCCATTTTTGGCATCCGGATATCAAGTAATATTAAATCCGGGTGGTCCTGGAGTGCTTTTTCTAATCCTTCCTCCCCGTCTTTCGCCGTATGGACCTCATAGCCGTGATTCGAAAGCAGCTGACGGTACATATCTAGTAATATCTCGTCGTCCTCGATTAATAAAAGTATTTTCGCCATATAATATATTTATCGTATCAACTTCTATTTATTTAATCAACTGATTTTATCAGCCGGCTCTATCTTATTAGACTTCTGATCGGGATGTTCTTTGGCTTCCTTTTTGAGCTCTTCCCTTACCCTTTTGGCAAGTTCTGAGTTTGCCGCTGGAAGGGAGAACGCAAATACACTTCCTTTTCCAACTTCTGATTTTTCAATCCATAAATCCCCTCCCATTTTAGCAACCATCTGTTTAGAAATATGAAGACCTAGCCCTGTGCCGATAGTAGTAGATTTTACTGGGGCCGATCTCAGTTGTTGAAATAAACCAAAGAGTTTTCGCCGATCTTCCTCCGTGATGCCGATGCCGGTATCGGCAACATAGATTTCTATCTTATCTTCAGCTGTCTTGGTCGAGATGGTAATGTTTCCACTGTTGGTAAACTTAAGAGAGTTGCCGATAAGATTATTTAAAATCTCTTTTACCTTATCTTCATCAGCAAGAACAGTATCGGCTTCAGCCTTCGTAGCGGTCAGCTGTAATCCTTTTTGCTTAGCTAGTGGCTGTAAAAGATGGATGACTTCGGAGATTGTATCGGCGATAGGAAACTCTGAAAGTACGTACTTCATTCTTCCCGCTTGAATTCGGGAAAGATTCAATAAGTCGTTTACTAAATGAATTAGTCGCTCGCTGGATGTAGCTACATCTTCAAGTGGCTGTTTCAGATTTCGATTAACTTTTCCATACTCTCCGTCTAAAATCATCGAGACAAGGCCATCGATAGCCGTTAAGGGCGTACGCAGCGCGTGTGAAGCCATTGAAACGAATTCGGTTTTAGCATTGTCAATTTCTTTTTCTTTTGTAATATCACGCTCAATTCCTACGAAAAATTCTATTTCGCCTTTTTTATTAAGAATTGGGGTAATACCGATGGAAGCCGTATATATTTCCCCATTTCTCCTTCTGTTTTGCAACTCGCCGTTAAAAACTTTCTTTTGTTTTCTTATTGTATCCCACAATTTTTGATAATACTCCGGTGACATAGGGCTCTTCCAAAGAGCGCCGCTTTTTTTGCCGATAATCTCAGCGGGTTTGTAGCCGGTTATTCCTTCGATTGCTTTATTGACATAGATCACGATTCCTTCGGTGTCGGTAATGATAATATTGTCAGAGACATTATCCACTGCCAGTTTAAATTTTTCCAAATCTTTTGTTAAAACCTCTTCTTTTTCTTGTGTTCGTTCAAGATCCTCGAGTAGGTTGGCCATTGCCCTACGCGCATTCTCCAGCTCCTTGACTCGCGTATTCAGTTCTTTCGTTCGCTTGCTGACTTGTTGGACGAGGTCATGTGCTTGTTCTTCAACTTTTGCCCGGGAGGCCCGTAGAAGTTGGCTATTCTCCAAAAATTCCTTAGAGCTTATTTCAAGCGAGCGGTCTAAAAGAGCCTGATCTTCATCGAAGTCGGTATAGGCCTTGTCTACGGATTCAATAAAATCTTTCCATTGCGGCGAGGTAGGAATATGTTCGCCAAAATAGCGTTTGAGTTGTCTCTTAAGTATGCTGTGCATAGGGTAAACTCAACTTAAATCCTCATGGAAAGTGGTAATAGTCATTGTTTGATTATGGAGTCGGCATTGTTTTTCCGTGGGAGCTGTAGGGCATAATTCTCCATAGGAATAAAAACCGATAATTTTTGTATTCTTACCAATCGTCGATTGCACCGCTTCGACTTCCTCTTCGGTACGTTCTTTCAAAACGAGCTTTCTACCGACACAGCTGATCAGTATTGCCAGCTCAGGCGTTTTGGGTTCCAAGGATTTCACGCTCATGCTGCCTGCTTTTGAAGCGCCGTCTATCAAGCGTTCGGAGTTAGCCTTCATGAGTGCTATAACGGCTCCTTCGGGCATATCTCCGGCAAAAGTCAGACTGTGGTCGGCTTTGTTGATTCCCAAAATGGTTCTTACTACTTCGGTTTTACTTTCATGATCTATGTGTAAACGAAGAGGAAACAAAAGTCCCGTAGCAGGTAATCCTTTCGCTTTATTACCAAGGTAGGTTTCATATAGTTCCAGCGCCGGTTTTTGGTCGAGCTCATAGAGTATATTACCTTTTGATTTTGTAATCACGCGCTCTACCCCAAACGCGTCCCATCCTCCGAACGATCCGTAGCCAACCTTAAGGCTTTTACCCGAAAATCCGACGAGAACAATTTTTCCCTCTTTGGCTAGATGGTCTAAGCCGACGACGGTTTTTTTGAAAAGGGCGCCGTCGCCTACTAACCCTCCGGTGACCGACACGTTTGGCGGTAAATTGTCGCTTAAACTTTTTGCTAAAGCGGTGCCGTTTACCCGAAGACCATCGGAGAATACCATGGCGTGAATCAATTTATCTTTCGGGAGCGCATCCGCAAGCTTTTTACCGATAGCCGCACTTTCTTCGGCACTGGTAATATCAGCCTCGACAAAAGAGAGCTTGGTTTTTTCGAATAAGACGGCGGTAACGGCTATGGAGTCGTCGTAGATTTGATCATTCAGAATTTCCCCGGCAGTAGAACACTCTATAATATGGGACTTAGGATAAAACGAGCGGATTTCTTCGAAATGCTTATTATCTTCCATGAGCGACCTACCTCCAAATGCGAGGACAAGTTGCGGATGAGTCGGGAATGCTTGCGGTAAAACATCAATCCAACCGTTTTTTTTAGTCCATAATTTCTGGCCAATTTTCATGGGCTTATTTCTTTCCCTTTAGGCTTTCGATTTCTTTTTTGAGCTCGATCATTTTTATCTCGCGGCCCACCATGACTTTATTTATTCTTTCCAGTTCTTTTACCCGCGTTTCCAGCTCGGCGGTCTTTTTAGAGACTTCAACGGTAAGTTTTTTTGCATAGTCTCTTAATTGTTCCTCGAGTAGTTTTTGCTTGGTAACATCCTCCATAGCCAGGAGTATTAGTTGTGTTTTATTGTCTATCGTATAGACTCTGCGGGCATTGAGCATCATGATTTTTCTTCCTATTTTTGGAAAATCATGTTCCACTTTAAAGTCTTCAAAGAAAGTATTTTTAGGTAGAATATCTTCCAGAAGAGTTCTTAATACGGTAATATCCCACTGACCATTTCCCAAGTCATAGACCTTTTTTCCTTCCGTTTCTTTTTCGGAGACCTGAAAAACAGAATAAAAAGTGCGGTTTGCGGACATTACCTTCAGATTTTCATCAAGGATTATGAAGGGTTCCCGAAGCGTATCGACTACAGTTCTGATGTAAGTCCAGGCAACTTTCCATACCTCCTCGGCATTAACGTTATTCTTCAAAATAAACTCACCCCCTAGTGGTTACAAAATCGTAGCCCACTATTAGACTAGCTATATATTAAGGTAATGTCAAGGATTCTCTCAATCTTCGTAAATAATTTTGAAATTCTGATTTTCCGGCTCAGCAGGAGCTTTATATAAGATTGCCGTGTTTTGATATAAATTGTTGTGTGGAGTTTGATAGAAAAAGCTTGCTTAGCTCTCTGGGAGCAAAAAAATCAAGCAACTGGTTTTCCGCCCGCTGCATCTTATTTACGTTATCGTCCGTGAGTCGAGCCTGATAGCAGAGCTCGGATACAAACTCGACGTTTTCTATTTTTACACCGGTTTCCTTCTCTACCCTTCTTTTTAAAGCTTGTTCAAAGGATTCTTTTTTTTCTCTAAATCCTCCGATAAAACACCAAGGGTGTTGTTCTTCGTCAATCGGGCTTTTCTGCTTGTGCATCAAAAGAACTTTGCCTTTATACGTTAAGAGGATTAAGCCTGAAGAGATTCCATTAATCACTCATCCAGTATAGTCTTATCCAAGGAAGATATGTTGAGGAGAATTGTCCGTTGTGGCTGCGTACCCCAAGGGCGCTTGCCTCGCTGAGGCGGCGCGCCCCGAGGGTACTTCCCACTTTGTGGTGACACATGCCGGTCTAGATACAGTTAGTCGTAATAGCAGGGCTTCAGATTTGAGGCTAAGCAAGCTAATTGTTGTAATAAATCTCACATATATAATAATCTTGATATACTAATCTTGTAATAGATTTAGATAGATGAAAAGCTTGTTGTTTAGCAAGAAAGTGGTTGCTCTGTTTTCTTTGATTGTGTTTCTTGGTGTTTCTCTACTGTTTTTTTCGACTAGTAAAACTCAATTACCAATATTAAATAGCCCGATAAGTTTAAATGAGGGTGGGCCTAAGGAGAATTTGCATCCTCTGGCGATAGAATACATGCGCAGCCAAGAGTGTCCGGGAAGCGAAATAACTATCGAGCAAACTCTTCCATCGGGATCTAACTACAGTAAATACATCGCTTCATATAAATCAGATGGTCTTAAAATCTATACGCTACTTACGATTCCTAAAGGAGAAAAGCCAATTGCCGGTTGGCCGGTGATCATTCTTAATCATGGATATATACCTCCGACGCAGTATCGGACAACCGAAAATTACGCGGGATACACAGATGCTTTTTCAAGAAACGGTTATATCGTTTTGAAACCGGATTACAGAGGTCATGGTAATTCAGAAGGTGATCCGGAGGGAGCATACTACTCCCCCGCTTATACAGTAGATGTTCTAAATGCCTTGTCTTCGGTCAAAAAATATCCAGATGCAGATCCCAATAGAATTGGAATGTGGGGACATTCTATGGGCGGAAGCATAGCCCTAAGAGCCATGGTTGTTAGGCCTAGTGATATAAAAGCGGGAGTAATCTGGGCAGGCGTAGTTGCCTCCTACGATGATCTTGCCAATAACTGGAGGAGAAACACTCCGTTTATGCTATCTCAACGGGAGCAAGCCGTTAGAAGGCCCAGCAGGCAAGCGTTAATAGATAAGTATGGCAGCTTTGATCAAAACCCAGAATTCTGGAGATCCATAGCTCCTATTTCTTTTGTAGGTGATACCCAAGGGCCGATTCAAATCCATCATGGAACAAGCGATACCGAAGTCCCTCTTTTGTTTAGTCAGCGCCTTAATGACGCGTTGGGAAGCGCGGGTAAAACATACGAGTTCTATACCTATACCGGCGATGATCATAATATTTCGAACAATTTAAGCCTTGCTCTTAATAGATCGGTTGAATTTTTTGATAAATACGTAAAAGGAGAATAGAATAGTAATGAAAATAAAAACGGCATATTTACTAATACTTCTTTTTATCCTAGTCTTTTTAGGATTGTTGATTTTCCTTTTTCAAAAAAAGGGATACTATTTTTTCGCCCCAAGAGATACCTCTAAGCAGTTGGAAAATGGAATAACCACTACATCTGTAAACACTAAAGATATAGAAATTGTTGCTCAAGATTTGGACATCCCTTGGGAAATTGCCTTTTTACCGGATGGAGATATGCTCGTAACCGAGAGGTCCGGAAAGCTTCTTAGGATTGGAGCAGAAACGAAGCTGGTAAAAGAGATTGAAGGTGTAAAACATATTGGTGAAGGCGGACTTCTCGGCCTTACTCTTCATCCTAATTTTTCCCAGAAC
>Ga0105105_10001282_pt1 | contig 10739 bp, 10 predicted proteins | sample PPLLaktember2015_4_FD_79108 | JGI IMG/M metagenome (GOLD analysis project Ga0105105, IMG submission 79108) | Freshwater sediment microbial communities from Prairie Pothole Lake near Jamestown, North Dakota, USA - PPLs Lake P8 Core (1) Depth... | ecosystem: Environmental > Aquatic > Freshwater >... | reverse complement strand
TTCCTTCGGAAAAATCAATCAAAAATCTGTTACAGTTTTCTGAAACAAATTTTAAACAACTTTATTTAATGGATACTCGATGATGCCCTCGGCGCCGTGCGCCAGCAGCAGGGGGATCAGGTCGCGGACGGTCTCGCGGCTGACCACGGTTTCCACCGAGAAGAACTTCGAACGGTAAAGCGGGGCCACCGTCGGGGCCTTCAGGCTGGGCAGCAGGCCGATCACCTCCTCCATGCGTTCCTCGGGCACGTTCATCTTCAGGCCCGACATTTTTTCGCCCAGCAGCGCACCCTTGAGCAGGAGCGCGATCTGCTCGATTTTCCTGCGCTTGGCCGCATCCTCCCAGGACGCGTGGTTCACGATGAGCTGGGTGTTGGTCTGCATCAGCTCGTGCAGGATGCGCAGGCCGTGGGCCTTGATCGTGCTCTCGGTCTCGGTGACCTCGACGATGGCGTCCGCCAAACCGGAGACGACCTTGGCCTCGGTCGCCCCCCAGGAGAACTCGATCTTGACGTCGATGTTCCGCTCGGCAAAGTAGCGCCGGGTGTACTCGACCAGCTCGGTGGAAATCTTCTTGCCGGCCAGGTCCTCCAGCCGCTTGATCGGCGAGTCGTAGGGGACGGCCAGCACCCAGCGCGCCGGCCGCGCGCTCACCTTGGAGTAGACGAGGTCCGCCACGACGTGCACGTCGGAGCTGTTTTCGGCGATCCAGTCCTTGCCGGTGAGCCCGGCGTCCAGAGTCCCGCTTTCCACATAGCGGGACATCTCCTGGGCGCGGCAGATGGCGCACTCGATGAAATCGTCATTTATTTCAGGGAAATAACTGCGGCTGTTCACGTTGATGGTCCAGCCCGAGCGCTTGAACAGAGTGATCGTCGCCTCCTGGAGGCTGCCCTTGGGGATTCCCAGCTTCAGTTTCGTGCTCACTTCTTGTAAACCTCCCTGGGGTCGAACACCGGCGCGCCGACGATGCGGACGGCGCCGTCTTCGACCATTTTGTGGAAACAGCTGCGGTGGCCCGTGTGGCAGGCGGCGCCGCCGACCTGTTCGATCTTGAGAATGACCGCGTCGTTGTCGCAGTCGATGCGGATCTCGCGCACGAGCTGCACGTTGCCGGAGGTCTCGCCCTTGACCCACAGGGACTTTCGGCTGCGGCTGAAGTAGGTCGCCCGGCCGGTCTTCAGGGTCGCCTCCCAGGCCGCCTCGTTCATGAAGCCGAGCATCAACACTTCACCCGTGACGTGATCTTGGGCGATGGCAGGGACGAGCCCCCCGAGCTTTTTGAAATCAAGCGTGACCATGCGGCGTCCGTGTCATTCTGCAGCCGGCGATTTTCCCGGTGGGTTGCAATTGGATCGAACCGGGCCTACTATTCACCTCAAATCAAGGCCGTGGGCTGCCCGGCCGGCATCGAAAACTTCTTTACTAATACCGGCCCCGATCCGTTGTCAAATGCTTTTTTAATTGTCGGGGGCATCGTTTTTTGTTAGAAGTTGCGAACGAACATCGCAAAGAGGCTCACATTCGTTGCATGATGGACCGGCGCCCAACGCCAACCGCGCATTTTTTTGACCATCAACTTTTTGGCGACCCATGGTTCAGAAAAAACCCGTGCCCCCGAAGCAAGCTCAAGCCCGGCGCCCGAAGAAAAGCGGTCTCTTCAAGCGCTTCATCCTTTTCCCGCTCCTCTTCCTGTTGGGTGTCGGCCTCATCGGGGGGCTGGGTCTGGTAGCGGGCTACCTCTACATCAACGAGGACCTGCCCAAGATCAACTCCCTCATGGACTACCGTCCGCCCATCATTTCCAAGGTCTTTGCGGACGACGGTCGCGTCATCGCCGAGTTCTTCAAGGAGCGCCGCATCGTCGTCCCGCTGAGCGAGGTTTCGCCCACCCTGGTCAACGCTTTCGTCGCCGCCGAGGACTCCCGCTTTTTCAAGCACCAGGGGTTCGATCTCGTCAGCATCCTGCGGGCCTTCATCAAGAACCTGGAGGCCGGCGCGATCAAGCAGGGCGGCAGCACCATCACCCAGCAGGTGACGCGCTCCTTCCTGCTGACGCCCGAGCGCAGCTACATCCGCAAGATCAAGGAGCTCATTTTATCCTATCGGATCGAAAAGGCCTTCACCAAGGAGGAAATCCTTTTTCTCTACCTGAACCAGATCTACCTCGGCCACGGGGCCTACGGGGTTGAGGCGGCGGCGGACAACTATTTCGGCAAGCGGGTCAAGGACCTGAGCCTGGCCGAGTGCGCCGTTCTGGCCGGGCTGCCCCAGGCGCCGTCCCGGTATTCGCCTTTCCGTCACCCCGACCAGGCCCGGCAGCGCCAGGTCTACGTGCTGAACCGGATGGTCGAGGAGGGCACCATCACGGGTGAGCAGGCCGCCGAGGCCCTCAACGTCAAACTCGACATCAAACCGCGCCGGAACATCTACATCGAGGAGATCCCCTATTTCACGGAGCACGTCCGCCGCTACGTCGAGACCACGTACGGCACCGACGCTCTCTACACCCAGGGGCTTCAGATCACCACGGGTGTGAGCATTAAATTCCAGAAGGCCGCCGAGGAGGAACTGGTCAAGGGCCTGCTGGAGCTCGACAAGCGCTACGGGTACCGCGGCCCCCTCAGATCGATCCGGCCCGATGAGATCGAGGTTTTCGCCCGCGAGGTTCAGGCGGAGCTGGACAAGAAACCGCTCGAGGCCGGCGCGACGGCCCGCGGTGTGGTCACCCAGGTGAACGACGCGGGCAAGACCGCGACGGTGCGCGTCGGCAGCCAGCAGGGCAGCATCGTTCTGGCGGACATGGACTGGGCGCGCAAGCCCAACCCCGATGTGGCCCACTTCGCGGCCAAGCTCAAGCGGCCCGGCGAGGCGCTCAAGGTGGGCGACGTCATTCTGGTGAGGGTCAAGGAGAAGCGCAACGATCCCAAGGAGAGCGGCTGGCGCCTTGCCCTCGAGCAGGACCCCCTCGTGCAGGGCGCCCTGCTGTGCCTCGAGACCGAGACCGGGCTGGTGAAGGCCATGGTGGGCGGACGCGATTTCACCGAGAACCAGTTCAACCGCGCCGTTCAGTCCCGGCGCCAGCCGGGCTCGGCCTTCAAGCCGATCATCTACGCCGCAGCCCTGGACCGGAAATTCAAAGACCCCAAGAAGTTTTACACCCCGGCCTCCGTCATCATCGACTCGGCCGTGGTGTTCGAAGACAAGGAGCGGGACCAGACCTGGAAGCCGAGGAACTTCAGGGAAACCTTTTACGGGCCGACACTGATGCGCGAGGCCCTGGCCCAGTCGCGCAACCTGGTGACGATCAAGATCCTGCAGGACATCGGTGTCGATTACACGATCGACTATGCCCGCCGGCTGGGGATCACGACGGACCTGACCCGCACGCTGGCGCTCGCCCTGGGCGCATCCGGGGTGTCCCTGTTCGAGCTCACGCGCGCCTACTCCGTGTTCGCCAACCAGGGCTTCCTGGTGGAGCCGGTGTTCGTGCTTAAGATCGTCGACCGGGACGGGCAGGTCCTGGAAGAGGCGGGCACCGGCCGCCGGCAGGTCATCGAGAAGGACACGGCCTACATCATGACCAGCCTGCTCGAGAGCGTGGTCCAGCACGGCACAGGCCAGAGAGTCAAGGCCCTCAACCGGCCGGCCGCCGGCAAGACCGGGACCACCAACGACATGTACGATGCCTGGTACTTGGGCTACACCCGGGAATACATCGCCGGAACCTGGGTCGGCTTCGACGAGGAGGCCCCGCTGGGGAAAACCGAAACCGGCGCCGTCGCGGCCATCCCCATTTGGCTCGGATTTATGAAGCGGGTGCTGTCGAACCAGCCCGCCCAGGCGTTCGAGCCGCCCGAGGGTGTCGTTTTCGCCAAGATCGACGCGGAAACGGGGCTCTTGCCGGTGTCTGAATCGCGCAAGACGATCTTCGAGTGCTTCAAGGACGGCACCGTGCCGAGCGAGTTCACCAAGCGTCCGGGGGAAGTCAAGGAAACGGAAGATTTCCTCAAGAAGGACTTGTAGTCACCAGACGTTCATAACCCTGCCACCCTGGACCGCGATCTCATCCTCCGCGAGCGCGGGGTCGGGGGCCACATCCACCCGCCGGAGCCCGAAATCCCGCTTTAAAAGGTTGCAGCTGGCGTTGTGCATGCCGCGCATCCGGGAAACACTTCTTGGGTGCACCTTGAGGACCAACTCGAGTCCGGGGCCACCGCCCTCCTTTAAAGCGCGGCGGGCCGCCGTTAGGAAGGCGGCGCAAAGGACCAGATGACCGAAGGCGGGGTGCCACGGACCCGCCAGGACCGCGCCGCCGGCTAAAAGGTCGTCTGTAGCCTGAAGACCCATGCGGATGACCGGGATGGAGTGCGCCCGGAACAGACCGTAGAGTCTCCGGACGAGGTCGACGGCCGCATCCAGCGCGAGGGGCTCATACATTCCCTCCCGATACCATTTTTCCAGGGGGCTCCCGGCTAGCACCACGGTGGGGTAGATTCGGACGAAATCCGGGGCCAGCTCCGCGATGCGCCGGCCGGTTTCCATGAGGCGGTTCCCGTCGTCGCCGGGCAGTCCGGCCATGATCTGAAGACCGACGTCGTAGCCGCGATCCACGAGCAGGCCGACGGCGCTCACCGTGTCGTCCGGGGTATGGCCGCGCCGCGTCCGCTGCAGTACCTCCGGGTCCATGGACTGGGCTCCCAACTCAACGGTTTGAACCGGAAAACCGGTCAGAATGTCGAGTGTTCGCCGGCTCACCGTGTCGGGGCGGGTGGAGAACCGGATGCCCTGCACGTCGCCCGAGCGCTCGAACCGAGTGGCCTCGGCCAAGAGCTGCCGGATGCTCTCTTCCGCCATGCCCAGGAAATTGCCCCCGAAAAAGGCGATCTGGGCCGGCCCGCGGCGGCGGCCGCGGAACTTCAGGAAGGCCGCCACCTGGTTGCGGAAGGTGGCGGGCCCCGGCAGGGTTTCCGCGCGGCCGGTGACGGCGGCCTGGTTGCAGTAAACGCAGCGGTGGGGGCAGCCGGCGTGGGGGATGAAAACGGGCACGATGAAGGGGCGGACGTCTTTGGAAGCCCGCGATACGGGTTTCGGCTGCAGATCGCGAAGGGACATGGTGTTCTTCTCAGCAGGGTGTTCAAAAACAAGCATCAGGCCGTCAGCCAAGGCGTGCGGCGTTTTGGAAAGCGCAGCATATGCATTGATATGTGAGCATTTGCAAAAGCCGCACAACGCCGGATCACGGCCTTAGGCGCGGTTTTTCAACACCCTGCTACGGCTTGATCAGAGCGAGCGCCTTGCGCGCCGCATCCTGTTCGGCGGTCTTTTTGCTTTTGCCGATGCCCAGGGTTTCAACGTTCAGGACCTTGAGCTCCACCCAGAAGGTCTTGTCGTGGTCTGGGCCCTCCTGCCGGAGGATCGCGTAGTGCGGCATGCTGCCGGGGCGCGCTTGCACGAACTCCTGCAGCTGGCTCTTGAAATCGGCGTGCTCGTAGGCGCCGTCCAACTCTTGGACCAGGGGCAGGAAATGCGTCTGGATGAGAGTGGAGACCGAGTCGAAACCGCCGTCTAGGAAGACCGCCGCCATCAGCGCCTCCAGCGTGCCGGCCAGGATCGAGCTTTTTTCATGGCCGCCGGTCTGGCTCTCCCCCTTGCCCAGCCGGACGAAGGCCCCCAGGTTCAGCGTGCGCGCCAGCCGGGCGAGTTGCTGCTCGTTGACGAGGCTCGCCCGCATGCGCGACAGGTCGCCTTCCTTGAACATAGGAAACCGGGTGAGCAGGATGTGCCCGACCACCAGGTTCAGGACCGCATCCCCGAGGAACTCCAGGCGCTCGTTGTCCCGCAGGCCGGTCTCGGGGGCCTCGTTGACGTACGAGCTGTGCCGCAGGGCCTCCTCGAACAGGCCTCTGTCGGCAAATGTGTATTTCAGTTGCGCTTCAATCGAAGATGTCGGTGTCGGATCCATCGGAGCCTTGGGCAACCTGCGGCGGTCCCGCCGGTTGTTCTGGCTTCCGGCGCAGGGGCGAGTAAATTGTTGAACATGCTACGTGGGGCGAAAACGGGAGAGCGTTTGTTCCGGCGGTGCGGGGTCCAAAATTCAGCGTTCGATCAGCTTTTCATACAGTGAATACGGGACATGCAGGTCGCCCTTGCCGACCCCCATCTTGACGTCCGGATGGATATCCCCGTGAAAGTCGGTCCCGCCGGTCATGAGCAGCATATGGCGTCGGGCTATCCCGGTATAGCGGTGGGTCTGCTCCGGCGAGTGCTCGGGAAAAACCACCTCTATGCCCTTCAGCCCCATCCCGATCATTTCCTGCAGCATGTCGTCGAGCGACGCATCGTCGTCGAGGTCGAGCAGGCTGGGGTGGGCCAGGACCGGGATGCCGCCGGCGGCATTGATCAGCTCGATGGCCTGATGGCACTCGATACGGAATTTGTCCACGTAGGCCGGTTTACCGTTGCCCAGGTAGCGGTCGAAGGCCTCGTCGATGGTCTTCACTACGCCTTTTTTAATCAGCAGTGTTGCGATATGGGGTCTTCCCGCCTGGCCGCCGGCCGCCTCCCGCTCGACCTCCTCCAGGCGCATCGGGATGCCGAGCTGGTTCAGGCGCTGGAGGATTTCCGGGTTGCGGTTCTTACGAGCGGTCTGCAGCCGCTCCAGCGTCCGGTTCAGCTCCGGGTCGTCCAGGCGCAAGGCGTATCCCAGGATGTGGATGCTCCCGGAGCCCGCGTACGACGACGGCGGCTCGGCGCTCATTTCCACGCCTGTCAGAAAACCGAGTTCGGGAGGGATGCCGGAGAGCAGGGCTTCGCGGGAACCGGCGATGGAGTCATGGTCGGTGATGGCGATCGCCCCGAGGCGCAGCCGCAAGGCCATGGCGATGATGTCCGTCGGCGACAGCGTTCCGTCCGAGGCGGTGGAGTGGATGTGCAGGTCGATCGCACGCTCGTGCTTATATTCCAAGCGCTTTCTCCAACGCCTCCTCTTTGGCCTTGCACTCGATGCACTGGGTCGTCACCGGCCGCGCTTTCAGCCGCTTGACCGAGATCTCCTCGGCGCAGGACTCGCAGATCCCGAAGGTGCCGTTTTCAATACGCTCGAGCGCCTGGCGGATTTTTTTGATCAGCTTGGCTTCGCGATCCCGGATGCGGAGCGTGAAATTGCGGTCGGCCTCCAGGGAGGCCCGGTCCGTCGGGTCCGGGAATGTTTCGGCCAAGCTGTTCATCCCGGACACGGTATCGCCCGCCTGACTGAGGAGCTCAGCCATGCGCTTTTCCAAGTATTTCTTAAAAAAATCCAGTTCCTTTTTTTTCATGGAGACCTCATGCTGCTGATGTGAGGGCAAGTAAGGTTACTGAAATAGTATTAATTATCACAGCAGCATGGCGAAGTAAACAGAAAAATGCCGCGCGGGTGTTCATCCCTCAGGCCGGACGCTTCAGGAATTCCTCCAACTGGGCCAGGCTGCCGACGTTGCAGATCTGCGCCGGGTGGTCCTTGGGCAGGACCTTGCGCTGGATCCCGGCGAGGACCTTGCCCGGCCCGACCTCGACGAACAGCTCAACCCCTGCATCCCGCATGCGGGCCATGCTGTCGTACCAGCGCACGGGGCTGCACAGCTGCCGGGCCATGACGGCCCGTATCTCTTCGGGTTTTTCGGCGGTCTGGGCGGTGACGTTCAGTACGATCTGCGTGTTCGGCTTCTGAAAGGAGGCCGCCCCGAGGTATTGCGTGAACTCGGCTTCCGCACCCCGGATCAGCTCGCTGTGCCAGGCCCCGCTCACTTTCAGCGCGACGGCCTTGGCCCCTTTCGCGGCGGCTAGGGCCCCGACCTGAGCGACCGGCCCGGGCGCACCGGTGATCACGATCTGGGTTTCCGTGTTGTGGTTGGCGACAGCCACGATCCCGTGCGGCGTGGCTTCCTCAACCAGTTGCGCGACATCCGCTATGGTGAGGCCGACGATGGCCTGCATGGCCCCCTGGTGTTTCTGGGCCTCGCGGTGCATCAGTTCGCCGCGCCGGAAGACGAGCCGTGCCGTGTCGGCGCGCGGCAGGACGCCCGCCGCATTCAGCGCGCTGTACTCCCCGAGGCTGTGGCCGGCGCAGAAATCGAAGGCCACGTTTTCGCGCTGGAGCACGGCCAGGCAGGCTAGATTGACGGCGGTGAGGGCCGGCTGCAGGTTGACCGTCTGGGTCAGCTCCTCCATCGGGCCCTTGAAACACAGCCGCGATAGGTTGATCCGTGTCACCTCCTCCATCATGTCGAAGATCTCGCGCACGAAATCGAACTCCCGATACAGGTCCGCCCCCATACCGACCGCCTGGGATCCCTGGCCGGGGAATAAGAATGCCGTCTTTTTCATTTTCTGCCTCCTTAGTTGCCACAATTCGGTCCCTCTCCCTTTGAGGGGGAAACCTGAGGCCACCCGCTCCACAGGTGGAAGTTCACTCGTCGAGTTTAAACAGTTTTCTGACCGTGTCGATATGCAACGCCTTGTCGCCGTGCATGCCCTCCCGCTTCAAGAACACGGTGGGGTCGTGCAGCATCTTGTTGATGAAGGCCCCCATCATGCGGGAGAGCGCCTGGGCGTCCTCCGGGGACATGCCGTTGCCGTGCACCGTCCGCTTGATCTCGGCCTCCGCGATGGTCTCCAGTTTTTTGCGCAAGCCGACGATGGTGGGCACCACGTCGAGGCTGTCGTGCCATTCCCGGAAACGGACGGTGGCCTCGTCGATGATGCGCTCGCCCTTGATGGCCTCCTTCTGGCGGTCCTCGATGTTCTCCTCAATGGCCCCCTTCAGGTCGTCGATGTCGTAGACATAGGCGTTGTCCAGCCGGTTGATGTCGGGGTCGATGTCGCGCGGCACGGCGATGTCAATGAAAAAGATCGGCCGGTTCTTGCGGGCGCGGATGATGCGCTTGACGTCATCCCGGGTGATGACGAAGCCGGGGGCGCCGGTGGAGCTGATGATGATGTCGACCCGTTTGAGGTGCTCGGGGATCTCCTCGAAGCGGATGGCCTGGCCGTTGAAGCGGCGGGCGAGCGCAAGTCCGTTTTCAAAGGTGCGGTTGGCCACGAACGTTTCGGCGACCGGGTGGCGCAGCAGGTGCTCCACGGCGAGTTCGGCCATTTCCCCGGCGCCGATCAACAGCACCCGTTTGCCGTCCAGGCTCCCGAAGATCTTGCGGGTGAGCTCCACCGCGGCATAGCTGATCGACACCGCGCGGTCGCCGATGCCGGTCTCGGTGCGGATGCGCTTGGCGATGAAGAAGGCGCGGTGCAGCAGGCGGTTGAGGATGACCCCGGCGGTCTTCGCCTCGGCGGCGAGGCGATAGGCCTCCTTGATCTGGCCCAGGATCTGGGGCTCGCCCACGATCATCGAGTCCAGGCTTGCGGCCACCCGGAACAGGTGGCGCACGGCCTCGTCGTTGGCGTGGATGTACAGGGCGCTTTCGAACTGCGCGACGGGGATTTTGTTGAAATCGGCAATGAAGGCCTTGGCGTCAGCGACGGCCGCAGCCGTGTCGTCCGTCACCAGGAGCAGCTCCACGCGGTTGCAGGTGGAGTAGAGCAGGGACTCGTGGATGTGGGGCCGGCCGCGCAGGGTCTCGGTGGCGGTCGCCGCCTCATCCTTTGAAAAGGCAATGCACTCCCGCAGCTCCACGGGGGCTGTTTTGTGGTTGATTCCGATTAAGATGATCTCGCGCATAATACAAACAGGGTCCAAGGGGTCCAGGGTTCAAGGGTTCAAGGGTAAGGGGGAAAAACTTGCTCCACCACGCAAACATTCTCTTCGAATTTCTGCGCGGTGTCCCTGCCCCAAAATAAATGGTTTTTCACTTGAACCCTTGAACCCCCGACCCCTCGACCCCTTCATTTGGTGAATCCCTTGTGGTGCCCTTCCATGAAGAAGTTCACACCCAGGAACGTGAAAAGCAGCACCCCGAAGCCGACGATCGCCATGATGGCCGAACGGCGGCCGCGCCAGCCGACCGTCAGGCGCTCGTGCAGCAGCGCGGCGTAGAACAGCCAGGAGATGCCGGACCAGACCTCCTTGGGGTCCCAGCTCCAGAACCGGCCCCAGACGGATTTGGCATAAACGAGCCCGGTGATGAGCCCGAGCGTCAGCATCGTGAAGCCCACGACGATGCAGGCGTACCCGGTCGAGTCCAGAAGGTCCAGGGAGGGCAGGCGCTTGAAAAAGAAGCGCCGCCGCTTCGTCTTGATGGCGTTTTCCTGGGTGAGGTACAGAATGCCGACGCCGCAGGCCAAGGCGAAGGCCGCCTCACCGATGAAGATGACCGTCACGTGGGACACCAGCCAGAAGCTCTTGAAGATGGCGGCGGTCTTGGCCGGCTCGTTCGGGAGCAGGGAGACGATCACCATGATCAGGGCCACGAAGGGTGCCGCCATCACGCCCAGGATTTTCAGGCCATAGAGGTAGTGCAGGACGATAAAGACGCCCGCGACCGCCCATCCGGCAAACGACAGCGTCTCGTGCAGGTTGCTGACCGGGATGTGCCCCTGCCGCACCATTTCAAGCAGGATCGCGCCGGTGTGGCAGACAAATCCGGCCAGCAACAGGAAAAAGCCGGCGCGCTGCAGGGCGTTCTTCTGCAGCAGCAGATAGGCCAGATAAGCGGCGGCGCTGAGCATGTACAGCACGATGCTGATGACAATGACGGATGCGTCCATGGGCTTCCCGGATGATGTTGGGGTTAATCCGCCTTAAC
>Ga0105105_10001280_pt1 | contig 10758 bp, 9 predicted proteins | sample PPLLaktember2015_4_FD_79108 | JGI IMG/M metagenome (GOLD analysis project Ga0105105, IMG submission 79108) | Freshwater sediment microbial communities from Prairie Pothole Lake near Jamestown, North Dakota, USA - PPLs Lake P8 Core (1) Depth... | ecosystem: Environmental > Aquatic > Freshwater >... | reverse complement strand
TACTACTGCAAAACCTCTTCCCTGTTCCCCTGCTCGGGCTGCTTCTATAGCTGCATTTAGTGCAAGTAGATTTGTCTGATCTGCAATGTCATCTATAACTTGAACAATCTCACCAATCTGATCGCTGCTCTTACCAAGTGCCTGAACCGTTGCTGCGCTTCTTCTTACTACTTCAGCAATACGATTCATTCCGTGTATTGTTTCTTCAACTACGTGGCCACCTTCTTTAGCTACTTTGCCTGAATTTTTACTTGCTTCAGTTGCCTGACCTGTGTTCTTTGTGGTTTCATAAATTGTCTTTGTCATTTCTTCAACTGCACCTGCTACTTCTGTGGCTTGTGAAGATTGTTCCTGTGCACCTGCTGCCATTTCTTCGGTAGATGATGAGATTTGATTTGCTGCACTTGCAGTTGCTGCTACAGCTTCTTTCACCTGGTTAAGAACCGCGCTTACTGATTCACCCATTTTATTTATACTGTTCTTTATCATTTGATGATCGCCTTTATAATCGGCAGTAACGCGTCCGGTAAAATCGCCGGTTGCAAATTCATCCATCACTCTTGCGCCATCCTGAATAGGAAGAATTACAGCATCAAGAACACCGTTAAATCCTTTTACAATTTCTCTATAAGCACCATCAAATATTTTTACATCACCGCGTTTACTTAGTCTTCCTTCCTGTCCATCAATAATCAATTCATTAGTTACATTGCTTAACTGACTAATTCTATTTCGAACACCTTCATAAGCATCAATTCCACCTTGTGCTTTAGTTATCATTTTATCAACTGTTGATGCAAGTATGCCCACCTCATCCTTACTTGTGAGATTGAGTGTTTTTGTTGGGTTATCAACTTTGACAGTAATATTCCCTTTCTCTAAAGCAGCTAATCCATTTTCCAGGTTCGTAATTCCTACTGATTCTAACTCGTTAATTCTTGTAACTACGAGATTGATGGGTTTTGTAATACTCTTAGTAATAAAATATGCTGCCGCTAAAACAAACAATAGAGCAAGTACGCTAAGTATTAATGTAAGAGTAGTTACAAAAGAATATGTTTCTTCAGCATGTTCACCCATCTTTGCAACCTGTTCAACATGATATTTTATTATTGCGTTTGATGCGTCCATGTATGCTCTTTGAGCATCACGAAATTCTCCAAAGAGTAATACTGTAGCTGCTTCTTTGTTTCCATTTTTCAAATGACCAAGCATATCAGTACGAGCCTTGAAATATTGATTTTTTCTTATATCCTGTAGCTTATCAATAAGCTGTTTCTCTTCATCATATTCAGCCGTACGATACAATGAATCAACCCGTGCATCCACCCACTCTTTTCCCCAGGCCAATCTCTTTAATTCTGTTTCCTTAACTTCAGGATCATCACTAATAAAAACATTTCTTATAGCCCTTGAATTATCATTTATTGCATCTATAATATCATTTGCCCAAACTGTTTTGGGGAATTCATCATGAACTACATCGTTCATGTTGATATTCATTGAGCTTAGATTGGTTAAGCTGATAACATTAAGTATTAGAATTGTGAGCAATGCAATACCAAACCCCACTGCCAGCTTTGTGCCTATTTTCAAATTATTTAACATTTTTTTCTCTCTATTATACTGTTGTTTGTTGTTTTTAATTATGCTGCTGATTCAAGAACATTAAACTCTGAAGTGGTTAGTATTTTTTCCAGATCAAGAAGTATTAAAAGTCTGTCTTCTAATTTTCCTATCGATGTTATGTAATCACAATTAACACCACCTACCATATCCGGCGGGGCTTCGGTTATTTCCTTTGGTATTCTTAATACTTCACTTACTTCATCAACAATAAACCCTAATGTCTGTCCTTTAAGTTCTACAACAACAATGCGTGTATTCTTTCCGTGTTCTTTTCTAGTCATACCTAGCTTAACGCGTAAATCAATTACAGGTATTACTCTGCCTCGAAGATTGATAACGCCTTCAATAAAATCTGGAGTGTTTGGTACTTTGGTTATTTGAGACATTCTATTTATCTCCTGAACACTGAGAATATCCACACCAAATTCTTCGTCTCCAATTTTAAAACTTACAAGCTGCAGTAATTCTTTTTGATCTTTTTTTGTTTCTTCGTGATTTGCCATTATGAACCTCTGATATTTATTTTTTAATAAACGTAATTGTCCTTGCCAAAACATGTACCATTAAGATTATCGAAGATTATTGTGGTTAGTTAAGCAGCCGACTATGATTTTAATTGAATTCGATGGGAATTAGGTTGGAAAGGAATTTTTAAACTATGACGTAAAGTTAGAATATTAGTCTTTTGGTTAATGTTGTGCAGAAGGAAAAACTATTTAGATTTATTTATTAGAAGCAATTGGTTTTACTTCATCATCTTTTTCAATACGATCCTAGAAACTCTGGTTAAAGAAAATCAACCTCATCCAACCCTTCTCTCCCGAAATCGGGATATTCGACTTTCTAAGGAGAAGGGTTTTTAATTTCCCACTTCTTAGTGTGGTTGTGTGAAAATTAAAATAATGCGGTAGTCATTAAGACGCCTAATCTGCTAAATCAACAGGAGGTAAAGTTATTTTGAATATTGTTCCATTGGGTTTATTATCAATTATCTCGATTGTTCCTGACACTTCATCAATAATTGATTTAACAAGGCTCAACCCCAAGGAAAACCTTTTATACCAAGTTTTTCTGCTTGCTTCGATCGATAGAATTTTTGAAACACGCTTCATTTTTCTAAATCATTAATGCCTATACCATTATCTTTAACTAAATCAATCTTATCTTTTTTTCTTACTTGCATTAACCTCAATGTCAACTCTCATGGCAGAATGTTTTTTTTCATTTATTCTTAAATTTTTAAAAGTGTTTTTATAGTAAATAGATTCTTCTATCAATAAAATTTCTCTTATCAGAGAATTGATTTTGGTGATTTCCAATGTTTAAAAATAAAGAAGATTTTTTTATTGGATTTTGTTGTAAAAATCAATAATTGCCAATTAAATACTTTGGAATATCTTTTGGTATAATTTTGCAGAAATTAACTTATTTAAATAGGATACTATATGAAATATTCAAGATTAACTTTGCTATTTGTTTTTGTACTTGCATCTTTTTTGGTTGCTCAAACACCTCCGACTGCTAAAATAAAGACTGAGCCAGTTTCTTCAGAAACTTTAACAAACTTGGGGTTAACAACAAATTCAGTATCAGCGGGTTTACCGGTCTTTGCAAACCAAACCTATGTATATTTATCAGCAAATGATGTTGGTAATTATCAACCAGTATTAACATCAAGTTTTAATCTTTTTCAAAAACCTTCCGGTTCTGCAGCTACTCTTGAAGATCTTGGAGTGGCTAATTGGAAAGGTTTAAAAGCAGATTTAAAGGGCACATACAAAGTCGAACTTACGATTACTACAGCAAATGGAACCGATCAAGATACTTTGACATTATACTCAGGAGACTATGTTGGTGTCGGTAATTTTGATGGAGTTTCTGCAGCTTTCCCAAGTTGTATGAGTTGTCATACAGGTCAAACTGCATTTGATGGTATCTATGCTAGCTGGCAAAATACAGGGCATGCAAACACCTTAAAGAAAGCAATGGATACCTGGACATTCTTTGATAACAGTTGTTTGAAATGTCATAGTACTGGTTCTGATTATAATCTGGTTGCAGCAAATAATGGATTTGATGATGTTGCAACAGCATTAGGCTGGGTTTGGGTTGGTCCACCTGCAGCAGGTAAATGGAATACATTTAAAACAAGTTATCCAGGTGCAGTTAAATTTGCTACAATTGGATGTGAAAATTGTCATGGTGCTGGAAGCAATCACCCGGGAAGTCAAAGTGGTTCACAATTTAAAACAATGGCTACATATGAAGCGGGTGTATGTAATCAATGCCACGCAGAAAGTCAGGGAGTTCAGTACGAAAGCTCATTACACTCAGAAGCTTTATGGTCAAATTCGTTTGCTCAGGGAACATCTTCACAAAATAATAATTTACAAAACTGTATTCGTTGCCATGATGCAAAAGGATATATAAATTTTACAAACGGTACCGTAACTAATACAACAGGAATGACCCGTTCAATGCACGTATCGATTACTTGCCAGACTTGCCATGATCCTCACGGTAGTGGTAATCCTTACAACTTAAGAAATTCACCTGCATCATCAGATACACTTGGTAATGGTTTTGCATATACGGTTGGCGGTCTAGGAAAACTTTGTATGGATTGTCATAAAGCAAGAAGAAACAATGTAACATATCAATCAACAAATATTTCTTCTACCTGGGGTCCTCATCATTCAGTTCAGACAGATAATTTCCTCGGTAAGAATGCTTATGAATTCTCAGGTCCTTATCAAACTAATATGCACCAGAATTTAATAACTAATGCATGCGTTACCTGTCATATGACTACAGCTCCGGATACAAGCGTAACCAACGCAAATAAAGTTGGTGCTCATACATTCAGATTAAAGAACCCTGATACAGGTTATGAACATTTAGGTGGATGCACAAGCTGTCATGGTTCAAAATCATCATTTGATGACTTTATGGCTGCAACGGATGTTGATGGTGATGGTACAACAGAGAGCATTCCTGCTGAAGTAGAAGGCGCATTAAGAAATATCAGATTGCTTCTTCCTCCTGTTGGTGTAGATTCAATTTCTTGGTCAGGAATTAAAGCTAGTCCAGATTCAGTATTGTTTAAGAAAGCATATTGGAACTATCAGTTGATAGCTTATGATGGAAGCGAAGGTATGCATAACTCTAAATTTGCATTTGATGTTTTAACACAAACCCAAAATGCATTGGGATTTGTTTCAGTTGAAGAGAATCCTAATAGTGTGATAAATACATATTCACTATCACAGAATTATCCTAATCCATTTAACCCATCAACTATTATTAACTTTACACTTCCAGAACAAGCAAAAGTTAAGGTTATTGTTTACGATGCGTTAGGAAATCAAGTTGATGTAATTGCTGACGGAATAAAATCAGCTGGCAGCCACAGTATTAAGTGGAATGCAACAAACTATTCTTCAGGCATATACTTCTACAAATTAGAATCAGATAATTTTGTACAAGTAAGAAAAATGGTATTACTGAGATAGTGCCTTATGTTATAGATGATTGTTATTAAACAATATTCAGTAAAAAAGCTGTCTGTAACCACTGACAGCTTTTTTTATTAATTAGATTTACAAATCGTTAGTTAAATGGCTGTAATAATTATTGACAAAAAGAGATGACATCTTCAGGAAAAGATGTCATCTTTCTAATTTGTGAAAAGTGACTTAGTATGTGAGCATATTATTGAATAGCCAAAAACTAAAGAACATACATTCATACAATCATGCAGTCATGCTTCCGTCCAGTACTTCCCCTAACTTGTAGGACCAACCTTTCTTGTAACCTCAATGCCAAGCTGTTCCATTCTATAACGAAGTTTTGATCTTGAAAGACCAAGAACTTCTGCAGCCTTAACCTGGTTACCATTTGTTATGCGAAGAGTATCTTCTATAAGCTTTCTTAAAACCAATTCTATCTTAATTCCTTTTGAAGGAACTTTTAATACAAATTCATCGCTTTGTTTTATGCTGGTTTGCCCTTGCGGAATCAGAAACTGGAAGTGCCTATCTTTAAGTTCATCTTCCTCCAATAAGAGAGTAACGCGTTCCATTACATTTCTCAGTTCGCGTATGTTCCCTTTCCAATGGTAATCCTGTAAAATTTCAAGTGCAGAAGGTTCTATACGTTTAATTTTTTTATCAAACTTTTGAGCAAACTCATTTAAAAATGCATAGGCAAGAACAGGTATATCTTCCTTGCGTTCTCTAAGCGGTGGAATATTTATGTTACCAACATTCAACCTGTAAAAAAGATCTTCACGAAAGTTTCCGTTTTTAACTTCATCTTCAAGATTTTTGTTTGTTGCTGCAAGAACTCTAACATCAACATTTACTTCTCTTTCACCACCAACACGATAAAACTTTTTTTCCTGTAAAACACGAAGCAGTTTAACCTGCAAATCCTGTGAAAGGTCTCCAATCTCATCCAGCAAAATTGTTCCGCCAGAAGCAAGTTCAAACTTTCCGAGTTTTGTTTTCTGCTGCGCGCCTGTAAATGCACCCCTTTCATGACCAAACAATTCACTTTCTGCAAGTTCTCTTGGTATAGCAGAAACGTTAATTTGTATAAAAGGTCCATTAGCGCGCGGGCTGTTTTGATGAATGAATTTAGCGATCATTTCTTTGCCTGTTCCGCTTTCGCCATCAATAAGAATAGTGGTATCAATACTCTTGGCTAATTTTTCTACAGCAGAAAGAACTTTTTTAATTTTGCTGCTTTTACCAAAAAAATCTTTTGTAAGTATATCATCCTTAACCATTGCCTGAAGTTTATCAACTTCTGCTTTAAGATTTATATTTGAGAAAGCTTTTTCTACAATAAGTTTTAATTGATCGATATCCACGGGCTTTAAAAGAAAATCATACGCACCGAGTTTCATAGCTTTAACTGCTATGTTTACATCGCTGTAGCCTGTAATCATAATAACAGGTATACCAAAAAATTGTTTCTGGAAATCTTTAAGAAGATCTAATCCATTTACTGTTGTCAGATAGATATCCAGCAATATAAGATCAGGTTCAAACTGTTTAACTTTGTCAATGGCGGCTTCGCCATCAAGACAATACTCAACTTCGTATTCAAATTTTACTAAAACCCGGTGCAAAGTTCTGCAAACCAGTTCATCATCATCAATGATAAGTATTCTATTGCTCATAGTAATTTATTGTTTAAATTAAATTTGATAAAGAACTTAGATCCTTGTCCGTAAGTGCTTTTAAAATCAAGATCAGCATTAAATTCATTTAAAAGTTTTTTACAGACACTAAGACCTAGTCCTGTTCCGTGCTTTTTACTTGTATAAAAATCTTCAAATATTTTTTCTTTATGGTCATCCTTTATACCAATGCCATTATCCTCAATCTCCCAGCAGATATACTTTCTATCATTTGTGTCATCCATATACGATCTTACAAAAATAGTGTTTCGTGTATTTTCAGCTTCAATAGCATTTGTTATAAGATTTAAAAATACCTGCAGCAGTTTGTCTTTCTGAAAATAAATTGATGGGAGATTTGGTTCAAGTTCAGTTTCAATATACATATTTATTCTGCAGGCATTGCTTTGCATAATGTTAACAGCTATCTGGGTAACATCATTAACGGAGCATAATTCAGTCTCAATGCTATGTTTTTTAGAAAAGTCCGAAAAATTCTGTATTAGAAACATAAGCCTGTCTGTTGCTTCGGAACAGGATTGAATACTTTCCGCAGCATCATCGGAAATCTGAGAGCGCATCGTAGATAGATAGTCTAAATTTAGTTTAAGTGCAAAGAGTGGATTTCTGATTTCGTGAACAAGACTTGCTGAAAGCTTACCGAGCAATTGAAGTTTATTATTGAGTATATCTTTATTACTCATCTTATTCGCAAACTTAAATAGATAAACGAAAATTGTTTATAGGTAATATAAAATATTAAATCTAATAAAAGAAGTTTTCGGAGAGGGGAATTTAAAAGATCGGCAAAGTACCCGTTACTTACCGATCTCCTTCAAAATTGAATCTGCAACTTTGCTAAGCACTTCATCGGAATTATAAAAACCGCTGTCTATCTTTTTCTGTATGTCAGCCAGGTTTTTTGTTCCGCTTGTATTTTGCATAGCTATTGCTTGTTTAGAAATTTCAATTTTATCTTTTTTAGTTACATCAGGGCTCTTCTCTGATGGCTTTTTAAACTTGTCATCATTTTTGTAAACTGATGATAATATATTTTTTATTTCCATAATCTTACCTGTTGTAGATTGTTATTTTTTTCTGGTTCTGTGATAATTCTATTTCCTTCTGAACCAGCTTGAGCTTCCTTGCCCAATCTTTAGTAACATTATCGTACTTTTCAGAAATAAGTTTAGCCATTTGTCCAATTTTTTTTGATGGCTTAAAACTTATGAATTTTGAAGAATTTTCAACTTTTACCCTCCTGATTGATTCCATTTTTGATATTGCAGATTGAATTCTTTGATCAAAATTTTCTTCGGTTAATTCACTAATATCTTTATATACTTCATCAAGTAAATTTTCAATTTTTGTTATTTCGCTGGATGTTTGTTGTTTTTTTTGCATAATATTTATGAAAAAAGATCAGCTCCAAATGAACCAGTTGAGGACAATAGTACACTAAGTTGACTCTGTAATTGTACGTATCTGTTTCTTAGTATAACAGAATCCTTTTCAATCTTTGTTTGAATTTTGGTTATAGAATCACTGGTCGATTTAATATTATCGTCTATTGTATTTTTTCTATTGGTAAGATACCCGTTATAACCTGTATAAGGTAATAATTTATTATAAAGATTTGCAGCTATGCCGGAATCAGAATTAAATGTTTGTTCAACTTCTTCTATATTATTTTCAAGTGCAGCCGTTAACTGATTTGAATCTGTTATTGAAAGTCCGGTATTGCTATTAAAAGTAATTCCCATTTCTGTAAGTGAGTTAATCGTTCCGGAACCTAATCCACTTATCGGGGAATAAGCTGTTGAACTTAATAAACTTAAAATTGAGCTACCGGAAGCATCTCCTAAAAGCAAGCCTCTAATACCATCGCTTGAAGAAGTGTTTGATTTAACATAATTGTACACATCGTTAAACGAAGTAATAAATTCATCTATTCTGGATTTGACTGCAGTTACATCATTTGCTACATCAATAGTAACATCATTATCATCAACAGACATAACTGATTTTAAGTTTAATGTAACACCGGCTACAAGATCTGAAATGCTGTTTGAATTTCTTTCAATGGTTAACCCATTAAATAAAATCTTAGAATTTAATATTGCTGTATCGTGAACATATCCCGCTGTATCAATACCACTTTCATTTTGTACAAAAGCGGTTCTGGAAGTACCAAGATTTAACCCAAATTCTGCTAACATTCCACCTGATAAATCAGAAAGTTCATCAATCTTAAAACCTGCACCGGAGTTTTTTGCAGTTAATGAAATTTGGGATAACCCGTTTGATGGAGAAAAAGACGTTGCCGAAACTATTCCGGAAGCACCTTTTTCCTGATCAACAGATATTCCAAGTTCGGATACAAGTGTTCCTGTATCGCCATTAATAGAAATATATTTTGATGAATCCGTAACGGTTAATTTAAGACTAACATTTGAACCATTAATGACTTTTTCTGCAGTTAATCCTGAAATGTCTTCTAATTGTGCAATAATACCATCGATAACTTCATTATAAGTTCCAGATGTATAGTTAATTGTGGTTTCTGTTCCATTCAAATCCAATGTAAATGAACCGGATGATAGTGTGTTGCCAGAAACAGAATTGGAAGTAACAATAGATTTATCATCATTAATGGCTTTACTTACTTTTGTTGATAAATTTGCATAAGAAATATTTCCATTTGTAAAATCAGCAGCTTCAAGTGTAACAGCAACATTACTAGTAAATTGTCCGCCACCACCATCCCCACCTTTGATTGCAAAAGTATATGTGCCTGGTGTTGTGATGGAAGAAAAATCTGCAGAATTTTTATCTAATGAAACAACCAAATCATTTTTTGCAAGTTGATTTACGCGCAGTGCAAAAGCTCCTTTTTGAGCTGCAGTACTTGCACTAACTGTAACAGCCGTAGTATTACTGGAAGTTGCTTTCTTTGTTGCAAAAGCTGATGACGTTCCTGTTGCTTTCAGAATAGACATCTTACTTTTTAAAGCATCTACCTTGCTTAATAAGCCGGAGTAAATATTAGAAATGCTAGTAAATTTTGTTTTGCGTGTTGTTAGCGGAGAAAGACGTTTTTGTGATTCAGTATTAATGTATGAATTAACTAATGAATTTATTCCCGATGTTGTTAAAAGATCATAAGCCATAATAAAGCCTATCTATTCTGAATTGCCTGTAACCAGCTTTCTCTAAGCTCGGTTAATATTTTGGTAACTATATCAAAATTACTTTTTCTTGTCTGATCCTGACAGTACTGGTAAAGTTTTATTAAATTAATTGATAACTCTTTATAGCTTTCATCATCAAATCTTAAAAACCCAATAAGTTCTTGTATAGCATTATTGGTTTTAATCATATCTTGCTTTTCAGAGTGAACAACAGCAAAATCGAAAATTTTAATTAAAAGTTGTTCCGGTGTAGCATTAAGAATTTGATTTGCCAGATAAGGATTTAATTTACTTCCATTTTGCACAGCAGCCTGATACATTTTTTATTTTCCCAGTTCTTTTATAAAATACCCCCGGAGCTTATTCTCCGGGGGAACACCCAGTTAACTTATATTAGGATCATCGAAATAAGGATAGAAGACTTTGTGGGGCTGCGTTAAGTGTACCTAACATTGCAGTACCAATTTGTGTTCCTATCTGACCTTTTGTTGCATTCAACTGCTCCATTGCCATATCTGCATCAAAAAGACTAGAGATCAATGCTGTGTTATTAGCTATTGATGCTGTAAGGAATTCTTCTCTTGATGCAAAGGTTTGGCTATAATTACCAATGTAGCCTAAAGCTGTTTTTACATCAGCCTGGAATGCTGTTACATCCTGAGTTAAAGATCCAGCGTTTCCTGCCTGTACTGCTGTTAATGCAGCCTGGTTGCTGGTCATATCAACCTGGGCACCGATGTTGATAACAGATGC
>Ga0105105_10001279_pt1 | contig 10759 bp, 9 predicted proteins | sample PPLLaktember2015_4_FD_79108 | JGI IMG/M metagenome (GOLD analysis project Ga0105105, IMG submission 79108) | Freshwater sediment microbial communities from Prairie Pothole Lake near Jamestown, North Dakota, USA - PPLs Lake P8 Core (1) Depth... | ecosystem: Environmental > Aquatic > Freshwater >... | reverse complement strand
TGGCGTCGATCACGTTGCTTTTGCCGCAGCCGTTGGGGCCGACGACCGCCGTGATGCCTTCGGGAAAATCAATGGCCGCTCGGTCATAAAAGGATTTGAAACCAGTGATTTCCAATTTTTTAAGCTTCATGGGACCGCTTAACCTCCCAAGGTGGTGAAATCCGAATCAGCAGGATCGAAAAAGGCGTGCGTGCGCAGGGCAACACGCCAAATTAACAGCATAAACTAAATTTAACCAAGAAAAGAACCCTGGTTTTAAACCGCGTCCAATGGTTCGGCGAGCGATCAGTGGGTCAATAATAGCAGGGGGGGCACTCGATGTAAAGAAAAAACACAACGACCGGTATGTTTTCTCCATTCCGGGCACTAGATGTTGGGGAGGCTCCAGATCGGCTCTTCCATGCCCGGGACAAACCGCTCTTGTTCCGGCGCATACCAATGGTCTTGCGACGTGGCCTCCCAACCGGTCGAAGCCCGGCGGATCCGAACCACACCGAAACCGGCCCGGCGGATCGGATCCCGGCCGGTCGCCGACGCGGAGGGTGCACCCAGTACCGGAATGGGTGATTCCGGGCCGGCCAGGTACGTTCGGGAGCGCTGGTGCGTGTGGCCGTGCAAAATGAGCTCGGCGCCGTGCCGCTGAACCATGCGGGCGAACGCCTCGGCGTCGGACAACCGCTTGTGAGCGGACACCATGCCGGGAACGGGCGGGTGATGGATCAGCACGATTCGGAAAAGCGAGCGCCGAGCGGCTTCGACCAGCCATTCGGAACAGCGGGCCAGGGCGCCGGCGCCGATTCTGCCGGCAGCCGAGAACGGACGAGTCGGCTGCGCACTGGACAGCCCGATCAAAGCGATCGGGCCCCGGACTCGCAGGGCCGGCAACAGCGATCGGGCCTGCGACGCCGGCTCGTCCGACCTCATGTAGTCCGCCCAGCGGGACAAACGCGCCTCCCAGTCCGTCGACACCAGGGCGTCGTGGTTGCCGGGTACCATGAACACGTCGCGGGGGGCGCCGAGGGTCTCCAGATATCGGCGCGCAGCGTCGAACTCGGCGGGCAATGCCAGCTGGGTCAGGTCTCCGGTCACAACGACGTGATCGGCGGCTTGAGCCCGAACGCCTCGAACGAGATCATCGAGGACCCGCGGATCGTGCTGGCGCCGCCGGCGGATCCGCCAGCTGACGTAGCTGAGAATTCGCTTGTTGCCGAATGCGGTGAAGGCAGCCTTCTGCGGGCAGCATAAATGGAAATCGGAGATGTGGATCAGGGTGAAAGGAACGTAGTCCCGGCCAGTCTTTACAAAACTCATGGCGACATATATAAACCACGATGCTCTGCATTTCAACGCCGGAAACGTCCGGGCGCATCCATTCCCGAGGGCATCGCACCGACCGTACGAAATGAGCACAGCCTGGCATTCAGATTACTCAGAACCGCATCCTTCCGGCCGGCCGCCAGATGCCTGCGCCGGTCGAGGGCCCTGGCGCGTGGGCATGATCAGCAACCCGTTAAGCGGTGCCAACCGGCGACGGGGGCTTGGCGCCGTTCGGCGGTGTCTGCAGCAGTATCCTGAAGTTCCGCACTACCTGGTGCGAGGCGTCGAAGACGTGCAGACGGCGCTGGAGGATTTCCGCCGCCGCAACTTGAACCTGATTGTGATCAATTCCGGGGACGGGACGGTTCAGGCGGTGCTGACGGTGTTGCTGGGGCAACGGCTGTTCGATTCACTGCCCTTGTTGGCGCTCTTGAGCGGCGGCACCACCAACATGACCCACCAAGATCTGGGAGTATCCGGCCCTCCGGGCGAGGCCGTGAGTCGGGTGATCGCCTGGGCGTATCACGGCGACGGACCAGCACGGATCCGACGTCAAACGGTGCTGAAAGTTCAGACCGGCTCGAGCGGCCGGCCGCTTTACGGGCTTTTTTTCGGCTCGGCCTGCATATTCAACGGAATCCGGTTTTTTCATTCCCGGGTCCAGCGCACGGGGCTGCGCGGCGACGTCGCGCACCTGCTGATCATGGCCCGCTTTTTATGGGCACTGGCTCGTCGGGATGACGCACTGGTGGCAGCGCTTCGCGCCGGAATCCGGGCGGGCCGGTTAACCGTCGAGCCGAGCAATTACCTGCTGCTGTTGGTCACCACGCTGGACCGGCTCATCCTGGGGCTGCGCCCGTTCCGGCAGCAAGGCGAGGGTCCCTTGAAGCTCGCGGCCGTCAACGTGCGGCCGCGGCATCTGCTGCGCACCCTGCTGTTCATGCTTCAGGGCCGGCATCATTCCTACGCACGGCCTGAAAACGGCTACATCACGTGCAACACCTCCGCCATCCAGCTCGATATGGAAGGCGGATTCGCCGTCGACGGCGAGCTTTTCAGGGCCGATCCCCGCACCGGGCCGGTTCGGATCGAAGACGGCGGGCAGGCGGAGTTCCTAAGATTGTGAATGGGGTGATTCCTGAAATAATGCTTGATCTGATCCGACAGAAGGCGGCCCAGCCCGCCGCTGAGGCGGTTCAGGCTCTGGCGGAGCGGATTCAAGCCACCTTCGGCGATGCGGTTCATGGCATTTTGTTTTACGGATCCTGCCTGCGGTCGGGTGACGACCGGGGCGGGATGGTCGATCTCTATGTCATCGTGGAGCGCTACCGCGACGCTTACCGTTCGTGGTTCTGGGCCGTTCTCAACAAGATCCTGCCGCCGAACGTCTTCTATCTGGAGACCCGTGCGGGGGGACGGGTGGTGCGGGCCAAATACGCCGTTCTCTCGCTGGCGGATCTCAAGGCCGGCACATCGCGCGCCTGGTTCCATTCGTATCTGTGGGGTCGTTTCGCCCAGCCCGCCGCCGTCCTCTATGCGAAAGACGCCGGCATTGCCGAGCAGCTGCATCAGGCGCTGGGACAGGCCGCGATCACATTTCTGGTCCGGGTGATCGCCTGTGCCCCCGAGCGGTTTTCAACCCGGCAGCTCTGGCTGCAGGGTTTGTCCTTGAGCTATCGCGCCGAGCTCCGGGCCGAACGGCCCGAGAAAGTGGCCGGTCTGTTTCAAGCCTCGGCCGACTATTACGACCAAATCACTACCGCGGCCCTGCCGCTGCTGCCCTACCGCATCGAGCGCATCGCAGCCGACGAGCTCTTATTCGAAGCCCGTATTTCGCACTGGCGGCGGTTCGGCTGCCGGTTCGGCTGGCGGATCCGCTCGCTGCAAGGCAAGATCCTTTCGATGGTCCGGCTGCTCAAAGGGGCCTTTACGTTTTCCGGCGGCTTGGACTACATCCTCTGGAAGATCGAACGCCACACCGGAGTCACCGTGGAAGTCCCGCCGCGTCTGCGCCGGCATCCGATCCTGGCGATCTGCGTGCTGTCCTGGAGGCTCTACCGCAAGGGGGCGTTCCGGTAAGGGCCGGGCACAAAGGGCGGAGGGCTTGAAATCGGGGGGGCGTGCGGTCGGCGGTTAAGGCCGGCGGCTCGATCCGCGGGGGTTGCGGTTATTGATGAAGCCCTGGATCGCCCGCTCCTGCTCGGCTCGCAGGGCTTTCAGACGGATGCCGATGCCGGTGGGTTCGCTGCGAATGATCTCGCCGTTCAGGATCAGCGGCCTGTCCTGGCCGGGCAGGCGGCAGCTGACGCGGATGGGTTTCCCCATCGGGAAGGACCGGTCGGTCTTGATGAACATGCCCACCGTGCTGATATCGGTGATGGTGCCGTCGAAGGTGTTGGCATCGAGAACGCAGACCGCGCGCAGGCGACATGCCTTGCGCAAGATCTGGCGCATGGGTGCATCGTCTTCGTCCAGGTTGACCGTGGTGACCTCGGCCGGCTCGGGCGGGGATTCCACCAGCTGTTCAAACAGCTGCTGGCGCCGGTCCTCGGACATTTCCAGAACCAGCTTGTAGAGGTGCTGGGTGATCCGTTCGCCCAGCAGCTGCCTGAGCAGAATCAACTGCTGGTCTCTTGGCAGCTGCTCGACCAGGCTGAACAGCCGGGCCATGGTGCCGAAACGGCCCAGGGGCGAACTGAACTCATCCATGGGAGATTCTCCTACAGGCCGGCTTGTTTGAAAAGGGAGGCCAGGTCCATCTGATTGACGGCATCGCTCACCAGTTCCCCGATCACCTTCTCCGCGTCGGCCTTCTTCATCCACATGACCCTCTCGGCGCTGCCGTTGACCGTCTGCTGGCTGAGCAGCGCTTCGTTCTTCAGCAGACGGCTCTCGTATGCGACCGCTGCGCTCCATTTGCGGTCGCCGAAATCCATTCTGAATTCCTTGAGCACGAACTTGAATTGCGCGTCGGCAGCGGCGCCGGACGGCAACACCCTCAGCCCGGCCTCTTCCAGGCGGTAGCGCAGGATCTCCATGAACAGCGGGCCGAGCGTATAGGCACCCTTGAGTTCGCCGCTGCGGCCGGGTCTGGAGACCGTAAGGGCATAGACGTTGGTGAACCCCTCCAGTTCCGCCTGTGCGCTCGGGCTGAGTAATGCGCTGTCTTTTCGTGCGTCTTCGAAGGTGATCACGACGCTGCGCCCGATGGGGGCCGCGGGGCGTGCCGGAAGCAGGTAGTTCACGCCGAGAACGTTGGAAGACACGCAGGCGACCGCAAAAATCGCCGTCAGTAGACCCAGAGATAATACCGGCCGAAGACCGAATTCCCGCATTTTCGTGATCTCCCTCCACATGAACGCCCCGAGGGGGAATGGCTTTTCCAGATCGGAACCGGGGCGGAATGAAGCCATGAATGCGGGCAGTATCGCCGAAAGAGATAGAACTGTCAAGCACCGGGCCGGCAGGGGAAGTAATTGCTGAGGGTGCCTAACGAAGTTGTTCATCCGCCCGAGATGCACGGCGAGAGAGCTCCGGGGAAATCAGCGCAGGTTCATCACTTCAATGAGTCCCTCCGTTAGATCGGCCACGAGCAACTTGTCGCGCAGCAGGTGGCCTCTGCCCAGAAGGATCTTGGCGACCTCGGCGCATTCGAGAGATGCCAGAAACGCGACAGAATAGGGGAGGGTTCCCAGAGAGGTTTCGGCGCCTTTCAGCGGCAGGCCGTGCGGTTCACCGTATACCAGGCGCAGGCCGCGGTCTTCGGGGAAAATGGTAGTGATATGCCCGGAGGCGCCGGCCACCGCCGCGGAAACCATCGGACATCCGATAAGCCGGCCGGCGTCCTCGACCTCGAAGCGCGTGCGTAGGTTGTCCAGGCAGTCCACGACGACCTGGCAGTCCGCCAGCAATTCGGCGGCGTTTTGGGCGGTGAGAAAGCAGGCGTGAACGGCCACATCGGTCGAAGGGTTGATTTGGCCGACCCGCTCGGCCGCCGCTTCCGCCTTGGGCCGGGACAGGTTGGCGAGCGAACTCAGCAGCTGGCGGTTCAGGTTGCTGTCCTCGAAGCGGTCGCCGTCGATCAATGTCAGCCGGCCTACGCCCATGCGCGCCAGGATCTCGGTCACCGTTCCGCCCAGCCCCCCCAGGCCGACCACGCCGGCATGGGATTTGAGCAGGGCGGCCTGGTCGGCCAGCGAAAAGGTGCGCAGGTTGCGGGCATAGCGCTCGGGGACGATGCCGTTTTCCAGGGCAGCAAGCTCGATGGTCCGGCCGCTCAAGCCGGTCTGCTTGGCAAGTTCCTGGATCTTCCGAACGGAAAGACTCCGGTAAGGCGTCTTGTCCGGGAAGGCCGCGGCTTGAACCAGAGGTTCCAAATCGCTGCGCGTGATCACCATCATAGAACTCCATCGCCGGGGATCGGCTACCGGAGTGCCCATCAAGGCCGATTGCACGGGCCCCGGTTTGTCGGCAGAACACCGGTGCCCCAAATTCAAGGTGGAAGGTTGCGTTTCAGCTAATTTTCAATACCATGGCGGCGGCGGTGTCGCCGGCGGCGCAGCCGGCAAACAGGAGATAGCCGCCGCCCTTCATCACGACTTCCTCGATGCCTTCGATGATCAGGCGGCCCCCGGTTGGTCCCTGGGGATGGCCGAAGATCAGCGAGGATCCATAGTTGTTCATCCCGGTCATCACCTCGACCCCGAGCTTCTTGGCCAGGAACACGTCGTTGGCGGCAAAGGGGTTGTGGGTCTTGATGGCTTTCGCGTCTTTGGCGTTGATCTTCGCGTTGTCGAGCGCCATCTGTGCGGCGGGGTAGACCGCCGCCGCCATGAAGGCCGGCTTGACCCGGGCGTAGCCGTAGGAAACCACTTGGATTTCCACGGACGGGTCGCCGCTGAGAGACTTGGCCTTGTCGCGGCTGGCGACAATAATCCCGCAGTGGCCGTCGGCCGGGTGGGTCTGGGCCCCGAACGTGTGGACCCCGTCCGGCAGGACCGGTTTGAGCCCGGCCAGGCCCTCGGCCGTGGTGTTCATGACGCCCTCGTCCGCATCGAGCATGAGGGTCTGCTTTTTGGAGATCTTGATCATGGCCGGATACATATAGCGTTTCTGGAATTCGCGGTCGTTGGCGAGCGCATCCTGGTATTGCTGATAGCGCTGCAACGCTACCGCGTCGCATTCCTGGCGCGTGATGCCTTCCTCCTTGGCCACGTTTTCGGCGGTCTTGATCATGGCCTGGCCGGCCCAGGGGTCTTTGTTGAAGTTGTCCATCAGCCAGTTTTCGGAAATAACCTGCCCGCCCGGTCCCATGGGATTGGGCCACACCGCATGCGGGCCGTTTGAGCAGCGGTCGGTCATCAGACAGAACGGCGCACTGAAAAGACCGGTCTCGACCCCCATGGCGGCGGAGTAGATGGCGACGGTGGAGGTCGAGCAGGCTTGGCTGACCCACAGGCCCGGCACTCCGCCCGCCCCCATCAGGCCGGCCGCCCAGGGGCCGCCGTAAAATCCCTGATGCTGGTGAACCGTGAGCCCCAGATAGACATAGTCAAAGGTTTTGGGGTCGATGCGTTTTTCCGCCAGCCAGCGCTTGGCGGTCTCGGCCGCCAGGATGATGGCGTGCTCATTGGCCATGCTGCCCTGCCAGCGGGCGAACGGTGAGCTGAAATAGCCTTTGTAGGGAATGAACGCCTTTGTGAGCATGAGTCGAACCTCCACGGTGAATGGGTTTAACGTTTCACTTCTTCTGTAACCGGAATCTTTCCTTCAGGATGCGGTGCAGGATTTTACCGGTCGGCGTGCGGGGCATTTCCTCCTGGGCGATGAAGATGACCTCCTTGGGCCGTTTGTAGCCGGCCAGTTTTTCCCGGCAGCACTCCATGATGTCTTGGTCGGTGATGCTTTTGGGGTCCACGCCGGGCCGGGTAATGACCACGGCGGCCACCTTCTCCCCCCACTTCTCATCGGGCAGGCCCACCACCGCGCAGTCGAAGACGCATTCATGGCTGCCGACGGCCTCCTCCACCTCGCTGGGATACACGTGCTCGCCGCCGGTGATGATCATGTTGTCCTTGCGGTCGACGATGTGAAAGAAGCCGTCTTCATCGCGGGTGGCCATGTCGCCGGCGGAGAACCAGCCCCGGTGGAAGGAACTCGCGGTCTTCTCCGGCAGTTTGTAGTATTCCTTGAACAACATCGGACCGCGGGAGTGAAGCTCGCCCACCTGCCCGGCCGGGACTTCGTTTTTATCGGCATCCAGGATTTTCACGAACTCGGTGCCCAACGACTCGAAGCCGATCGAACCGAGTTTCTTCATCTGGTACTCGGGTTTGAGCACGGTGACGATGCCGCCTTCGGTCGATCCGTAGGCTTCGTACAGCTGAACCCCGGGGAAAAACTCCATGATGGCAAGCTTCATGCTCTTGCGCACCGGTGCGGAGGAGCACAGCAGCTTGCGGATGGAGCTGCGATCATGGGTGCGGGCCTCCGAAGAGGCGTTGAGGATCAGGTTGTAGTGAGTCGGGATGAGCGAAATAAAGGAGATCTTCTCGCGGGCGACGATTTCCAGAATTTCCTCCGCCCGGAAGGAGCGCGCCGGGTGAATGTACACCGATGCGCCGATATAGGTGAAGGTGAAGGTGAAAAACGTCGAATTGATGTGGCACAGCGGCATGACGTTCATGCAGACGTCGTGTTCGCTGAAGCCGAAGTCGATGGCGTTGATCAGATAAAAGGCGATGTGCGACTCGTGGGTCCGCACCACCCCTTTGGGTTTGCCGGTGGTGCCGGAGGTGTAGATCAGGATCCAATCGTCCTGCGGCAGCACCTCGCCCTCGGGCTCCGTTTCGGGGGCGCCGGCGATGAACTCCTCGTAGGTGCGGTATCCGGGTGTGGACCGGCCGACGACGATATAGTTCGCGGCCGGGATCTTTTGCAGCTGCGGCCGGATCGGTTCCAGGGTGCTCACGAACTCGTCGTGGACGATGAACGCCCTGACGTCGGCGTTGTCGGCGATGTATTCCACATCGGCGCTGATCAGCCGGAAGTTGATCGGAACGATGACGATGCCCGTCTTGGCGGTGGCGAGGAAGGCCTCGACGATCTCGATGCTGTTCTCGAGCAGCACCGCCACCTTGTCCCCCTTTTTCAGGCCGAGGGCCAGCAGGCGATGGGCCAGCTGGTTGACCCGGCGGTTGACCTCCGGATAGGTGAAGCCGCGCTCGCAATCCTTCAGCGCGACGGTGTGCGGGAACTTCTTCGCATTGACTTTCAAAATCTGACCCAGGTTGAGCCAGCCGGCCATATTTTTCCCTCCCTACAAAAGAATCAGCCGTGTTCAGGCTGATTCTTTTAGGCTGATTCTTGCATCCACCACCCACGCTTTATCGGCGAAGGCTATGACCGGGTTCAGGTCCATTTCCTGGATCTCCGGCAGATCGCCGAGCAGCTGAGACAGCCGCTGCAGGATCTCCGCGAGCTTCTCGCGGTTGACGCCTTTCTGCCCGCGCACGCCGCTCAGCAGCGCGGCGCTTTTGACGGCTGCGAGCATTTCCCTAGCTTCCGGGGCGCTGACCGGGGTGAGATTGAAGACCACATCCTTCATGACCTCGACGTGGATGCCGCCCAGCCCGAACACGACCGCATGGCCCAGGCCTTCTTCGGCCTTGGCGCCCATGATGATCTCCAGTCCGCCGGGAAGGTACTTCTGCACGAAGAAGCGCAGGCCCGGGGCGGAGATGCTCTTTTGCATTTGGGCCGCCGCCTGTTCCACGGCGCTGGCGCTGCCGAGATTCACCGCCACCCCTCCCAGGTCGCTTTTGTGCAGCACGGATTCCGCGTCGGCCTTGACCACCACCGGGAAACCGATGGCTGCGGCGGCTGCGGCGGCGGCGGCCGAGCTGGCCGCCAGGCGCCACGGGGCCACCGGCATGTTGTAGGCTTCGAGGATGCCGTAGACCTCGGCCGCCGCCAGCTGGGTGCGGCCGGCCGCACGAACCCCGGCCATGATCTTGCGGGCCTTGTCCGGCGTGGCATCCCCAAAGCACTGGGGCGCGGCGCTTTCGCGGCTGCGGAGGAGGTGGTAGTGCACCAGCGCCGCCATGGCCCGCGCGGCTTCGCCGGGCAGCGGGTAGCACGGAACGCCGCCCTCGCGCAGGATGCGGACAACCTCGGCCCACTGCTGCCGGTCGGTCATGAGGTTGCAGACCAGCGGTTTGCGGCGCTGCTGGCTGACGGCCACGATCTCGCGGGCGATGCTTTCGTTGTCGACGAAGAACGGGGTCACGAAGTTGACGAAGACGCAGTCGAAGCCGTCGTCTGCCATCATGGCGTCCATGCAGGCCCGGTAGTGCTGGGCCGTGCCGGTGGCGAGCACATCCACCGGGTTGCCGATCGAAGCCTCGGGGTAGAGCTGCTCCTTGAGCCGGGCGCGGGTGGGTTCCGAAAGCGGAGGCAGGGTGCAGCCGGCGGCCACGAGCACATCGGTGGCGATGACCGCCGGGCCTCCGGTGTTGGTGATGATGCCGACCCGGTTGCCCCTGGGGATGGGCTGGGTGGCGAAGGCCGCGGCGGCCTGAATCAGGTGGCCCTCGTCGCGGAAGGAGAGCACGCCGGCCTTCTTGAAAATCAGGTCGGTGGCGATGTCCTCCTTGGCAAGTCCGCCGGTGTGAGAGGCCGCGGCCTTGGCGCCCTCTTTGGTGCGTCCCGCCTTCATGGCCAGGATGGGTTTGCGCGCCGCGACCGCGGTGGCGGCCTTCATGAAATTGGCCGGGTCGCGCAGGCCTTCGACATAGGTCACGATGACTCGGGTGCCTTCGTCGTCGCCCAGATAGTTCATGATTTCCGGGATGGTCACGTCCACGGCGTTGCCGTTGGAGGCGTAGATGCGGGTCCCTACTCCCATCTGGGCAAAGGCCTGGTGGATGACTTCGGCCACGCCGCCGCTCAGGGCGACGATGGAGATGAAGCCCGGGTCCGGCTTCGTGAAGGTGAAGTTGCAGTAGGCGCGGATCTCGGCATCGGTGTTGATGACGCCCTGGCAGTTCGGCCCCAGGATGCGGATGCCGTAGCGCCGGGCGCGTTCCAGGAAGTCCTTCTCGATGGCCGCACCCTCGGGGCCGGTCTCGCCGAAGCCGCCCGAGTTGATGATGATGTGCTTGACCCCTTTCTTGCCGCAGTCCTCTACGGCCTGGGGCACGAACTTGGCGGGGATCACCATGTGGACCACGTCGACATCGCCCGGGCAGTCCAGGATCGATTTATAGGCCTTGATCCCGCGGATTTGGTCCGCGCTGGGGTTGATGGGATAGATGCTGCCCCGGAAGCCGAAGTCGATCAGGTTCTTGATCACCCGGTTACCGATGGAAAGCTCCTTGGACGAAGCGCCGATGACGGCCACGGCCTTGGGTCGAAATAGGGACTCCAGCATGTCATCCTCCTT
>Ga0105105_10001278_pt1 | contig 10764 bp, 9 predicted proteins | sample PPLLaktember2015_4_FD_79108 | JGI IMG/M metagenome (GOLD analysis project Ga0105105, IMG submission 79108) | Freshwater sediment microbial communities from Prairie Pothole Lake near Jamestown, North Dakota, USA - PPLs Lake P8 Core (1) Depth... | ecosystem: Environmental > Aquatic > Freshwater >... | reverse complement strand
GGGAAAGTGCTTGCCCATGGGATCCACGGCATCGGGCCAGGGCGGGGAATAATAAATGATCACGAAGAGAAAAATACCCAAAAAAAGAAAGATGATGCGCTTCCAATTAATGGGTGTGCTTTCAGCGACCGCCCCGGCGTGATCGGACATGGATTTCTCCCTCCTTTTCAAACCCCCAACGGATCAGTAGAAACTCATGATTACATCAAAGGCACGGATTATCAGCCTGCCGTCAAGGCAATTTACACTCCTTCATCATATGAAAGACGGCCGTAAATACGTCTGTCAGCCGTATAATGCCGATGACGTCCTCGCCGCGGGTGACCAGGAGCGACTGGTGGTGCCCGATGACAAACTGATGGATGACTTCGTCAAGGCTGGCCGTCTCAGCGATGATTTCACCCTCGCTGGGAGTTTCCATGAACTTGGTTACGGGCTGATCGGAAGCCTTGCGGCAGATGTCGTGCAGCGGGCTGTCGAAAAGGACATAATCCTTCAGCATGCTCTTCAGGAATTTTTTGCTGAAACCGACGCCCCTGAACCCTCTGCCCTCCAGGATCTCCTTGTACTTTGGCTCCAATCCCCTGAGCACATCGATCTGGCTGATTTTTCCGACAACCTTGCCTTTTTGGTCGAGCACCAGGATGGCCCGGTGGCGGTATTCGGAGTGCTTGTAGGTGTACTTTTCCTGAGCTTTCTCCAGGGCCATGACGGCGTCGTAAAGACTGGCGTCATCCTTGACGGTAGCGTATTCGGAGAGAGGGACCGTAAGATCTGCGACTTTAATGATTTCCATGGAGGACTCCTATGTCGATTTATTTCCAAAAATTGAATTTTTGTAGCACAACGGGCTAATACAAACAAGAAATTATTATGCAAAAAAACCACTCATGCCGCATTCCATAAGAATTGATTTTAGACCGCAACCGTTTATGAATGCAACTTAAATTCAAAGGGTAAAATAAATCCTTGACAATTTCTAACTATGTCGGTATAAAACTGACTGATTAGTCAGTCAGTTTTATACCGCCTTGATGAGCCATGTCAAAAAAGATCGAAATAATGAAGGCTGCGACCAGCTTGTTCGCGAACAAAGGCTTCAAGGAAACCTCCATGTCCGAAGTTGCCGCCATGACCGGGGCCGCCGGAAGCACGATTTTTTACCACTTCAAAACCAAGGAAGACATTTTTCTGGCCGTCCTGAAAAACATCAAAGACGAAATCCTCCTCGAATTCGAAACTTATATCAGCCGGCATCAATTCTCAAACGGACTCGAAATGCTGGAAAGCACCGTTTCTTTCTACCTCAATCTCGCCAGCGCCCGGCGCGAGCCCTTCATGCTCCTGCATCATCGCTTTCCATACGACCTTGCGGTCGTCAATTCCACCTGTCGGGAACATCTGGAAGCCATTTACGTCTGTTTTATCGATCTTTTCGAAAGAGCGATCCGGCTGGGCCAGGAAGACGGGTCCATCGTTCAGACCTCCGCCCGCAAGTCGGCCATGATTATTTTTGCCATGATCGACGGGTTGGTGCGGTTCAACACCTTCAATCTCTACGAAGCCGGCACCCTTTACGACGAGCTGTTAGGCTTGTGCCGCAGAATGCTGCAAACCAACCATTCGGAAAAATAGGAGCGCCAGGTGCTGACGAAAGTGTTTCCGTTTCTCAAATGGTTTCAAGGCTATGATGCGGGCAGCCTGCGCACGGACATGATTGCGGGCTTGACGGTGGCGCTCGTGCTCATTCCCCAATCCATGGCCTATGCCCAGTTGGCCGGGCTGCCGCCCTACTACGGTTTGTATGCGGCCTTTCTGCCGCCGATGCTCGCGGCGCTGTTCGGATCGAGCCGCCAGTTGGCCACCGGCCCCGTGGCGGTGGTCTCCCTCATGACGTTTGCGTCACTGGCCCCGCTGGCCACCGTCGGCAGTGAGCGGTATATCTTGTACGCGATCCTGCTGGCCCTCATGGTCGGTGCGATCCAATTGACGCTGGGCGTGCTGAGGCTGGGATTGGTGGTCAATTTCCTGTCGCACCCGGTGGTCAACGGATTCACGAACGCCGCTGCCATCATCATCGCTACCTCGCAGCTGTCCAAACTCTTCGGCGTCCAGGTCGACACGGCGGAGCACCATTATGAGACCGTGATGTGGGTGATCCAGGCCGCCGGCCGGTACACCCACTGGCCCACCTTCTTTCTGGGGGCGCTGGCGTTTGCGCTCATGTTCACGCTCAAGCGGATCGCTCCGCGGGTGCCGAATGTGCTGGTGGCGGTCACGCTCACGACCGTCATCTCCTGGGCGATCGGCTATCAGCACAACACCACGGTCGACGTGAATGCCATTCAGCATGTCAAAGCCCGTGAACTGGTCGGCAGCTTCAACGCCGCGCTCGAAGAGGTATCCCGACTGGGGGCCAAACGCACCGAGGCCACGCGCCGGCTCGATGAGGCCAAGGCCTCCGCAGAAACCATCGCGGTACTGGATGCCAAGCGTGACGCGGAGGTCGTCTCGCTTCAGATCGAAGACTTGCAGGGCAAAGCGCACCTCTACCGGGAGGAACTGCGGGGGTTTCTCTTCCGGGGCGTCTCTCAGGGCGCTGGGAAGATGCAGCTTTTCCCCGCGCATGAACTTCCGCCGGGAGCCCGGGACGACGGATTTGTCTGGCGGATTCAGGTGGGCACCGGTCCGATCACGCCGGACGCCGTCAGGCTGACGGGCGGCGGCGACGTGGTGGGGATGATCCCCAAGGGGTTGCCGACCTTGACCCTGCCGAAAATCGAGCTTTCGATGCTGTTGCGTCTGTTCCCGTATGCCGCCATCATCTCCTTTCTCGGGTTCATGGAGGCCATCTCCATCGCCAAGGCCATGGCCGCTAAAACAGGTCAGCGCTTGGACCCCAATCAGGAGCTGATCGGGCAGGGGCTGGCCAACATGATCGGCGCCATCGGCAAAAGCTACCCCATCTCCGGATCGTTTTCCCGTTCGGCCGTGAACCTTCAGGCAGGGGCCGTGACCGGTCTTTCCAGCGTGTTCACCAGCCTGGCGGTGGTGATCATGCTGTTGTTCCTGACCCCCCTGCTCTACCACCTGCCCCAATCCGTCCTGGCGGCGGTCATCATGATGGCCGTCATCGGGCTGATCAACATTCACGGGTTTGTCCACGCCTGGAAGGCGCAGCGGCTGGACGGGATTATTTCGATCATCTCGTTTGTCTGCACGCTGATCTTTGCTCCGCATCTGGACAAGGGCATCATGATCGGCGTGGTCCTCTCGCTGCTCGTTTTTCTCTACAAAGTCATGCGGCCCAAGGTGACGGTTCTGGCGCGGCACGCAGACGAAGCCCTGCGATGCGCCGCGACGCACGGCCTCCGGGAGTGCGCCTACATCGCCCTCATCCGGTTTGACGCCCCGCTGTTCTTCGCCAACGCCAGCTACCTGGAAGATCAGGTGACGGAACGGATGCGCGCCATGAAAAAATTGAAACACATCGTGATCGTCGCCAACGGCATCAATGACATGGACGCCTCCGGCGAGGAGACCCTGTCTCTGCTGGTGGATCGGATTCGAAGCGCCGGGCTCGATGTGTCCCTCAGCGGGATCAACGAAGCCGTCATGCAGGTGATGCAACGAACCCATCTGGATGCCAAAATCGGCGCCGATCACATCCACCCGACCATCGAACAGGTCATCGCGGCGGTCCACGCAGACGCCCACCGCGATGCCACAGAACCGGATTGTCCGCTGCAAACCGTATGCTATCTGCCACGCCAACTCCATAAAGAAGAGGCCCCTTATGTCTATGATTACCCTGTTTAGTGGAAGCTACTGCAATGAGCAGGATGTCCTGAGGGAGCTGGTCGACCGGGCCGGGTGCCGGTTGATCCGGGACGAGGATGTGGTATCGTCCGCCAGTTCGCTTTCCGGTCTGGCGGCGAACAAGATCCAGAAGGCGTTTTCCGGAAAGGCGTCGGCCTTCAACACCTTTACGCACGAGAAGGAACGTTCGATCACCTATCTGCGCCTGGCCATGGCCGAAATGCTCTCCTCGGACGGCCTGCTCGTGGCCGGCTTCTCGGGCCATCTCATTCCGAGGAAGATCAGCCATGTCCTGCGAATCTGTCTGGTCGCGGATCTGAAATCCAGGATAGCCGCGGCGGCCCTGCACGTGGGGATGCCCGCCAAGGAGGCCGCCAAACTCGTTCACAAACAGGACGAGGACGCGGCCCTGTGGGTGAGCACCGTTGCCGGCAGCAGCGACCCGTGGGCCGCCGCACTCTACGACATCCTCATCCCCACGGACAAGGTGCCGGTGAAGGAGGCGACCGATCTGATCGTGCGCAACCTCGGCCGGGACGTTTTGCAGATCACCCCCCAGTCGCAGCAGGCGGTTGAAGACTTTCTGCTGGCCGCCCGGGTCGAGGTCGCCCTGGCCAAGGAAGGCCATCACGTCGAGGTTGACGCCGAAAACGGAGCCGTCACACTGACCATCAACAAGCATGTCTTGATGTTGAACCGTCTGGAAGAGGAGCTTAAATCCATCGCTTCAAAGATGCCGGGCGTCAGTTCTCTATCCACCAAGATCGGCAAGGGCTATCATCAGGCGGATATCTACCGCAAGGTTGACTTCGAGCTGCCCTCCAAGGTGCTGCTGGTCGATGATGAACGCGAGTTCGTCCAGACGCTGTCCGAACGGCTGCTCATGCGCGACATGGGCTCAGCGGTGGCCTATGACGGGGAGTCCGCGCTCAGCATGATCCGCGAGGATGAGCCGGAGGTCATGATCCTGGACTTGAAGATGCCCGGGATCGACGGTATTGAAGTTCTGCGCCGGGTCAAACAGACACGGCCGGAAATCGAAGTGATCATCCTCACCGGGCACGGGTCCGAGGAGGACCGGGCGACCTGCTTGAAGCTGGGTGCTTTCGCCTACCTCCAGAAGCCGGTGGACATCGACCGGCTCACCGAAACCCTCAAGCAAGCCAACGAAAAAATGCGGCAGAACTTGGCCGCCATGAGAAATTCCTGATTCACGTTCCAACGCCGCCGAAGGCAGGGGTGCCCATGACATTATGGTCCACACTCAAACCCGCTTTCTGGGATCACGAAGATGTCGCATCCGGTCCGTACAAGCACCTGTTTAACTTTCGCCGGATGTGGAAGCTGGCTGTTTTCAGCACGGCGGCGGTGGCCCTGGCGCCGCTCGTCTTCATGACCGTGGTCGACTACAAGGTCAACCAGCAGGCCATCGAGTCCGACATTAACTATCAGACCGCGCGACTCGTATCGAACACCCGGAGAAGCATTTCGTTTTTCCTGTCCGAGCGCCGTTCCGCCCTGAATTTCATCGATAAAGACAACTCCTATCAGGCGTTGGGCGATCCTCTGCGTCTTGCGGCGCTGTTGGAGAATCTCAAGAAGGGCTTCGGCGGGTTTACCGATCTGGGGGTGATCGACGACACCGGGCTTCAGCATACCTACGTGGGGCCTTACAACCTCGAGGGAAAAAATTACAGCGAGCAGGATTGGTTCAAAGAGCTGCGCAGCGGGGAAGCTCACATCAGCGATGTTTTTTTAGGGCTCCGGCAGCAGCTCCACCTGGTCGTGTCCGTAAAGCACGATCTGCCGACAGGGCGCTTTTACGTCCTGCGGGCCTCCATCGACACCCAGCAGTTCAACGACCTGATTTCCGAAGTCGAGGTGAGCGGCCAGGGGGATATCTTTCTCGTCAACACGGAGGGGGTGCTGCAAACCGCTTCGCGGCTTTTCGGCAGCGCGCTGGTGCGCATCCCCATCGCTGTTCCGGAATTTTCCGAGAAGACCCGGGTGCTGGAAGTCACATCGGCCGGGGAGGAGTTCGTCACCGGCTATGCCTATATCTCCGGGACCCCGTTCGTTTTGATGGCGGTCAAGAAGAAAAGCGAACTCCTGAAGCCCTGGAACGATACCCGTAAGAAGTTGATCGTGTTCCTGGTGCTGAGTATCACGATCATCCTGATGGTGATTCTGGGGGTGTCCACCTACCTCGTCAATCAGATCCACGCGGCTGATCGCAAACGCGTCATGACCCTGCACAAGGTGGAATACGCCAACAAAATGGCCTCCCTGGGGAGGCTTTCGGCCGGTGTGGCCCACGAGATCAACAACCCGCTCGCCATCATCAACGAAAAAGCGGGTCTGATCAAGGACCTGCTCACCCTGCGGAAAGAACACGCTGCGGGCGACAAGCTGCTGGGCCTCGTGGAGTCGGTTCTCGCTTCGGTCGAACGCTGCGCCAACATCACGAAAAGACTCCTGAGCTTTGCCCGGCACATGGACATCAAACTCCAACCCCTGGACATCGAGGAAATCATCCAAGAAGTGCTCGGTTTCCTCGGCAAGGAAGCGGAGTATCGGTCGATCGAGTTCCATGTGACGGCGGACCCCGATGTGCCCAAGATCGAGAGCGACCGCGGCCGGCTTCAGGAGATATTTCTGAACCTGTTCAACAACGCCCTCGCCGCCCTGGGGGACGGCGGTCGGCTGGATGTCACCGCCCGGCGCACCGACGCCCAGTCCATCACGGTCAGTGTCCGGGATACCGGCTGCGGCATCCCCCAAGCCGACCTCAAGCGGATCTTCGAGCCCTTTTTTTCTACCAAGACCGAACGCGGCGGCACCGGCCTGGGGTTGTCCATCACCTACGGGCTCGTTCAGGAAATCGGCGGCGAAATCAGCGTCGAAAGCCAGGTGGGCCAGGGAACGGAGTTTACGATCCGGTTGCCTTTAAAACTCGAAAGCGTAAGGAAACCCAACCATGCAAGTCCTGTTGGTGGATGACGAGGAAGAGCTCGTGACGGCATTGGCGGAGCGTCTGAGCCTGCGGGGAATAGAAGCCCTGTGGGCGACTTCGGCGGAGGAGGCTCTGCGCGTATTGGAGACGCGCAGCTTTGACTTGGCGGTGCTGGACGTCAAAATTCCCAAAATCGATGGCCTGCAACTGAAGAAACAGATGCAGGCAATGCGGCCCGGCATGAAATTCATATTCGTCACGGGGCACGGCTCGGACCGCGATTTCAAAACCGGTGTCGCAGAGGTCGGCGCCGATTACTATCTCGTGAAGCCGCTGAAAATCGAAGACTTGATCACCAAGATGAAAGAGGTGCTGGAAAGCTAAAGGAGGGCGTGGAGTGAACATCCAGGAGGTTCAGATCGGTCTCGGCGGGGTTCAATTTTTCGGCAAGATGGCGGCCTCGATCTCCCACGAGATCAAGAATGTGCTGGCCATCATCAACGAGAACGCCGGGCTCCTAGAAGACATCTGCTTCATGGCCGAGCGCGGCAAACCGATCGACCCCGATCGGCTGAAAAGGCTGTCCGGCAGCGTCAAAGACCAGATCCGGCGGGCGGATCACATCATGACCGTGATGAACCGCTTCGCCCACAGCGTGGACGAAGCGACCGTGTCGATCGACGTCAGCGAGGTGCTGGAGCTTCTCGTGTCGCTTTCAGCGCGGTTTGTTGCCATGCGAGGTGTCGTGCTGGAGGTCGGCAAACCGGTCGGGGCGACCATCACCACTTTTCCGTTCGTCCTGCTGAATCTTCTCTGGCTGTGCCTGGATTACGCCATGGCCGTCGTCGGGCCGGGCAAAACAATTGAACTTCTCGCCGAAAAGACGGGAGATGGTGTATGGTTCCGGTTCTGCAAGCTTGAAAACATGGAGACAGATGCCGCGCCGTTGTTTCCGGCCGAACGGGAAGCTGCCTTGGGCCAGGCGCTGCATGCGCAGATCTTCCGAGACCCGGCAGCGCGTGAGGTCAGAGTTTTACTGGCGCAACGCCGAAACGCATGATATCGAATATCGGTGAAACCACATTTTTTCAAAGGAGCAATGCCATGGCGGAAAAAGTTCTAATCGTCGATGATGAGAAGGGGTTTTTGGACGTTCTATCCGAACGCATGCAGAGCCGCGGCATGGAGGTGACCACAGCCACCTCGGCCAAAGAGGCCCTCCAAAAACTGGAAACGGAGACCTTTGACGCCATCGTGCTGGACCTGATGATGCCCGAGATGGGGGGCATCGAAGCGTTGCAGCGCATCAAGGATAAAAGCCCGGACTCCGAGGTGATCCTGCTCACCGGGCAGCCTTCGGTGTCCAAAGGGGTCGAGGCCATGAAACTCGGCGCCTCGGATTTTCTCGTCAAGCCGGCCGATATCAATGAACTAACGGAAAAAATCAAGCAGGCAAAGGCGCACCGCATGATTTTGGTGGAGAAGAAGACCGCCAAAAAAATGAAAGACATCCTCAAGACCAAGGGCTGGTAGAACGGCGAAGCGAACGGGTTGCCTTGCCGTGGATAGAAGTGGTTTCGACTTATAGGCGTTTCTGCTCAATCCGTTTCCATGAACATGTTATCCATGGAAAACGGGTCATCGAAGTGGCGTTCGCCTACGAAGGCCACGGCATGGCGCCCCCACTGGCGCATGGCGCCGGGGGAGACAACACCCGTGGGCCAGAGGATAAAGCGCTCCAACCGTTCGCTTCCCGGTGCGAGACTGTCCGGGCTGAACATGCTCTTGCGGCCGCCGCTTGAATCGGAGAGGCTTTGAAGCTCGCCGTAGTCCACTAGAGAGTAGGTCTCCGCTTCGGGCTGCGACCGGCGGGCTGAGGGGTAGAGATGCTGAACATAGTGCGTCCGGCTCTCCATGGCGACCGTCATGAACTCCTTTGAATGGGTCACTTCAGGCGCCTTGAGGATCAGTGGCGGCTCCGCATAGTCGATGTTCTCACGAACCGTGAGTCGCCGGGTGGGGTACGCCTCATAATAGCATCCGCAATTGTGAATCGTTTCGTAAAGCAGCGGTTCTCCATTTTTATCCAAGGTCACGCGATAGTTCAGCCCGTCCAGCAACCCCCCGTAGATGTCCAGCGCATTTTCCCTGGGCCGGGCCGGGAACCAGATGATGTAGTTGAGCTGGGTGAGTATCTCTTTGCCGAACCGCGTGAATGAAAGCAGCGTGTAGGTCCGAGGCTGCCGGGTGTCGATGTAGAGTTCGTCTTTGGGGGTCCAGGCCGGCGTCCCGATGCGGTCGTATTCGGCTTCTGCCCGAACCTCCCAGACCGGAGCATAGATCCGGAAAAGCGCCTGGCGGGCAGCGGGAGCGTAGTCGGGTATTCCCAGGGCATTGCGCGGGGCTTGCGCAAGGATCGCGCGCGCGGCCGGCAGCTCATTGCTTTTGTCGGGAAGGTAACGGCTGGTTTGCCAACCGACCGGGGGCTCGGTGGAAAAAGTTTTGCGTGCCTCCGCATGCCAGTTGGACACCCCGTGCGAAACGAACAAACTGGTCAACGGGTAGAGACCCAGGACCCGCGGCAGCGCCATATACTCATCGGGCGCCGTTGCCCTTTCCCGCAATGCCGCCTGCGGCTGGCTATCCTTGAAATCCGCCGTCTTCAGCAGGTTGCCGCAGCTAACGACCTTAGCGTAGAGTCCGTCCGTGTCGTTCGCCGAGCCGGGGATGGATCCGGTCGCTTGCGGCAGATTGGCAATTTCATATCTGCGGGCATCCTGATCCAGCGCCTGCATCCGGTCTACCCACGCAGCGAAGGCGGCCTGGTCCCCAACCTCCTTGCGAAACGACGACAGGAATCGGTTTACCCTTAAGTAGGGATACCCTTCCACTCTGAATGCTCCGGAGTCCAGCACCTGGGCGTGCGCGGCACGCTGGTCCAGGTCCGCAAAAAAGTCGGCGCAGCTTCCCAGCGCATCGCTGCCGCCAACGCGGGCGGACCGGGTAGGCGCAGGTATTATCGCGCAGCCGAATAGAAGAAGGGGCAGAAGCGCGAGCACGCATGTGCGTTTAAGGACCGCGCTTCGGAGTTTGGACATACTCACTCTCCTTTTTGGACCTTCTATTTCTGGTGAAGGACCCGGAGAGGTTCTTTCGCTCCGGGGTAATCGGGGTCAGTCGAAATCCGAATATCGAATATCGAAATTCCAAACAAATCCGAAACCCGGATCCTCAAATGTTCGAAACCAAGAAGCGCCAGATGAACACGATCCATGGCAAGCAGAAGCTGTATGTTTATCTGTTCGGGCTATGCGAATACCCAGCGCAGGGCACTGTAGAGTACGCCAAGGGCGGCGCAGCAGCCGATGGTCGTCATCATGCCGAGCTTCAAGCGGAATAGCGCGAGCACGGCAAATAGGGCGATCAGCAGCGTCGGGACGTTGATCGTATCCCAGGCCGGGACCAGCAGGTGGGCCCCGAACGCATAAACGTCGCGGATCGAGCCGAAGATCGTGTGCAGGGCAAACCACACCGCGAGATTCAGGACGACCCCCAGCACCGCGGCGGTGATCCCGGACATGGCCGTGCCGAGCGAGCGGTTCCCGCGCAGCGCCTCGACGTACGGGGCTCCCAGAAAGATCCACAGAAAGCAGGGGACAAAGGTGACCCAGGTGGTCACGACAGCCCCCAGGACTCCGGCCAGCATGGGGTCGATTCCTCCCGGGCTGCGATAGGCCCCGAGAAAACCGACGAACTGCAATACCAGGATGAGCGGGCCGGGCGTGGTCTCGGCCAGCCCCAATCCGTCCAGCATTTCTCCCGGTTTGAGCCAGCCATAGGTTTCCACTGCCTGCTGGGCGACATAGGCCAGTACGGCATAGGCCCCCCCGAACGTCACCACGGCGGTTTTGCTGAAGAAGGCCGCCTGCTGAAAATACACACTCTGCGGGCCGAGGAAGAGCAGTATCAGGAGGATCGGCCCGAACCAGAGC
>Ga0105105_10001277_pt1 | contig 10767 bp, 8 predicted proteins | sample PPLLaktember2015_4_FD_79108 | JGI IMG/M metagenome (GOLD analysis project Ga0105105, IMG submission 79108) | Freshwater sediment microbial communities from Prairie Pothole Lake near Jamestown, North Dakota, USA - PPLs Lake P8 Core (1) Depth... | ecosystem: Environmental > Aquatic > Freshwater >... | reverse complement strand
TTTTTCATCGGCAACCTCCGGGAGATCTGGGCTTCCGGCAATTGGGCGCAGCTGGTGTCCTTCAAGGTGTTCTTTTCGGTAGGGCTTTTTATTTTCTCCTTTTTCATTCCCAAATTCATCAACCGGCTGCAAAAAAAGAAAGCTGGCCCCGATGCCGGATGACCCAGGCAGCGGCGACCGGCGTGAAGCCGTAAAGAAGAGCGTCGAGATTCGCGTGGAACCCGACGAAGCGGCAGCGTTGCAGGCAACGGCGGATGTGTTAAGGGAAACGGTCCGGTCCGCCGTGACAAACGCGGGATGCGCGTCCATTGCTATCTCGGGCGGCAGCACCCCGCGGGGCATGCACCGACTTCTATCCCGGCCCCCCTATGCGGAGGGAATTTCCTGGGATCGGGTGCACCTTTTCTGGACGGACGAGCGCCTGGTGAGCCATGAGCACCCCGCCAGCAATTTCGGAGCGGCTCGAACGGATTTCCTGCAATCCCTCCCGCGGTCTCCCGGCGGTCTTCACCCGGTTCCGGTCTCCAGCGACGGCGATGCCTCGGCACGGCGTTACGAGGAAGAGATCCGGCGGCATTTTCATCAGCGGCATCTCGACGAGCCGGTCTTCGACCTGATCCTGTTGGGCCTGGGCGCCGACGGCCACACCGCCTCCCTTTTCCCAGGCAGCCCGGTGCTGAGCGAGCAACGGCGCTGGGCTGCCGCCGTCAAGGGCGGCGAACCGGATGTGGAGCGCGTCACGCTCACCTACATCGTCCTGAATAACGCTCGGCGAGTCCTGTTTCTGGTGACCGGGGATAGCAAGGCCGCCGCGGTGCGCCATGTACTCACCGATGCGGCGCCGGTATTGCCCGCTCAGCGGATCCGTCCGCCGGCGGGATCCGTAGCCTGGGTCCTCGACCGGACGGCGGCATCCCTTTTGCCTCGTTCGCTTTTTAGCGTTTGAAAAATAGCCTATTTTCTGGCAAGAAAAGAAAAACTCATCGTCCCCTTACCCGCTCGACAGGGAGTGCTCGCATGCCATCGTTTTCTGAACTTAACCAATTGGGGCAATCCGTTTGGTTCGACTTCATCCGCCGCTCCTTGATTACTTCCGGTGAACTCAAGGCGCTGGTCGCTCAGGGCGTTCGGGGAGTGACCTCCAACCCGGCCATCTTTGAGAAGGCCATCGCCGGCTCATCGGACTACGATGAGGAGATCAGAGCATTGGCCAAAGCCGGGCTTTCGGTCGACACGATCTATGAAACCCTGGCCATCAAGGACATCCAGCTGGCCGCCGATGAGCTGGCTCCCGTGTACCGTTCGACGGCCGGCCGCGACGGCTACGTCAGCCTCGAGGTCAGCCCCTTCCTGGCGAACGACACCGATGGAACGGCCGCCGAGGCCCAGCGTCTGTTCCAGGCCGTCGGCCGGCCCAATCTTATGATCAAGATCCCGGCTACGTCGGCGGGCCTGCCGGCGATCACCGCCTGCATTGCCGCCGGTGTCAACATCAACGTCACCCTGATCTTCGGCCTCGAAAACTACAAGGCCGTCGCCGAAGCCTATATCGCCGGTCTGGAAAAATTGGCGTTACGGGGCCCCTCGGTTCGTGGCGGCCACCCGGTCAACGCGGTGGCCTCGGTGGCATCCTTCTTCGTGAGCCGCGTGGACACCGCCGTGGACAAGGAGTTGGAAAAAAAAGGCGACCGGGATCTCCTGGGCAAAATCGGGATCGCCAACTGCAAGATCGCCTATGACGAATACGGGCGGATCTTCAACAGCCCGCGCTGGAGCGAGCTGGCCGTCCGGGGCGCCCGCACGCAGCGGGTGTTGTGGGCCAGCACCAGCACCAAGAATCCGGCCTATCCCGATACGCTTTACGTGGACGAGCTGATCGGCCCGGAGACGGTCAACACGCTCCCGCCCGAGACGGTCAAAGCCTTTATCGATCATGGGTCCGCCGCGGAGACGCTGACCCATGATCTGGAGGGCGCCCGGGGACAGATCCGGCGCCTGGCGGAGTTGGGCATCGACTTCGAGGCCGTCACCCGCCGGCTCCAGGATGAAGGGGTGGCCGCCTTCGCCAAACCGTTCCAGGCGCTGCTCGATAGCATCGCGACCAAACTCAAACGGCTGGCTTCAGCAAAGGATACCCTGCATGACGCCCCAGGATGAACTCAAGCAGAAGGCGGCGGTGATCGCCGTCGGTTTCGTCGCGCCGGGCATGGTGGTGGGACTTGGCACCGGCAGCACGACCCAGTTCGCGTTGGAGCGTCTGGGCGAACGGATCCGCAGCGGAGAGCTGCGGGACGTCGTCGGCATTCCCAGCTCGCTGCGCACCGAAAAAGCCGCACGGGAGATAGGCATTCCGCTGACCGATTTCGAAACGCACCCGTTGATCGACGTAACCATCGACGGCGCTGACGAGGTCGATCCCAAGCTCAACCTGATCAAGGGCGGCGGCGGGGCCCTTCTGCGTGAAAAAGTCCTGGCCCAGGCGACCCGGCGCAATATCATCATCGTGGACGAGAGCAAGCTGGCCCCCCGGCTGGGCACGAAATGGGCCCTGCCGGTTGAGGTAGTCCCCTTTGCGCGGCCGGCCGAGGAGCGTTTTCTGACATCCATGGGGGCCGCCGTCACCGTACGGTCGAAAGATGGCCGCCCGCTGACGACCGACCAGGGCAACCTCCTGCTGGACGCCGCATTCGGCCCGATGGAAAACCCGGCCGCCATCGCCGAGAAACTGAACGGGCGAGCCGGAATCGTCGAGCACGGGCTTTTCATCGGGCTGGCCCATGACGTCATCGTCGCTGGCCGGGAGGGAGTCCGCCATCTGAAGCGCCAGGCCTGAGGCCGGAATCCGCATAAACACTCGACGAAGCACGCTAGGCTTTCCAAGGGGGGCGATCATGAAAAAATCGGAGTTTCTGCGAAAGGCTACCGTTAACCGGAGGGAGTACCGCTTTTTCGACATCGGCCTGCTGGAGAAGAAGGGCATGGCCAAGATCCACCGGCTGCCGTTCACCATCCGCATCCTGGTGGAAAACCTCCTGCGCAAAATGGACGGAAGAGTGGTAACCGATGGCGATGTGCTCAACATTGCCCGCTGGAAACGGAGCTACTCCGCGCCCCAGGAAATCCCTTTCCACCCGGCGCGCGTCCTGATGCAGGACTTCACGGGGGTTCCGGCGGTCGTGGACCTAGCGGCCATGCGCGACGCGGTGGCGGAGCTGGGCGGCGACCCGACTCAGATCAACCCGCTGGTTCCCGTGGATCTGATCGTGGATCATTCGATCCAGGTGGACGCCTGGGGCACGACGGAAGCCCTGGCCGAGAACGTGGCCCGCGAATACGAACGCAACGGCGAGCGCTACGCCCTGCTCAAATGGGCTCAGGCCAGCTTCAACAACTTCCAGGTCGTCCCTCCCAACTCCGGCATCTGCCATCAGGTGAACCTGGAATACATCGGCCGCGTCATCACCACGCAGAAATCGGACGGCCGGATGCTGGCGTTCCCCGACACCGTGGTGGGGCTCGACTCGCATACCACCATGATCAACGGAATCGGCGTGATGGGCTGGGGCGTCGGCGGCATCGAGGCCGAAGCCGTGATGCTGGGTCAACCCTATTACATGGCCATCCCGGAGGTGATCGGCGTGCGTCTGACGGGCGCTCTCCGGGAAGGGGTCACGGGCACCGACCTCGTCTTGGCCGTCACCGAAATGCTTCGCCGCCGCGGAGTGGTCGAAAAATTCGTCGAATACTTCGGCCCCGGCATGAAAAGCCTGACGGTGCCCGACCGGGCGACCATCGCCAACATGACGCCGGAATACGGTGCCACGGTCGGCTATTTTCCGGTCGACGAAAAAACCATCGACTACCTGCACATGACGAACCGATCCGCCCAGGCCGCCGTGGTCGAAAAGATCTCCAAGGCGCTGGGCCTGTTTTACACCGGCACGGAAAAACCGGAGTACACCGAGGTCCTGCAGCTGGACCTGGGAGCCGTGGTTCCGGCCGTGGCCGGCCCCGCGCGGCCCCAGGACCGCATCCCCCTGCCGGAGCTGAGAACCGGGTTCATGAAGGCCCTCGGCTGCGCCTACGAGAGCCAACCTGAAACCACCTCCCTGGCGACCTTCCATCAGGAGTCGGGATCCACCGCCGGTCCGCCGGAAGCGTGTCAGCCGAAGAAAAAGTCGTGCAGTCTGGTCCTGAACGGGAACGAGGTGAAGCTGTGCGACGGGGATGTGGTCATCGCCGCCATCACGTCCTGCACCAACACCTCCAACCCGTCCGTCCTGCTCGGCGCCGGGCTGGTCGCCCAGAAGGCGGTCGCGCACGGATTGAAGGTGCCGGTCCACGTCAAGACCTCGCTCGCCCCCGGATCCCGGGTGGTGGTCGACTATCTCAAAGACGCCGGCCTCCTGCCCTACCTCGAGGCGCTCGGGTTCCATCTCGCGGCCTTCGGCTGCACGACCTGCATCGGTAACAGCGGACCCCTGCTGCCGGCGATCGAGGACGCCATCACCCAGTACGACCTGAATGTCGCCGCCGTTCTATCGGGCAACCGCAATTTTGAAGCGCGCATCCACCAGCGGATCAAATCCAACTTCCTGATGTCGCCCATGCTGGTGGTGGCGTTTGCGCTGGCCGGCCGGGTGGACAAAGACCTCACCAGCGAGCCGGTCGGATACGATCCCCGGGGTTGCCCGGTGTTTCTGAAGGAAATCTGGCCGAGCAACGCCGAGGTGGCGGAGCTCGTGGAACGACATGTCAAACAGAAATTCTACCGCCAGCAGTATGGCCGGATTTTCGAGGGTGACGAGTTCTGGCAACGGCTGGCCGTAACGGCCAGCACGACCTTCGCCTGGGAGAAGGCCTCCACCTATGTCCGCAAGCCGCCCTACTTCGACGGCTTCTCCGCCGAACCCCGCCGGCCCTCGGACATCCGGAATGCACGGGCGCTGCTGACGCTCGGCGATTCGGTCACCACCGATCACATTTCACCGGCCGGGGCCATCGCCGCCCACTACCCCGCCGGCCGGTTTTTGATCGACCAGGGTGTCGAACAGAAGGACTTCAATTCCTACGGTGCCCGCCGCGGCAACCACGAGGTGATGATGCGCGGGACCTTCGGCAACATCCGCATAAAAAATAAAATGGTGGCCCCCAAGGAGGGCAGTTTCACCCTGAAGTTTCCGGAAGGCCAGGAGGCCTTCGTTTATGACGCGGCCGTGGCGTACCAGGCCGAATCCCGGCCGCTCGTGGTTCTGGCCGGAAGGGAATACGGGGCCGGCTCATCCCGGGACTGGGCCGCCAAGGGTCCGAGCCTGCTGGGCGTCAGGGCCGCCATCGCAGAATCCTTCGAGCGCATCCACCGCAGCAACCTGGTCGGCATGGGGGTGCTGCCTCTCGTTTTCAAGGACGGCCAAAGCTGGCAAAGCCTGGAGCTGGATGGATCGGAAACCTTCACCATCTTGGGCATCGAAGACCTCACGCCCCGCAAGACGCTCCAAGTCCAGGCCGTGAAGGCGAACGGCCGCGAGATCGCTTTCGAGGTGACCGCCCGGGTGGATACGGACATCGAAGTGGATTACTTCGTTCACGGCGGCATCCTACCCTATGTTCTTCGCAAGATCATGAAAGGCAAGTAACCGATTCAGGATGGGCGCTGCGCGCGATACGGGATGCGGGATAAACGACGATAGGCCTTTCACCTTGGATCCCGCATCCCATATCCCGTATCCTGCATCGGTCAAACCATAAGGAGCAAATCATGTTCGCCCAGCGATCGCTGAAGTGTTTTACGCTATTCGCCGCAGTCATCCTTCTCTCGACCGCCTTGCCGGCGTGCGCCGGCGCGCTCACCTGGCCGGAAATCGAGGCGCAGGCCAAGGGCCAGACCGTGGACTGGTTCATGTGGGGCGGCTTTCCGTCCACCAATGCGTATGTCAACGGCTATGTCGCCCCGCGCGTCAAGGAGCTTTACGATATCACCCTGAGGCAGGTGCCGGTGAAAGACATCGCCGAGGTGGTCGGCAAGCTCCTGGCCGAAAGGCAGGCCGGAAGGGGCGCCGGCGGCGAGGTCGATCTGATGTGGATCAACGGCGAAAACTTCCGGACCGCCAAACGCCACGGCCTGCTCTTCGGGCCGTTCGCGGACCTCCTTCCGAATCAAAAACTCGTAAACTGGGATAAGCCCTCGGTCCAGAACGACTTCGGCGAGCCCGTGGAGGGGCTGGAATCGCCTTGGGGCAGCGCCCAGGTCGTGATGATCTACGATTCCCGGCGCACGCCCGCTCCGCCCAGGACCGTGGGCACCCTCCTCGACTGGGCGCGCCGGAATCCCGGACGCTTCACCTATCCGGCCCCGCCCGATTTCACCGGCTCGGTCTTCGTGCGCCACGTGTTCTATCACGCGGCCGGCGAGGTGGCCGCCTGGCAGGGCCCGTTCGACGAAAAACGCTACGCCGCCGCGGCCGGTGCGACGTACAAGCTTCTGAAGGATCTCGCGCCCTTTCTCTGGCGCCAGGGCCGGGCCTATCCCGAGAACCCGATCCGCCTCTCCCAGCTGCTGGCCGACGGCGAAGTGGACTTCGCCATCAGCTACCACCCGGCCGAGGCCTCTAAAATGATTCTCGACGGCCTCTATCCTGAAACCGTGCGCACCTTCGTGTTCGAGGAGGGCACCATCGCCAACACGCACTTTGTGGCCATTCCGTTCAACGCCGCGGACACGGCGGGGGCCATGGTGGTCGCCAACTTCCTGATCTCGCCCGAGGCCCAGCTCAAAAAGGCCGACGCCTCGGTCTGGGGGGACTTCCCGGCGATCGCACTCGATCGCCTGGAGCCGCACTGGCAGGCCCGGTTCGCGGCCCTGCCGCGCGGGGCGGCCACCCTGCCGAACGACGTGCTCCAGCAGCGCCAGCTCCCGGAACCCCCCTCGGAGATCCTCATCCGCCTCGAACGGGGGTGGGATGAGCACGTGCTCAAGGGGCGATGATCACCCGGTCCGCCACGGCGGTCAGCGCCCTCCGCGCCTGCACCCCGCAACGCCCTGGAACGCTGGTCGGTCTTCTGTTTCCCGCGCTGGCCGTGGTAACGATGCTCTTCGGCGGCGGCCTGGCTCTGGGAATGATCCAGAGCCTGGGCCATCTGCCGGTGGCCGGGATGTCGTCCCTGACCCTGGATCATTTCGCCCGCGTGCTGGCGGACCCGGATTTCTTCAAGAGCCTCGGGCTGACGCTTTATCTGTCGCTGACGTCCACGCTGATCGCCGCCGCGATCAGCGTCGCGGCGGCACTGGCCTTCAACGCCCTGGCCGGCCGCAGCCGGGCTGTTCAGTTCGTCTTTCAAATCCCGCTCACCGTCCCGCATCTGGTCATTGCCGTGGCGGTCGTCTTCATGCTGGCGCCCAGCGGGCTGCTGGCGCGCGTCCTGCAGACGATCGGACTCATCTCATCCGCAACGGAATTTCCGCTGCTGGTCAACGACCCGTGGGGGGTGGGAATCCTGGCGGCCTATGTCTGGAAGGAGGTGCCGTTCATCACTTTGATGATTCTGGCCGTGCTGCGGGCCGGCGGCGCCGAGCTGCTGGATGTCGGCCGGACGCTCAAAGCCGGCCGCTGGCAGCGCTTCCGCTACATCACCCTGCCGATGATCTTTCCCAGCCTCGGTGCGGCCAGCCTGATCGTGTTCGCCTATACCTTCGGCGCCTTCGAAGTTCCGTATCTGCTGGGCCAAACCTACCCCATGATGCTGCCGGTCTGGGCTTACAAAGCCTACAGCGATGTCGATCTCCTGTCCCGACCCGAGGGGATCGCCACGGGGCTGGTGATTGCGGCGGTGGTCACGGCGGCGGTCGCCCTGGCCCAGGGGCTGACCCATGCGGCCCGCCGCCGCGGAGCCGTGCTGTGAAACGGCAGCTCTTCGGCGGTGTGGTGGCCGCAGCCGTGCTGCTGCCCTTCGTGCCGCTCGGGCTCTGGGCCTTCAGCCACCGCTGGTATTTCCCGCAGGTGCTCCCCGAGCAGTGGGGGCTGAGAGCCTGGGGGTATGTGTTCGGCACGGCCGGGACTCAGCTAACGGACGCCCTGGTTCAGAGCGTGCTGGTGGCCACGGCGACGGCCGCCCTGTCGGTCGCCGGCGGCGTCCCGGCCGGGCGCGCCCTGGGGCTTTATCACTTCCGAGGCAAGGACCTGCTGTCGATGGTCCTGATGCTGCCGATCCTCGTACCGGCTTTGTGCGTTGCCATGGGGCTGCATCTGTGGATGCTCAAGCTGGGGATCGCGGCAAGCTTCGTCGGGGTGGTGCTGATCCATTTGACCGCCTGCCTGCCGTATGCCGTCTTCGTCATGTGGGGGGTGTTCTCGAACTACAACCTGGAATTCGAGCATCAGGCCCGTTCCTTGGGAGCGTCGTCCGTCCAAGTTGCATTCCAGGTGATGATCCCGCTCACCTTCCCCGGCATCGTGGTGGCCGCGCTGTTTTCATTTTTGCTGTCCTGGAGCCAGTATCTGAGCACCCTCATCATCGGCGGCGGAAAGGTCGTCACGCTGCCGATCCTCCTCTTCGCCCTGATGGGCAGCGGCGACCGGCCGGTGGCCGCCGCCGTCAGCATCGTGTTCGTCATCCCGGCGCTGGCGGCGCTGGCGGCAAGCGCCCGGTATTTGGGAAGCCGCCGCATGATGGGAACCTGGTGACATGGGAGTTCTGGCGCTCAGCGACCTGGCCATCGCCTACGGCGGGGAGACCGTGGTCCACGGACTCAGCCTGGATGTCTCCGAGGGTGAACTGCTATCACTGCTGGGGCCGAGCGGCGCCGGCAAGACCACGATTCTCAAGGCGGTGGCCGGTTTGCTGCCGCCCGCCCGCGGGGACATCCGCATCGACGGGCGTACGGTCCGCGGACTGCCGCCTGAAAAACGCAGTGCGGTCATGGTGTTCCAAAACCCCCTGCTCTTTCCGTTCATGAACGTCGCGCAGAACATCGGTTTCGGCCTGCGCATGCAGGGCGTGGCGCCGGATGAGGCCCGCCGCCGCATCCGGGACATTCTGGAACTGACCCGGCTCAGCGGTCTTGAAGGGCGCCGGGTGAACGAGATCTCCGGCGGCCAGCAGCAGCGGGTTGCTCTCGCGCGGGCCCTGGTTCTGAAGCCTTCGATTCTCCTGCTGGATGAACCGTTGAGCAACCTGGACGCCAACCTGCGCCAGCAGATGCGCGATCTCATTCAGGACATCCAGTCCGAGACGCGGGTCACCACCCTTTTGGTGACCCATGATCAATCCGAGGCCTTGATGATTTCCCACCGCATCGGCCTGCTGCTGAGCGGCCGGCTGCGCCAAGTCGGAACCCCAAAAGACTTGTACCATCGCCCGGTCGACCGCGACGTCGCCGAGTTCTTCGGCGGGTGCAACTTTTTCACCGGCCGCATCCGCCAAGGAGTATTCGGCTGCGAACTCGGCTCATTCCCGGCGCCGGGCATCAGTGCCAATGGGCAGCACCTCACCGCCACGATCCGGCCGGAGGACATTCTGATCGGCGCCGATTCCGATTATCCGATTTCCGGCCGGGTGCGCAGAGCCAGCTTTGAGGGCGCCGCCACCCGCCTGTGGGTGGATTGCGACGCCGTGTCCCTGGTGGTCCTGACGCCGCGCAGCGACCTGGCTCCCGGCCGGCCGGTGCGCCTTCGGCTTCCGGTCGAAAAGATTCGGATCTTCCCGCCGAAAAAAGAATCCGCATCTGCGGATGTCAATCAACCATCCCCTTAGCGAATCCTTGAACATCATGGGCCTGATGGGACAATTACTGCCGAAGGTTCAGGCGTACCTAAAGGAGCAGGACTGGACGGATGTCCCCCGCATGCATGGTCGGGCATTCGAAGTATCGCCGCTCGCCCAGGGGGAATACAACCTGAACTACCTGCTCCGCGCGGACAATCTGAGACTCGTCCTCCGAGTAAACATCGGCACCCAGATCCACCGGAAAGATCAGGTTCTCTACGAGTACAAGGCGTTGAAGCTGCTCGCGGAAAGCGGAGTCACTCCCCGGCCGTATTTTGTGGACGACACCCGCCGGTTCCTCGACCGAGGCGTCCTTATAATGGAATTCCTTCCCGGAGGACCCCTCGATTACCGCAGCGACACCGCTTCGGCGGCAGCGCTGTTCGCGCGGATTCACCAGACCGAGGTACCGGAGGCGGGCAACCACCTGATCCGCGAATCCGCGCCCCTGTCGCTGATCTACGACGAGTGCGCGGGTCTGCTTCAAACCTACTTCGACTCCGACCTGGCCGATCCGGCGATCCGGGATTACCTGCGGGATTTGATCGGCTGGGCCGACACCGCCCGCGCCGCGGAACGCTACTACCAGGACGACTCCTGGCCATGCATCATCAATACGGAGGTGAACGCGGGCAATTTCATCGTCAACCGTTCGAGGGGCACGATCCACCTGGTGGATTGGGAGATGCCCCGTTGGGGCGATCCGTCCCAGGATTTGGCCCACTTCTGTGCGCCGCTCACCACCCTGTGGAAAACCAACTATCGGATGAGCGCCGCCGAGAAAGCCCGATTCCTGGACGCCTACCGCGGCGGCATCCGTGACCGGCACCTCAGCGATACGCTGCCGGAACGCATCCGGCTGCGGGAGCCTTTCGTCTACCTGCGCGGGATCTCATGGTCCGCCATGGGCTGGGTGGCCTACCAGTCCGGCGATGCGGGGATGAAAAACCCGGACACCTGGGCCAAGCTTCAGCAGTACATGGACCTCGAGTTCATCCGCTCGTT
>Ga0105105_10001276_pt1 | contig 10769 bp, 9 predicted proteins | sample PPLLaktember2015_4_FD_79108 | JGI IMG/M metagenome (GOLD analysis project Ga0105105, IMG submission 79108) | Freshwater sediment microbial communities from Prairie Pothole Lake near Jamestown, North Dakota, USA - PPLs Lake P8 Core (1) Depth... | ecosystem: Environmental > Aquatic > Freshwater >... | reverse complement strand
CTTGTTGTTAGGCTTTACCATCTTGGGTTTGCCATGTTTTCCGAATACATAATCATACATCAACTGCTCTTCGGAGTTTAGCTCATAGTACACATAGTCAAGGATCTCCTCATCGATGGAAGACTCAAACACACCGTGCTCTTCTGCGCCGAGATCTAGGGCCAAATCCTTGGTGAGCTCCTTCTGAATCTTGGTGATATCCTTTAGCCCCCACCCCAGCTTGTCCGCAAGTTCTGCTGGTGACGGCTCTCTTCCAGCAGATGCTTTCATGTTCTCATACACGTTCTGGTATAGCCCGACTTGTGCAAGCCGTGGCTCTGGTATGTGTCCCATGTTCTGATAGAGATAGTTAAGTCTCTTTGCCTTCTGGTGCACTGCATTATACACATGCGTTTGCAGTGCGGTTCCCGCAGTGGGCTTGTAGGTTCTGAGGGCATCATAGAAGTTCTGCGCTGCCCATATCTGGTGTGCGCTCTCTGGTATGTTAGAGCCGTATGCAGCCTTCCTTGCCGCCTCGTACAGCAGAGGCTTCATCGAGGTGTAGAGCTGCTGAAACGACGACGTCGACTGGTTTTTGTGCCAGTCATGGTAGAGTGCCTGCTCGTCTTGTTTTCGGGTATTAGCCACGGAACCCCCTCGTACTCTTGAGAGTGTTGATATAGTTGTTTATCTCGGTGTTTTTAAGGGTGCTTGCCCGCTCATCGGTTTTACCCTTTCTATCCAGTGCACCACCAGTAAAGGTAATCCAACTCTCGTTTTCAACGTCTTTAGATGTGGTGGTAGCTCCAAAGAACTTATAATAGTCCTTCATCCTGATATAATCCCTGGCCGTAATGCTGGCGATGAAATCCATAACATCCGACGACCCGGACAACTTCTTTGCACGGTACTTCTCCAAGAGTTTTGCTACAGATCCTACGATAGTGTTCTCTTCTTTAGGGTACAGATTGGTTAGGGCTGTTGCCCCCTTGGTACCAAGAAGCGTTCTGTAGAATTCAGATAGTTTGTCGGGATAGCCCTGCACCTTCAGCTTGCCCACCTTGTCTTTTGTAGTGCCGCTGGCCTTGGCATCTACCGGACCAAAGATGAGCTCATCAAACCATGGAGGAGTGAGAGTCTGTGCTGCATTTTGAGAGGAAGTATCTGCCTCCTCCGCGTACCTTGCATAGGTAAGCTGCACGTTGGTATAGCCCCCCTCTGTTGCATAGATCCTATGGGTAACAGAGGCGCAGTAGGCAAGAACGTTTTGGTTTGCCGACGAATCGTCGAGGATAAGTACAGGAAAACCCGGCATCACTGACATCTTAAGGTGAGAGGTGATCTGCAGGGACCTGTCTTGGTATCTTCTTTTAAAGAAAAGATACTTGGCGATGTTCTCGGTAAAGGCCGTCTTTGCCGAGTAGTCCTTATCCAAAGAGGCGCGGAATGAGCTTGTTATAGGTAGCATTGACTCCCTGTAGAGCCATATCCCCTTCATTGTCTCCTCATTGCTGAGGTAGTTGTAGTCTGTGACTCTGCCGTTATTGAGCTTGTTGAAGCTATCTCCCTCTTTGTCTGCTACCTCGGTTCCTGCCGTCTTAAGATATGAAAGATCGGTCTTATCGGGGATATCAAAGGAGCTGCCGCCTTTATACTTAGAGTCCAGCGTGGTCCCATCTCTGCCCTTCATAAAGGCACTAAACGCCTCCGGATAGTACACATGGGGAAGGTAAACCGCAGCGGCCCCCTGTCCCATCCTTGCCGGAAGCTCGGGCATATAGATGATCCTTGTAGGCTCCTTAAAGAAGTTTCTTTGGAACTGAAAGCTCGAGTACTCATCTGGAAAGAAAATGTTACACGCTGGGGGAGGCATCATGAATAGGTTTGGCTTGAATATAAAATTACCAATACTTCTTTTTACGTTCTTGGGGGCTGGAAGACCGGTCTTGTCCTTACCCATAACACTGTTGTCTGTTGCCGCAGGAAACGGAGCAGAGATGAAGTCATGAAACAGTATGGACATCAGATCTTGAACGACAGATCGCAGTGTAGAATACCCAGAATTGTTGTTTGGGATCCCTGTAAACCAATCGAGTGCCTCTGATTCTTTGAGTAGCTTTGTGAGCTGACCACTTGATTTCATGATGATCTGGTCGGATATTCTCAGCCTCTCATCCGCTATTTTGAAAAACTCGTTAACGTACCCTATGTCTTTGTAGATGGCGATGACGCCATCCATGAAGTCTTTTGTAACATCTATCTCTGAGCTACCCTCTTTTTTAAGGGCCTGCTCTATCCTTGTCTTAAAATATGACGCTCTTGTCATATAGGCAGGTATGAACTTCTCTTTCCCCCGGATAATGTCGGAGGCGTCTTGTACCGACGATCCCGAAGAAACCCCTGCCCGCTGGGTCTGCTGCGCGTTAAAGAAATACGCAAGGCAATTATCCCAATAGCTGCTGTGATCTATGCACGACAATGAGAAGGTTCTTGAGGTAGGGGTCTTGCCAAAGTTATAGCCAAACACCTCTCCCTTCCAAGCAAGGATATAAGGGAACGCCTGGGTCGAGCCGCTTGACGAGGCTTCGGTTTCTGTCTGCATATAGTTTCTGACAAAGATCTCTACGTTAGTACGGGGCTTGATATTCATTATGGTTTCGTGAGGAACAACGTCTATATATGCGATGGACGCCTGACCCACAGTAGAGGTCATCGTAGCTCCGATAAAAGGAACCTCTTTTCCTTCTAAAAACAGTTTTGCTCCTAGCGGTCTTCCTAAAGCCATGGTTCATCCCTATTTGCCTGTTACTAGCCCTGTTGATGGTGCTCCGCTCATAGTTGCTGCCGTAGTTCCGTGGGCTTTATCGGTATCCGGTTTGGATGTGCCCTTACCATCCTTACCTGCGGTCTTCTCAAGGGCCTCTATGAATTTGGAGTCTTTCACGGTAGCGCCAAACTTATCCAAAGAATAACCCATATCCTCGGAGAAGTTATAATATCTTCTCTCAAACACGACGATACTAAATTGGAAGGGTACGCCTGCCTCAGTGGCCGCCATCGTCTGGTTTGCGGTGTTTAGGATAAGCCCCTCGATCTGCCTACCTCCATAAGTGATAATAGCTACGGAGTTGTTATCCACGCAGCGCGTGCCCCTGAGATAGGTCTCATACATGTACATGAAGTCTGTGAGCCAGCTCGCATTCTTGGCATTTATAAGGGTGCCGCTGAAGTTGTAGACTGGAGGACGCTGGCCAAACATAAACACATAAAAATCACCGAAAGTCTCGATGATCTGAGACCTTTCTGTATGGGACTCCTGCACAGAATCGAGTATGAACTTGGTGTAGGCAGGGATAAGATCAGTAGAAGTGTTTTTGCCTTTTGGCTTTCCAAACACTCTGATAGACGCAGTGTTCTCCTGCTCATAAGGCTCCACCGCTCTCGGGAACGCTTCCAGATCTCCGGTAAGCGAGGTCTTGCCCGACCTGTAATAGTCGAGAGTCCTGTCCGTATAGTCTAGCTTTGGTGCGGTAGGAAGATTTCCGGTAGAGACGGTGTAGTACACGTCTTTCTTTTCTATCTTTACCGTTTTATCCTCGGCACCGGCTTTCTTGAGTGCATCCTTGGTCGTACCGGGCTGCCTCAAAGCACTATCCGGAGACTGCGATGAGCTTGTCTCTACATAACTTGTAGGTGCTGCAGTGTAATCAAGGCTACCAAACTCTGCCATTACGCCTCCAAACTTTCTTCGTTGTTAAGCCATGAAGAGGGTATCGATCTGGCCGCAAGGGGCTTGGTCGGGTCTATGCTTTTGCCTAGGTTCATAAAGGCAATTGCCCGTGCCTGTGATATGGCCTTATCGTGGACAATATCCTCAATATCATACCCCACAACCGTCGTGATGTCGGTTCTTACAAAACCCACGTCAGTACTGAAGAAAAACGCTTTGGTGTCTACTACTGTGCTGCCCATAGACCATTACCCTCCATCCTAAGACGATCAAAGTACTCTTTCTCGCCTGATGCTGTTTTGAGTGACATGTTAAGCTCTTTCAGAGCCTGAAGTATCGCCGCATTAGATGTGGACGGACCGTCAGAAGCAGATGTCGAAAAATTGGGGGATGTGGGCTTACCAAAGAAGTTCTTCACACGATCAACGACGCCGGTTGAGGAGGATCTAAACTCCTTGGGATCGATCTTCTCTCCCCGAAGCATTCTTCCCTCAAGCTCTCTTCTTTCGACAAGTGCTTGGTTGGTAACCTTTGCACCAACCTTTGGGTCGTAGGACTTGTTGTACTCGGCTATGATCTTTGCAGCGCCGTCTGTATCCCCAGCATTTATCGCAGCTACTGCCTTTTTAAGTCCAGGGGAATATGGTCCCACATTATATGCAAGAGAAGTTAAGGCCGTGACTACTCCGGAAGGGGTATCTTCCTTTAGCTGGCCCATCCAGGGCTTCTGGTGAGACTTTATATCCTCTTCTAGGTACTTCTCTGCCTCTTCCTCACTCAGACTTTTATCAAGAAGATGCTCTTCTCCGGGCTTTATAAAATGGCCGTACCCGATAGAGTGCCCTTTCGCGTCCGGATAAGCGGTTTTGCTAAACCCCTCCAGCTGCTTGACGAGCGCTTTTACTTCGCTACTTATACTGTACTCAGCCATTACCTATATCTCGCCGCGTTAAGTGCCTTGAGTGCTTCAAGGATCTCGTAGTTGATATTCACCTGCTGTGCAGCAATTTCCGCTGCGCTTCCTTGGTATGTACCGGATGCCTCGATACCACCACCTGATCCCGGAGCTATAGCGTAGGTCTTACCCGCCCCTTCCAGGTTGAGCGACTGAGAGGTAGCCTCGATTGCCTGATCCATACCTTTGTTTTTTACTGCAGCATCTACAATCTGCGATCTTCTCTGCGGGTTGGTTATAACCGCTGTAAGATCTTTCTCGATATCCTTGGCAAAGGTACTTTTGTCTACGCCCTTCTCTACGGCTAGCTTCTCATACTTCTCCAAGATCCCAATCGCTTCTTTATGGCGAAGAATGTTGGCCCCTTCGGGTATAGACGCAATCGCCTGACCTAGTTTAGATGATGGGTCTAGAGATTTGAGAGCCGCAGCTCTCGAAGTATCCGTACCTGTGAATATCTTCTCCAGATAGGAGGTAACTTCCTTCTTGTCGACAATCGTACCAGAGGCAGCGACGCCTTGTTTTGAAACCTCAAGGAGAAACTCCCCGCCCTCTTGTACTTGGGCGTCAAATATTCCTGCCCCGGTGGCATCGTATGCCTTAGCCTCTTCCTGGTATCCCCCCTCCATATACCCTTTAAACTTAGACTCTGCCTGGGCGTAGCTGGTCCCGTACTTCTGAGAATGCTCCAAGGCGGCTTTGCTTAGGTAGTTCTTGGCAGCAGAGGAATCTCCCGAAGCGTACGCTTCTCGGGCTGCATTGAGGTTTTGAAGAGTTGATTTGGAAAGCTCGTTTTTGGAAAGACCGAAATAGCTTGTAAGTCCCATCTTCTTAGCAAGTCTGGACCCAATGCCTTTTATCTCTGTTTCCATCGCAGCCTTGTCCATTACCGTAGTTCCGGCAAGGCGCTCTCTAAGAATCCCGGTGCTGCGTGTATCTCTGGTAAGAGCTCCCGCCAAAGCCGGGCTGGTTTTTGCAGCTATTCTAAGTCCGGCAACCTCTTCTGGAGTGAGCTCGCCAATACCCCTACCACCGAACTGCTCTTTGGCAATCATATCTACAGTGACTTTATCACCGTACTTCTCTTGCAGCCTCTCTGCTACAGATGTCACTCCTGCAGTAGCGTCTGTAATCGATGGGTCTTTTTCGGCCATCTCAAGGGCTTTACTTTCCGAAATATCCAGAAGGGCCCTTCTATCCTGAAGAAACTTCTCCGCAGCCGCTTTAGATATAGATCTTTTACCGCCTGATATTTTACCGCTTTCATCCACGGACTTGCTGCGCTCATCGAGGATAATATCTCCTGCGCCAACTTTCTGATTTGATTTTATTAGGGATCCACCGCCGAGATCCGTGATTGCTCCCAGAAGCTCTTCCCCCATAGTGAGGTTCCAAAGGCCACCGCCCACATCGAGATTAATAGGGCCTCTTTTAGGCTTCTCTACAATATCTGGGCGTTTCTTCCCTACAAATCTCTCATAGCCAGTGTCGGTAAAGTCCGACCTGACGATGCCCTTGATATCTCGCTCCCAGTAGTTGATGAACTTTTCTCTACCACCTTCCCACAGTCGGTTGGCCTCTCCCATAACAGGATTAAGTATAACCGCATCGATCTTGTCCATGGCTTGGTCATATCTGTAATGAAGACCGCTTGTGCGGTATGCCTCATCAACAGTCTGCTGCACCCGTGTAGATTGGATTGCTTTAAGCCTGTCTTCAAAATCTTTGGGGGCATTTTTCATCATGTTGATGCGGGTATCCGCGTCTTGCGAAGACAGCCCCTGGTCCATCATGAGGGAGTACTTCATATATTTGTACCGATTCTCTTCGGTATCCTTGACCCCCAGACCCTCCATTGTGAGTCTTGCGGCCCCAAGTGCTGCGCTGAGCTGCCCAACCTCGGCACCTCTGCCACCAAATGCCTTGCCCATAGCGGCGGCAGTTTTGTCCTGGTTCACGGTGAAATCCACCATGGCCCTAGGATCTCCCATATTATTAGCACCCTGGTAAGCAAGATCGGTTATACTTGCCCCGCCCTGGAGGGCGTTTCTTTTGAAGGCGTCTACATCGAACCCACCCTTGCCGTAGAAAGAGGTCATAAACCCTCTTCCGAGTCCCGACTGCATGAACTGCAATCCCCCGGCAGTGAGTCTTTGGGCCATAGCCTCTTCGCCGCCTGCTTGGGCCACAGCCTCCTGGCTGATGATTCCGGCATCTCTTGCAGACCTGATAGCGGCCATGTTCATGATGTTGGCTTCGTAACCTACCTTCATCTCCACGCCAGTCCCGCGAAAGAGCTCTGCTCCTTGCAGTCCGAGACCTACCATCTCTTGTCCTGTACGTCCGGCGACCTTACCCAGCGCGCTGGCCTGTGTACCAATAAAGCTCATCTGGCTTGCATCAATACCTATGGCTTTGAAGTCCTTCATGACCTGAAGACCTTCTTGGAGAGAGGTGTTGAGAGTTTTTGTAACGGACTTCACACCTTCTACAATGTCTTTGAATTTTTTCTTAAAGTCGTCCATATCCTGGGTGCCTGCAAAAAGACCAAGATTGGTTGCCCCTTGCATTACCTGGTAGAGATCCCCCATACCCATGCTGGAGTCCCGGATATCCATCTTTTTCATCATGTCAACAACGCCGGTCCTGGCGGCTGAATTCATACCGCCACCCATCCTAGGGTCGGCCATGTTGCTACCTGCACCTACGTACCGGAAGCTACTTGTTTCCAGGAATGAACTAACCTCTCTGCGCTGTGCAATCTGATCGGCAAGAGCATCCACACCCATATATCCAGCTATGTTACCAGCAATCCCACCTACCGCAGATCCTATGCCAGCACCTATCGGTCCTCCTAAAAACGCACCTATCGCCCCACCGGCCAGGCCTCCAAAAGCTCCTGCAGCGGATCCTGCCGCAAGACCTGTGCCCACAGTAGCAGCACCAGCAGCAAGACCCATAGTTCTCTCACCCAGATTCGACGCCGCCCCATAACCATACTGGTAGGCATTAATCCCTCGGGGGATCGCCGCCATACCTCCCATAATCGCAAGCTCGCGCATGGGACCTGTCTGCATCTGGTATTGCCCATAATAGCCGGTGTACATCTGTGCCGGAGGGGTGTACTGAATAGGTCTAAGCATGGACCCCACTGCAGACAGAGCGCTTCCGGCACCTTGGGCAACCCCCAGCATGGCACCGCCAGCACTTTGAGCCCCCGACATGAGCATGGCAGGGATGTCGCCGTAGCTGGCCCTGTTGCCAGTAATCATGGCTTGTCTATCGTCATACATCCCAGCTTGCATCTGCTGAAGCATAAATGCTTCGTTCATTTGTTGAACATCGAGATTGGCCATTACTCACTCCGGCGCCTGGTAAATTTACCTTTGGTCTTTTTGTTTTCCACCATCGGACGAACAGTAAGAGGTCCTTTAGAGGTCTCCTCTTCCAAAATCCTTAAGGCTTTCTGGACTTTAGATTCTGTCTCCAAAGTATCCTCAGGCACAAGCATAGATTTCAGCGAGTCTACCATCTTCTGCAGGTTCTCGGCACCCTTGTTAGATTGGGAGGACCCGCCCGACAGCGCTGACTGGATACTGTTGCCTACATGAATGATAGCATTAACCGTTAGTAAGGTCGTCAAAAACTGTATCTGACTCTTACGGTTAATGGCCTGTATAACCAAAGTCTCGTCAAAACTTCCAATGGGAAGGTCCAGACCCAGCCGCCGCATCTCGAGCCGCGCTGTGCCCCGCGGCGAGGCTAGGGCTTTTTTAAGTAGTCGGCCTCGGGATCTGCAATGATGGCGTTTATGGAAACCGTAAGAACATTATGAATGTTCATCATTTTCGCAAGGATTGCTGGGCTAAGGGCAGAGAGCACCTTTCTTCTCTCCCTGACAGTGGCTTTGGTGTTTACCTTCTCTGATTTCGCGAACATAACATCATGACTAACTGGCTTACCCATGAGCTGGGTGATCCCATAGGATAGATGCCACATGCTCCTTCGGACCTCATAACCTTGGTTGGTCATCTTGACATCCTTGGAGATGTCCTCAGCCATGAGCTCATCGGCCTCGTCGATCTCTCTACCGATGAGAGTTCGAAAGGTGGCAATAAGCGGCCTTGTGTTTCTGATGGAGGGAACGACGATGATATCTTTTTCAAGAAAGCCCCGGAACACGATCTTAGAAAAATCATCATCGGTAAGCTCCACCCCTATACCCTTCAAGGTCTCTAGGGGGTTAGTTGCCGCTGCCTTTTTGATGACCTGGTTCTCTTCCTGTGGCGCAGGTTCAAGATCCTCGTAATCCGCTACAGTCGGCAGCTTCGCCCAAGGGTTAGCCTCATCGACCGCGTCCTTACTAGGTTCTTCAGCCACAACCTTCTTAGCATGATAATTCTCCACCTGCTCTTTCATCTCAGGGGTTAATCCAAACGAACCTTGACCCGGTATTGATTGACCTATTTTCATAAAAAAGTAAGCTCCTTAGGTATAAGAGTAATAGATGAAATTTATAATAGGAGACCGGTATGAGCGTAACAATAGAATCTCTTCACATCTGCCCACACTGTCAGTCCGATCTTACAGCAGATCCGTCTGCTCGAAAAGGGAGTTGTTGGAATTGTGGGAGAATCCTTGTAAACCCCACCAACAAATATTTTGAGAGCCCAGACTACATCTATAATCAAAAAAACAGTTTACTAGAAGTTTTAGATCAGTCCAACCTAAAACCGGGAGATACAAAATACGACGAAAAGATACAGGAAATACAAAAAGAACTTACAGGATGGGTACGTGGGTGCACGACGGAAGACAAGCTAGCCTCACTATTCGATTCCATAATCATTATGGAAAACCTTCTTTTTACCTCAACACCATCACAGGACATGAAAGCAGTGATAGCAATGGCCAAGAAGATCGGAACCATTGCAAACGCACTGGAGCAATATTTTAAAGCTGGAGGCTCATCATATGACAGAAAAGTTGGATCAGTACGCCCCGACCTTGGAGAGAGTGCTTGGGATCAAGCGACAGCTACTGCGAGCAGGGATACCTGAGGACCACATCCCCTCCGACTGGATGCCTGCAATTATAGCGGCTATGGAGAAGTGGATAATAACTACGGACGACGGCCTCGACTACATAAGTAACCTCTTGGGATTCCAAACACGGCAAGGCGACTCTGACAAAGACTACACACTTATTGACAACATCAACCAAAACCACAAAAGCGTAAAAAACACACAGGTAGTGTTTTTCGAGGGAGTCATTGTCCACGGACGACCAGTACCGATCATGGATCCCTCCCTAAAAGAATTTATCCCTCCGTTAGAACTAGAAATTTCAGAAAGCACTAAAAATAAGTGTGATAGTTGCGGTATAGTCTCGCACTGTCTCAAAGAAGTGTTAGAGCCGTACACCGATAAACTAGAGTGCTTGTGTAATTTTTGTCTGTCACACCATGAAAACCCCAAGGTAAGCGATTACGGTGGCTTTCGTGTATGCCAAGAGTGCTCGGTGAGCAGCTGTCACCACCATCCTTCAAAAGAGAGGAAGAGGGTAGGTGGGGGACTATGAGATTTTAATGAATAAGGACTGTTGATAAAATGACAAACATTTCTATATGGCAAGATAAGATCGTTTTAAGAACTGATGAACCGCTACCATACCAATTAGAAAAATTTGCTAAATACAATGAAAAGTTTAGTGCATACCTGCTTTGGTTTGGAAAACAAAACCTTCAAAGGATCTTCCAGACTTACGGCAAGATACCAGTTACCCGTGGCCAAGAGCGCATCGATGAGCTTAAAATCAAACTTTCAGAATTCAAGGGAATGGAGCCACTCGTTCAGAGCAGCAAGTGCGCCGATGACTTTTCATCCCTAAATTTTAAGGTTAATCCACTTGGTAAATACCAAGCTAGGGGAGTTCATCTTCTCACACATGTAAAAAGAACCCCGCTATTTGCAGATTGCGGAGTAGGAAAGACTTATATGGTGCTTGTTTCCACGGAGATGCAGATAAACTCTGGAGTTATTGCTCCGGGCAAAACCCTTATCTGCGGCAAGCTCATGACTTTGGAGTCGGGGTGGAAGCAAGATG
>Ga0105105_10001275_pt1 | contig 10774 bp, 19 predicted proteins | sample PPLLaktember2015_4_FD_79108 | JGI IMG/M metagenome (GOLD analysis project Ga0105105, IMG submission 79108) | Freshwater sediment microbial communities from Prairie Pothole Lake near Jamestown, North Dakota, USA - PPLs Lake P8 Core (1) Depth... | ecosystem: Environmental > Aquatic > Freshwater >... | reverse complement strand
GTTTTTTTAAAAATTTATATATTTCATTTTATTTGTGAATTTTTTAAAAATTTATTAAAAAAAAATTTTTTTTTAATTTATTAAATTATTTTTTTATTTTTTTTTTTTTTTATTAATTTTTTATTTTTTTTTAAAAAAAAAAAAAAAAAAAAAAAATAAAAAAAGAAAAAAGAAAACAAGAATTTAACACTCAAAAAAATAAAAAACCCCCACAAAAAAAAAAAAAAAAAAAAAAAAAAAAAAAAACTAACCCATGGCAGCGACAACCCTGATTTTATGGAATTCTGACAGGTCCTCGTACGCAATCGGCGCATTGTTGAAATTGGTCAGAGTGCAAGCCGATGGTCCTGGCCAAAAAATTGCCACCAGTATTTCGTACCAATCCTGCCGCAATTTTGTGCTACTTTTCCCCACGATTTCGTTGTGCAAGACTTGCATAATTACATATCTCATCAGCCTGTGTGATCCGAGTGAAACCATGAAGCCACATCGAAAATGAAAGGCGTGAACTGGTTCCACACCTGATCCCTGCATTAAATAAAAGGAAACAATGATTCAGAAATTCAAATGGAGTGGACAATATTATCCTTACCATGTCGATTTTGACGCAAATTTCACCTGGAGGTATCTTTGCGCCATGATAAGGCTCCAATCCCATGTAAGCTTCCTTGGGACACAGAGACAAATGACTCCTGGTGTACAAATGATCAACATAGTCCTGTGGTTTCCCAACCTTCACTTGCCAGTCTGCATCAAGTCCGAACCCTTTCAATACATCACATGATTAAATCTCAATGTAGATATACTAATCAGAATTGCATAATTTTTTTCTGCAAGTCATTTTTTTCAACAAATTCTAAAATATCACTCGAAAAAGTACTTACCGGAAGAATACTTTATTGATGACCCATCAATCCACTTTTTCAACTCCAGTAGTTCATGAAAAAACATTGCATTCGTCTTCATTCTAGATTCGTCTTCCAAAAGACTCTCCGCCCCTTTCATTTTCAGTATTTTTCTAACTTGTACAGCTACTCTCGAAACGTCTCCTTTTAATTTCGAAAAATCTGAAGGTGTCATATCCGCCTGTTCAATTCTAACGAATACAGACATCGATTTCTCTAAGGCACGCATTATTTCAAATTTCAAGTCCAGTTGTTCATGAAACCACCCTGCATTTGCCTTCATGATAGATTCGCCTTCCGAAAGGCTCTCCCCTTTCGTGTTGAGTATTTTTTTAACATGTAGAGCTGCTCTCGAAACTTCTCCTTTGAAATCCGAAAATTCTGAAGGTGTCATATCCGCCTGTTGAAATCTAACGAATACAGACATCGATTTCTCTAAGGCACGCATTATTTCATCATAAAGATGCTTATTCGCATCACTGGACATGACTGAATGGCCACAAATGTCCTGTTCCAATATGCCTCCATTTTGCCCTGCAATAAATCCAAAGAAACATTTATTTTAAAGCCAGAAATCTAAAAAATATGCAGCATGTTTAACTTACGACTTGCCATTCCTGCAAATTGTGGCTTCCTCTACAGTCGTCGAATACGAAGATGTCGATTAAATCAGCGATGACTGATTCATATGCTACTTAGATGTCGATAAGATCAACGACGACTGATTCCAAAATGAAATTTCGATGTCATCGACAACACCAACGCATATATCTGGAAAAAATATCTGGAATATTATTCATATCTGGAAAAAAAAAGGATATGAAAATGTATTGAAGTTGTTTCTATCATTCATTCAAAACGTCCATGATGAAAATCTAGTAAGCAGACAAAAGGTTTGTTCAGACGGTGTATATATGAACAACAACAAAAAATACCGTTTTGAACCAATTTCAACATTCATATTCCAAAGAAGAATCCAAAGAATGAAATCCGCAGTGCCTAACAAAACCATCTTAATACGTCCTCGAATGTCATTGATTGTCGAAGATGGTTGGTTTCACCGGCGGTTGTCGAAGATTCTCACTCACCATCTACCGTGTTTATTGAACAGGTCCTGAATTTCCTCATCCGTTAACCCACATTTATCGACACCGAATTGCCAAACCTTTGTTTCTGCCTCTGAAACCTGACATTGCAATATTTACTACTGAGAACAGTTCAATTATGATAAACATTAAATCCTTGTTTGAATAACACACCATGTACTCGAGGAATTTTTCCCGGTGCTCTTCACGGATGGAAATAAATTTTCCATCTTCACCCTTTCGATCAGTAGACGCGTTCCACATCCACTTTCTTCGGGGATCACTTGGCTTGGCCGCAATAAAAAATGCTCTGTCCCACATAATTCCACTGTAGCCTGCAAAAATATCAACGACGATGTAAACAACTATATTTTGACTAAGTCAACAAATTGTTTTGTCCCTTTCAGCAAATAAGAACTTACGCATTGCAGAGGCGACCCTCGTTTTATGAAATGGTGGCAACCTTCCTAATAAATTGTGTTTCGGACCATTCTTGAAATAAGGCAAAGTGTATGCTGTCGGGCCTGGCCAGAAAATGTCCCTCAACACTGAAAACCACACCCGAGTCTTCTCCTCAAGCTTCTCTTTGCCACCATCAATTAAGTGTCTATCGAGATAATAGCAGCACACAAAGAACATAGTTGGGCGTAGAAATCCATGCAATCGTGATGGGATCATGAAACCCAACCCAAAATGAAATGCTCGTATGTTGTCTGATCCCTGCATTGGAGTACAAAAGAGAATAGAGGAAAAATTACCGCGATGAAGGTCGCAAGAACAAAAATACATCCTTTGTCAGGGATCAAATTAGACATCAAAACAAAAATAATGTTCACTGAGCTAGTAACTCACCACTTTGATTGTGTGTTCAAATTCTTTTGGTGGAGCGCTCGCTTCGCAATGGGTCTGGAACAAGGCAATGTACTTTTCCCTTGAACACGGCACATCGTCGTGAGAACTATAGAAAAACTCGACGTAGTCCCGTGGATATTTTTTTGTCCCACCCTTCACTTCCCAGTCCTCATCCACGCTATGCCCTGATAACAGAATTTTTAAGGAAACTATTATTCAACGGGTAATTTCCCTGAATTAAATAATGATTAAAGGCTTGTCTCAGCATCAGCATACCGTTAGCAAAGCGCTCCCCCGTTTCGTGGATCCAATTCTTCAAAGTAATGATAGACATCAAGTAGTCCAAATTTGCAGCTCGAATGCTGTCTTTTTCTTCGTCGCTCTCCATCGACAACTGCTCCGCGTCTTCGACATCCATCTTGTGACCTGCACTGAATTAAGAAAAAATTCCGTGGACCCTCTCATTATAGGCGTACCGAAAAATACTACATAATATTCTGGATTAATTATGATTACCTTTTGAACATAGAACATATATTCTTGGAATAAAATGGTTGACTCCGCAAATCAGGAACGATTTTTCAGGACACCGAAGTCGACGACAGCACCTTCGACAACTCTCCCAACTAAACCGAAATCGATCCGAACTGCTTTAATTCCTGACTTATATGAGAAATCTTAATTGAATCAACAAACCCTCCGGGACGTATTTCACGACTCTGCAATGAACAAAAAAGAAATATTTCTTCAGCTCTCACGCAGCCTCGCGTTACAACAACAACCCAATTTTGTGTAACAAATTCGAACACAAATCATCCAATAAACCAAAAATGGTTTAATAACGTGTAGTTCATTCATTGGAACAAGCATGCCCCTTTGCAACAAACAACAGTTTTCTAGAATTTTGAACCAAAAATGTGATTCTCCATCCTCCGTTCTATTTACGACGAGGTGTCGGTTTGTTTGATACGTTTTGTCCTTCGATGCTTTCCAGAATAAATTGCATCAGCCTGTCAGTAGTTCTTTTCATATGCTCCTTGAACATGGCGTTTGTGAGGTACTGGACATCCTCACCCCCCTCTGCAAAATAAGATTTTTAATTATTATTCCTTTCGTCATATCCCAGTGTTTCTAAATTATTTTCATGCACTAAAAATCTTTGGTTGAGGGATTATAAGAAGCAGGTATAAGCCATTGCAAATTAAAACATATGAGACTTATTTTAGCAGCGTTACTGTTACAGACTCACTTTTCCCATTTCCGCTTTCGGAAGTAATCAACGATGCTTGAGAAGACGTCTCGCTGACAACAGGCAGTTCTTGTTGAAGGTCGCAAAGTGGCTCGACACCATCATAAAAAATGGAGTCAGCGTCTGGCGTGATCACGTCGACGTTGCCGACGTGGTTGCCTCGTTTACGCTTGATTACTTGTCCACAACCCGGTCCCCTCAACCTGTAGAAAACGTCGTCGACCCATTCCTGACGAATCCCATTGACTCTGGCCACTCGTTTGACTCTGGCTTTGTGGATGTCGACAATCTATAATTGAACATTAAATCATTTTAGATTAAATTAAACATGAATTGGTAAATGAACATCTTCACTAACCACACTGCGAAGAAACTTCGCCTCCACCTCCGCATACGTCTGAGATTCGTCGCACTCCAATGGTGTCGAAACAGTAGGCTTGGTTGTCGAAACAGCAGTCGCCGGTGTCTCGTCCCACTTTCCCCCACTTCGAACGGTCGGCTGCTTTTGAACGTCCGAGAACGAGTGATCCCAAATCCTTCCATAGTATTCTAATTATAATTCGATTATTTCATGTTTAAAAACGAGCTCATTTGAAATTTGCATAAATTAAGAACACCAATATACTAACCCATAGCCTTGAGCATTCGGTCCTCGTGGAAAATCGGAAGGTTCTCAAAGTAATCATCGTCATTATTGGCTTGGGGATCAACCAATGTCAGAATGGTATCTCCCGGCCAAAACATTTTGAGAAGCCGCACGTGGACACGACGATGTACTTTGTCCAAGTAAATGGTGTCGACTGGCGGGTGAGTGAAGTTACAGAATTGGTAGTACGATACCTCGTTTCGAAAATCCTTGTGGTCATCAGCCCGTAGAAGAAATCCACTACCAAAGTGAAACGCTTCAAACTCCTCGCCACCACCCTGCATTTCCAAACATTAAAATATTGATTTTTCACTATGTGAATTCTATGAGCACAACAACCTGACACGGATACAAGGTCGTCGATAGGTCTTGTTCTTACCCATTTCATGCGGATGATCTTGTTTGATGGAATTTTCTTGCTGACCGTTGGCCACCCAGGCTTTTGAGAAATACGTTCTGTCGAAAGCGGCGTAGAGCGATCGTCTCCTCTGAAGTTTGTTGAGGTGTTTTCCCAATCATCGTTCGTCACTAATAATCGAGAATTAGTTAATACTTTTCCATTCGCCAAATTACAAACTCACAATTCTGAATTACCTGCGTCGTGTTTCGGAAACTGGTGTTTGCTGTTATTCATTTTGCGACGCCTTTGAATGCAATCGAAGAACGCTTCCCAGATGACGTGGCCAAATTCGTCCACTGATGCAGCGTCGTTGCGAAAAGTGAAACCCCCAGGCCCCACATTGTTTTCGTATGGATCTGCAGTTGCCTCGTCCACGTCAACGTCAATCAGATCCTCTTCATTAATGAACCTTGCGACATTAGGATCTTTGGCGACAATCTCCTGAAGATAGGAAGCAAGGTCCTTCACGGGTCCCAATTTTGATGAGTCAATGATCTGTACCAAAAAGCGGTAGAACATTACGCTGCAGGCTTTCTCTTCTCCTATGCGTCGAGGGTCGACAGCAAGCGGATCAAGGCCGGTTTCATCTTCACCCGACGACGTCGTCATGCTGCTGGTTATTCTTGAGAATGTTAACTCTTTTCGCGACACTGTACTGAGTCGTCAGCACTTTCAAAAAAACTCTGTGGAAAAAAAAAATATATATATATATATATATACAATTATTGTCATCCGTCAAAGAAAACATTAATAAATCAAGGTCAACACGCAGCATACATTAAAAAAACGCAGGTTTTTTTTTTTTCCAAATGCCTCGATGCTCCATCGACGTCACAGACAAGAACGAGGACAAAATATAAACAAAAAGAAGGACCCAGAAATATGAACAAAAAACAGTAAATTTCGTCTCCGTCTGTCATTTTTTCCCCCTCTTCCGTTTCTTCATTTTTTTCGCGACCAGAGCTCTTGCATTGTCGCGAAATTCCTTTACTATTTTCGCTGTTGACAGACAGTCTCCGTCTGTCATTTTTTCCCCCCCTTCCGTTTCATTTTTTTCGCGATCAGAGCTCTTACATTGTCGCGAAATTCCTTTACTATTTTCTCTGTTTGCGCTTCCATTTCCGATTTTGTCATTAACGTATCACCCGGAGGGGACCCAGGACGGTCATCGAATGAGACCGGTACATCCACGTCCATCGATTCCGGCATACGATTCAATCGCACTTCACAGTCAGGAATCGGCGACAACGGATTGCCCTCGACATCAGCCGCTTCAGCACGGACGTCTGTTCTCGACCGTTTTCTTCGCACCCCTTCTTCTTCAAGTGGCGACGTAGACCTGAAATTTTTCAAAGCGTTAGCTTTTGTTTGTTATGGAAACCTTTTCAATCATTTAATGCTATTAATCACCCGCGCAGACGCCGAACTCCGCTGCCGCTGCTGGTGCTGATTGCACGACTTTGCGACCCGGCAGCTTTTCCCCTGGCTCGCTTTGACGTCGTCGATGTGGGGATCGACAACGTAGCGGTTGCTGATTTCTTCGCAGACCTGTGTTTCGATTTTCCCCCGTTCCATTTCTTTGTGGTTTTGGCCACCACCGCGTCTACAGTTCCACAAAATTCCTGTGCATACTTCGCGAACCGCACAGCACAGTCAGAAATCGACAACGCACTCCTGTCGACAGCAGCATCAGGCATACTGCATTCGTCGTTAGACGACAACATGCTTCTGGATATTCTAATACGACTCAGCCGCACATCACAGTCAGAAATCGACAACGCACTGCTGTCGACAGCAGCATCAGGCAGACTACTGGTTTCATCGTCAGAAGACCACATGCTGCTGGTTATTCTCGTCAAGAATGTGAACTATTTTCGCGACACTGTACTGAGTCGTCAGCACTTTCCAAAAAACTCTGTGGAAAAAAAAATAAAAATACACATATGCAATTATTGTCATCCGAAGAAAACATGAATAAATTCATAATTTAAGGTAAAATTCAACACGCAGCATACATTTAAAAAACGCAGGTTTTTTTTTTCGAAATGCGTCGATGCTCCATCGACGTCAGACACACGAACGAGGACAAGAAATGAACATAAAGAAGGACCCAGAAATATAAACAAAAAACAGTAAATTTAGTCTCCGTCTGTCATTTTTTCCCCCCCTTCCGTTTCTTCATGTTTTTCGCGAACAAAGCTTTTACATTCTCGCAAAATTCCTTTACTATTTTCTCTGTTTGCGCTTCCACTTCCGATTTTGTCATTAACGCATCACCCGGAGGGGACCCAGGACGGTCATCGAATGAGACCGGTACATCCACGTCCATCGATTCCGGCAAACGATTCAACCGAACTTCACAGTCGGGAATCGGCGACAACGGATTGCTCTCGACATCAGCCGCTTCAGCACGGACGTCTGTTCTCGACCGTTTTCTTCGCACCTCTTCTTCTTCAAGTGGCGACGTAGACCTGAAATTTTTCAAAGCGTTAGCTTTTGTTTGTTATGGAAACCTTTTCAATCATTTAATGCTATTAGTCACCCGCGCAGACGCCGAACTCCGCTGCCGCTGCTGGTGCTGCTTGCACGACTTCGGGACACGGCAGCTTTTCCACTGGCTCGCTTCGACGTCGTCGATGTGGGGATCGACAACGTAGCGGTTGCTGATTTCTTCGCAGACCTGTGTTTGGATTGGGCGACTTGATTCTCAATTTGCTCTACGTTGTCGTCCCCTTCCGCGTTGTCGTCGTCTTTGCACAAATCCCACACAAACGACGGACATTGAGTTCGTGCTGGCCAACGTCTTTTGTCGGCCTCCGTCGGTTCATTCTCAAAGTACATTTCCGCCTTGACTCTTTCTTTTTTGATAGCTTGCCTCCAAGATTTCAAGCCATAGCAGTCGGAAACCCAGTTGATCAATCTCTCCTTTCTTCGCCGAACCTTAAAATGAACCAAATGGGTTGAAGTCAGATCACCTGGTCATTGTAACTTTTTCTTAAAAATCCAAAAAGTAATATGAAATAAAGGTTAGCAATTCAAGACACTCACCAAGTTGTTGAAATAATTCTTCTCCGCGTGAACCACATTCCCTGGTGCATTATTATGGGTAACGGGGAGTAGGGATTCCTCATTCCATTTTGGAACTGCGGGAAACGATTCTTCGACGAGCATGTCCCATACTTTGCCGTAGTACCCTGTTTGAAAGAAATGCATTTTATCTAGTATCATCAAATCAGCAACCGTGAATCCCAATAATTTTAGAATGTTACTTACGCATGGCAACCTTCACACGGATTTGGTGGAAAGGTGGCCTGTTTGTATGGGCTGAAAGTGGGTCCGATATGACGCGGCACGAATCTCCTGGCCAGAAGGATGCTTCGATTCGTCGATGAATATTCTTCCGAGCATCCGGCACGGGCCCAGGTCTCTTCATGGCTGATTGAGAGAATGCTTCCTTCGGGTAGTTTTTGATTAGTTGCTCGACTTCTCCGAGGAAATCTTTGTGGTCATCGAGCCGGAGAAAGACGCCATGTCCAACATGCAACGCCTCGAATGATTTTTTTCCATGTCCAATCCGAATTGTATTTTCGACGCGGTTTGCGGAAAACCTGGTCACTTCGGCGGCTGCATGTTCTTTATATGCAGGTGGAGTTACCCGTCCGTCTTTCCTGAAGGTTTCTGGTTGTTTCGACCACTTTTCCCCTCCATCATAAAACAATCCTACTTTTTCAATGTCCGCCGAGAGTTGGATCAGCTCCCTCAACTCCTCGTTAACAATCTTCCCGAACATGACGTAGCTCGACTCTTCTAGACGGAAGACAAATTCGGAATCCGAAGATGGTGTCGGCGAAGGTCGCTCGTTGGAGGACGACGGTTTGTTCTTCTTCGACGACGTCGCTGATTTTCGTGAAGAGCGTGGAGCTCGAGGACGAGGAGCAGGCATTTCCTCCTCATTGGAGGCTACTCTCGAGACGGCGGTTGTCGATTTCTTTTTCGCTGATGTTCGTCCTGAAGAGCGTTGAACTCGAGGACGAAGAGCAGGGATTTCCTCCTCATCGGAGAGTTCTCTCGAGACGGCGGTTGTCGATTTCTTAGTCGGTACAGGTTGTTTGCGCCGTCCTCCCGCCAAGATGGAGCCTGCCGGAGGTACAGCTGTCGCAGATTCCTCGTCCTCACACTCGACGAGGAGGTTCACGGCGGATAAGTACGATTGCAATTCCTGCACAGCGTCGCTTAAGTCTGTACTGAGTGAAGCATCCGACCACTCACCGGAACTGCATTCCAAGACACGGAGCATAACCCTAATCGATTTTTGCACGATGTTCGCGGTGTTAAAATTCGACACTTCGGCGGGTACAACTTTGGCGTCATTCCGAGCGACACTTGAGTTCCCAGCAGGACCTTCATTTGCGCCGCCGTCGGACCCGGCATCTTTTCGCTCTTCGTCGCATTCCAAGTTATTGAGCTCGTTTCGGGTGTCACCGGACTGAACGGGTGAAGCGGGTAAGGAGAGGACGCCATCCAAAATATTGTTCTCCGAATCGTCCATCCTGTCCATTTTTTCGATGATGTCGTTAACTTGGACCGAATGTCCTTCGACATCGTCGAATTCATCTGAATATATAGAAAAATATAAGCGAATGAAAAACGTTATATAAAAAAAAGCAGAAATCCAGGTTTAATGAATAAAATGTAACTGACCTTCAACAAACAACAATGCTGGACTGACGCTTTCGTCTTCGACGATTGAACTTTCTTTCCTCTCGCTTCGACATTTCCATCGAGTTCCGGTGGTGGACGATTTCAATAACCCTTAGAAAAAAATTCCAATTGAACAATTAAAGAACTGTACAGAGAAACTTCATCCCCCGCACTGGAAAAAATGAAGCAGACGTAGTTAACTTACTATCAAAATCGGTTTCGGGAGTAGCATCAGACGTCGTAGGAACCCTTTCACCATTCCCCACGACAGACTGTGCATTTGAGTCGTCATCACTCGAACTGTCTGACGACGATTCACTCGAAGACCCCCTCGCCGAGGACCTAGATGAGACGATCGACGACGACTCCTTTCCTCCCGGAACATCAACGCCTTGGTCAACAGCAGTTTGAACTTCCTCTTCTCCGACGACGTCTTCGACGCCGAACGGAGAAAATTGCGTAATGATCGCCGCGTCTAACTGATCTCCCGAATGCTGCTCCGGTAGTCCCGCTTCGACAACATCACCGACGACGTCGTCAACGCCCTGATTCGAGCCTACAATCAACAATTTCCATGTTATTAGTAATTTTAGCGCACTGCGATGATCAATCCTTTTTCATGAAAACATAATTATATGAAGCTGTGTTAAATGCTTACCAGCAACGATAGGAATCCAGTCGGAGGTGTTGTTGTTGTCGACTCCCTTTTCAGGTAACGTTCCATCGTAGAGCCCTGCTGGCAAATTCTCATCAGAGAGCGATCGGTCGTCAGGAGAGCCCTGAACTGGAGTGCGGTTTGGAATCATTTTTAAAATACAAATTCCAGGCGACACCGGAATGAAAATTGATTAAAAATTACTAATAATAAACGTCAACCGAGAATTCTGACCTGAAAATAGAAAAAAAGAAACAAAAAAACTGAATATATATATATAT
>Ga0105105_10001274_pt1 | contig 10786 bp, 6 predicted proteins | sample PPLLaktember2015_4_FD_79108 | JGI IMG/M metagenome (GOLD analysis project Ga0105105, IMG submission 79108) | Freshwater sediment microbial communities from Prairie Pothole Lake near Jamestown, North Dakota, USA - PPLs Lake P8 Core (1) Depth... | ecosystem: Environmental > Aquatic > Freshwater >... | reverse complement strand
GGGGGGGGGGGGGGGGGGGGGGGGGGGGGGGGGGGGGGGGGGGGGGGGGGGGGGGGGGGGGGGGCGCGAGGGGCACAAACGACCGGGGCGCGCCGCCGGCACCCCGGCGACGCGCCCCGCGAGCACCGGCCCCTCGGGGCCGGGCCGTCGGTCAGAGCCGCTCGAGGATCGTCACGTTCGCCTGGCCGCCGCCCTCGCACATCGTCTGCAGGCCGTAGCGCTTGCCGCGCGCATGCATCGCGTGCACCAGCGTCGTCATCAGCTTCGCGCCCGAGCCGCCGAGCGGGTGGCCCAGCGCGATCGCGCCGCCGTTGACGTTCATGCGGTCGCGGTCGGCGCCGAGCGCCTTGAGCCAGGCGAGCGGCACCGACGCGAAGGCCTCGTTGACCTCGAACAGGTCGATGTCGTCGATCTTCATGCCGGCCTTCTTCAGCGCCCGCTCGGTCGCCGGCAGCGGCGCCTCGAGCATGATCACCGGGTCGTGGCCGATCAGCGTCAGGTGGTGGATGCGGGCGATCGGCTTCAGGTTGTACTGCTTGAGCGCCTTCTCGCTGACCACCATCAGGCCGGCCGCGCCGTCGCAGATCTGGCTGGCGTTGGCCGCGGTGATCGCGCCGCCTTCCTGCAGCACCTTGACCGCGGAGATGCCGGCCAGGCTCGCGTCGAAGCGGATGCCCTCGTCGATGGTGTGCAGCTCGTCGGAGGCGGTGCCGTCGGCGCGGCGCACCTGGAGCGGCACGATCTCGGCGGCGAAGGCGCCGGCCTTGGTCGCGGCGATGGCGCGCTCGTGGCTGGACAGCGCGTAGGCGTCGAGGTCCGCCTTGTTCAGGCCGTACTTCTTGACCATCATCTCGGCGCCGATGAACTGGCTGAAGTCCGGTCCGGGGTACTTGGCGCGGATGCCCGGGCTCATGTAGTGGCCCATGCCGTTCTTGGCGGCGAGGATCGTCGGCGAGCCCATCGGCACGCGGCTCATGCTCTCGACGCCGGCGGCGATGACGACGTCCATCGTGCCGGACATCACGGCCTGGGCGGCGAAGTGCACCGCCTGCTGCGACGAGCCGCACTGCCGGTCGACCGAGGTGCCGGGCACGTGCTCGGGCAGCTTCGAGGCGAGGACGGCGTTGCGCGCGACGTCGGTCGCCTGCTCGCCGATCTGGCCGACGCAGCCCATGATCACGTCCTCGACGAGCGCCGGGTCGATGCCGCTGCGGTCGACGAGCGCGTCCAGCACCTGGGCGGCGAGGTCGACGGGGTGCCAGCCGGACAGCCGGCCGCCCTTCTTGCCACCGGCGGTGCGCGCGGCGGCGACGATGAATGCTTCAGCCATGGATCGGTCTCCTGTTCCGGTCTGGGTGGAATCGAGACATCGAGTTTGGCACGAACCATCGGCCGCCGCGCAGGCGCGGTTCCACCGCGGGACGGGCGCACGGCCGTCCGCCGGCGGGTACGCGGGTTGCCTCCGGCGCAGCGAGCCGCTCCGTCCCGGGCGGCGCCGCAGCACGAGGCCCGCGATGACGACCGTACGAACCGGACAGGCTCCGCCCATGCTCGACCGCGCCGCCTTCGGCGAGCGCTTCCGGCAACGGTACGCCGACCCGATCTTCGATCCCGAGGCCGGCGCGCTCGCCCGCATCGAGGCCATCGCCTGGCAGGCCTACGAGCAGGGCCGCAAGGCGCCGCGCACTGCCAAGGCCGGTCCCGGGTACGCCGACCCCGACTACGCGCTGTCGGTCGACTGGATCGCGTCGCGCCGCCGGATCGACGCCGCGCAGGCGCGCCAGCGCGACCCGTCGGGCCCGGCCCGCGTGCTGGTGATCTGCTGCTCGCCGCGCAACGACGGCACCTGCCCGGGTGAGGTGTCGAAGACCTGGCGGCTGGCGACCCACGCCTGCACGCTCGCGGAGGCGGCCGGCGCGCAGGCCGACCTGCTCGACCTGAGCCGGCTGACGTCCGAACCGGACCTGCACATCCACCCGTGCAAGGCCTGCGTGTCGACCGCGATGCCGCTGTGCCACTGGCCGTGCAGCTGCTACCCGAACCACGGCAACGGCCAGGTCAACGACTGGATGGACGAGATCTACGAGCGCTGGGCCGCGGCCCACGGCGTGCTGATCGTCACGCCGGTGCACTGGTACCAGGCACCGAGCCCGCTCAAGCTGATGATCGACCGGCTGGTCTGCGCCGACGGCGGCAACCCGGATCCGACGCTCACCGGCGGCAAGGACGCGGCGAAGGCCAAGGCGATCGAGCTCGCCGGCTGGGACTATCCGAAGCACCTCGCCGGACGGCTCTTCGGGCTGGTCGTGCACGGCGACGTCGACGGCGTGGAGGGCGTGCGCCAGTCGCTGACCGACTGGCTCGAGTGGATGGGGCTGATCCGGGCGGGCTCGCTCGGCCTGGTCGGCCGCTACATCGGCTACTGGGAGCCCTACGCGACAAGCCACGACGCGCTGGACGCCGACGCGGCACTGCTCGAGGAGGTGGCGCTCGCGGCACGCGCGGTGGTGCAGGGCATCGGGCTTCGGCGGGAGGGTCGACTCGAGTCGCCGGACGCGGGCCTGCGCTCGCCACGGCCGAAGTGACGGGGGCTCGGCGGGCCCGGCGTCCTGCACGGCGCGACCAGGGCGCCCGGGGCGCTCCGCCGCGAGACAGGCGCGCGGGGGCGTGCCGGCAATCGGCGTGAGCCCTCGCCCACGGGGGCCTCAGCTCGCGGCGACCGCCGCCGGAAGCGCGGTGGCGCTGGCGCGCCGTGCGCCGAGCGCGAGCACGAACAGCGCCTGCGCGTCCAGCACCTGCACCAGCGCATTGCGCTGCGGCTTGCCCGCGACCGCGGCGAGCTCGCAGTCGACGATGCCGGTCACGCAGGCGTCGCGCCCCGCGAGCGGCGCCTCCTGCATGCGCGACTGCTCCACCTCGAGCACCGACAGCACGTCGTCGACGCGCAGGCCGAGCGCCGGCAGGCGCGGATCGCGCTCCGAGCGCAGCACCAGCACCACGCCGTCGCCGTGCCGGGACGGATAGTTGACGCCGAACAGTCGCCGTGCGCAGATCACCTGGATCATCCGCGAGACGCCCTCGGCCTGGACCTCGAGCATGCCCACCGAGTGCGACAGCGAGGACGGTGCGCGCACCAGCCCGCGGTGCGAGACCGCCTGCATCAGCAGGTCCGCCGGCAGCGCGTAGCGGTTGCCGCCGACCTGGAACACGCCGAGCTCGAGGGTCGGCGCCCGCTGCTTGACCGGTGCGACGATCAGCGCCTCTTCGGACAGCGTGCTGCGCCGACGGTCGTGCGGCCCGAGGCGCAGCGCGACCAGCGCGCGCACGCCGTTGTCGTAGCCGTCGGCGGTCTTGAACTCCCGGTAGCCGGAGGCCGGCGACCGGGCGCACGCCCAGCTCGCCCCGGCATGCTGGACCACCGCGCCGTCGCCGTCGAACTGGACCACGACGCCCTGCGTGAGCTCGGGGTCGCTCGAGGCGACGATGCGCCCGGATGCATCGACGAAGGCGGCCGCACCGCGCCGCTCGCCCATCACGTCGCGCAGCATCGCGCCGAACTCGGTGCGCGAATCGAAGATCACCGCGATGCCGCCGATCAGCACGTTCGTGCCCGGCTCGCGCACCCCGGCGAGATAGACGTAGGTGTCGCCCGCGTCGTGGAAGTCGGTGGGACCGAACTCGCTGACCGCGTAGCGCTGGGCGCCCGACAGCCGACGCACCGACTCCAGCCATCCGTCGTCGACCATGCGCCCGACCAGGGTCGGATCGGCCTCGGTGCGCGAGGCCCCGCGCACGCGGCCCTCGGCGTCGAACACCACCAGGCGGCTGTACACCGTGTAGAGGCCGTTGACGCGGTCGAGCACCGCGTTGAGCGCGCTGCTCGACGCTTCGCTCGCCGGCTGCGCGAGCTGCTCGGCGATGGCGGGCGACAGCGCCCACCAGCGGCAGTCGTTGGCCCGCTCGTAGAGGTTGCGGTCCATGATGTCGGCGGCCAGGCGCGCGAGCTCGGCCGACTGCCGCCGCGTGCGCGCGAGCGAGGTCCGGTAGAGGTCCCGCACCGCGATGTTGACGCGCTCGCGGGTGCGGAAGCCCGCGACGTTCACCTCGTTGAGCACGGCCTTGAGCCGCAGCGCGTCGCCCCGGCCCCCGACGTGCGCCATCAGCTGGCCGTTCCAGACGACCCGGCGCAGCTCGCGGTTGATCTCGTCGGCGTCGTGCTGGATCTCGGTGAGCTGCGCGCTGTCGAGCGGCACGTCGATGTCGGTCGCGTCGTCGCGCGTGCGGAACGCGGTCAGCAGCGACACCATCGCCTGCGCGCGCCATTTCGGGCCGTGATAGCCCTGGTACCCGCGGGTCTGGCAGCCCACGGCCATGTACTCGCGACCGGCGAAGGTCGTCAGCACCACGTCGTCGAACGCCACGGACGGCAGCAGCGAGCCGATCGGCACGTGCGCGATGTCGTTCGACGCGATCACCCGGTTGGCGTCGTCGACCAGCACCAGCGCGGTCTGCCCGCGCTCGTCGGCCATGCCTTCGAAGATGCGGTGCATCTCGTCGTGGAAGCGGAACACCAGCACCAGCACGCCGAGCGGACGCCCGTCGGCCTGCGAGATCCGGTTCGCGTAGAGCAGGGAGGGCGCCCCGCCCGCGACCAGATCGGTCGGGCCGAAGCGCTCGCGATAGGTGTGCGCGCCGACCGCCTCGGCGATCAGCGGGTCGCTGCTGCGCTCGAGCGTGGCGTCGGCGTCGAGCCGGGCGAGGACCGTCCCGTCCGGCGCGAGCAGCACCACGTCCTCGTAGACGGTGTACTTGGACTGGTAGTCGGCGAGCCGCGCGCGCATCGCGGCGGCCATGCCGGCGCGCTCGTCGTCGTCCGCGGCGCAGAACGCGCGGATCACGTCGTCGGTGGCGAGGAAGCCGACGTCGGCGGTCCGTTCGAACAGGTTTCGCACGAGGATGTCGATCGTGCAGCGGGCCTGCGCGCCCAGCTCGTCGCCGAGCTCGGCGAGACTCTCGTTGGCGAGGCTGGCGACCAGCCGGACCTGCAGCGATCCGAAACGCTCGCGCGTGCGACTGAGCGTCGGCAGGATCGACGCCACCTCCTCCGGACAGCTGATCGCGGCCGCGGATTCGATCGTCTGCCACACGAGCCCCAGCTCGCGCATGTCGCGTTCTGCGACCTGCACCTTGCGCATGTGGGGCAACAGCTCATCGGTCGACGTCATCGAAGCCTCGATCTTCAGGGACGGATCGAGTCTAGGCAGCACTGCTCCGGTCGAACGCCGGATCTGCGGCACCGGAACCGGCCTGTTCCCGGACGCACCGGCAGCAGGCACGAGACACGCTAGCGCGTCCTCGAGGCACCAATGCGGAGCCGCCCCGGCTGCGATGAAGGGTCGCGAGGCCCGGAGCCGGTGCAGCCCCGCCTGACGGGCGGCGCGCCGACGTCACACCGTCGGCGCAATCCGTCAGCCGCGCACCACGAACCCGAGCAGCGCGACGACCAGATAGGCGGCGAGCACGCCGAACCAGTAGTTCTTCGCGAGCGCGGCGCGCCCCGCGTACTCGGCCTGCTCGGCCGCCCGCTGCGCCGGCTCGAGACCGCGCGCCCAGGCCTGGAACGAGCGCGATTCGAGCATCGCGAACAGCGGATAGCCGAGCGACACGAAGCCGGCCCACAGCGCGGTCAGCAGCGGAAAGTCGCGCGGCCACGTCGGCGCGGCGAAGCCGCCGAACACATAGGCGGCGAGCGGGAACAGGCCGACGAACAGGTGGATGCCCAGCGCGGCGACGTTGAACTCGCTGCTGCCGAAGCGCCAGCCGCGGCGATCGGACCAGCGCACGCGGGCGGCGGGGCGGGCGGAGGCGCCCGGAAGGGACATCGACGATTCGTTCATGGGCTCACCTCGGTTGGGTCTGCGGCACTGTGCGCCCCGCCGGCGCGCCGGCGGCGAATGGACGACCGTGGCAGTCGGGCTTGCGTCGAAGGCCGTGTGCGACCCGCCACGCCGGCCGTTCAGACCGGCAGCGCGGTCTCGTACTTCACCTCGCGCAGCACGACGTTCGTGCGGATGCTCGCCACCCCGGGGATGCGGAACACCACCTCGTGCAGGAACCGGTCGTACGCCTTCATGTCCGGCACCACCACCTTAATCAGATAGTCGGCCTCGCCGGTGATGCCGTGGCACTCGATGATCTCGGGGCACGCCCGCACCTGCCGCTCGAAGCCGTCGACCACGCCCTCGACGTGCCGCTCCAGCGACACGTTGGCCAGCACGCACACGTGCAGCCCGAGCCGCTCCCGGTCGAGCAGCACCGCCCAGCGCCGGATGACGCCGCGCTCCTGCAGCTCGCGGATCCGCCGCCAGACGGGCGTCGGGCTCAGCCCGACCCGATCGGCCAGCACCTGCTGGGAAAGGCGCGAGTCCTGCTGCAGCTCGCGCAGGATCGCGCGGGAGGCGCGATCGAGATCTTCCGACTCCATACCCGGCTCCTCACGAAACGAATGTTTCGATCTTATGCGGCATCGGGTCATCTGAGGACACTCTTTCCGCCGTCCGAGGCCCAGACTCGTTCGATCCCGAACCGCGACCCCCATCTGCCGGAGGAGCCCGCCATGGCCGCCACGTCCCTGCCGAACGCCGGCTACGCCCTCGCCGACACGCTCCGGGCCGACCGCGGCACGGTCTTCATGACCGGCACCCAGGCCCTGGTCCGGCTGCCGCTGATGCAGCGCGCGCTCGACGCCCGGCGCGGCCTGGCCACCGCCGGCTTCGTCTCGGGCTACCGGGGCAGCCCGCTCGGCATGGTCGACCAGCAGATGTGGAAGGCCGGGGCGCTGCTGAAGGCCGCCGGCGTCGAGTTCCTGCCGGCGATCAACGAGGACCTCGCCGCGACCGCCTGCCTCGGCACGCAGCGCGTGGCGCTCGATCCGAAGCGCGCCGTCGAGGGCGTCTTCGCGCTCTGGTACGGCAAGGGCCCGGGCGTGGACCGCTCGGGCGACGCGCTCAAGCACGGCAACGCGTTCGGCTCGAGCCCCCTGGGCGGCGTGCTGGTGGTGGCCGGCGACGACCACGGCTGCGTCTCGTCGTCGATGCCGCACCAGTCCGACCTCGCGATGCAGGCCTGGTCGATGCCGGTGCTGCATCCGGCCAACGTCGCCGAGTACCTGGAGTTCGGGCTGTACGGCTGGGCGCTGTCGCGCTTCTCGGGGGCCTGGGTCGGGTTCAAGGCGGTCAGCGAGGTGGTCGAGTCGGCGATGACCGTCGACCTCGACCGCGTCGCGTTCGACTTCGAGGATCCGGTGGACTTCGCCGCGCCCGCGGACATCGGCCCGCTGCACGTGCGCGCGGTCGACCTGCCCTCGCTCGCGCTCGAGGCGCGGCTCGCCGCGAAGCTCGATGCGGTCCGAGCCTTCGCGCGGCTCAACTCGATCGACCGCCACGTGGTCGCCTCGCCCCGGGCCACGCTCGGCATCGTCACCGTCGGCAAGGCGCACTTCGACTTCATGGAGGTGCTGCGGCGCCTGGACCTCGACCCGGACGCGCTGGCCGCGGCCGGCGTGCGCGTCTACAAGGTCGGCCTGGTGTATCCGCTCGAGCCGACACGGATCCTGGAGTTCGCACGGGGGCTCGAGGAGCTGCTGGTCATCGAGGAGAAGGCACCGGTCGTCGAGCGCCAGATCAGGGAGCTGCTCTACCCGCTGCCCGACGCGCAGCGCCCGCGCATCGCCGGCAAGACCGCGCCCGACGGCACGCCGCTGCTGTCGGCGCTCGGCGAGCTGCGCCCCTCGCGGGTGATGCCGGTGGTGGCCGACTGGCTCGCGCGGCTCAACCCGATGCTCGACCGGCGGGCGCTGGTGGTGGACTTCACCACCCCCGTGCTGCCCTCGAACGAGGCCGACGCGGTGCGGCGCCAGCCCTATTTCTGCTCGGGCTGCCCGCACAACCGCTCGACCGTCGTGCCCGAGGGCTCGCGCGCGCTCGCCGGCATCGGCTGCCACTTCATGGCGAGCTGGATGGACCGGGGCACCGCCGGCCTGATCCAGATGGGCGGCGAGGGGGTGGACTGGGCCGCGGCCTCGCGCTTCACCACCGAGCCGCACGTGTTCCAGAACCTCGGCGACGGCACCTACTACCACTCGGGCTACCTCGCGATCCGGCAGGCCGTGGCCGCCGGCGCGTCGATCACCTACAAGATCCTCTACAACGACGCGGTCGCGATGACCGGCGGCCAGCCGGTCGACGGCGCGCTGTCGGTCGCGCAGATCGCACGCCAGGTCGAGGCCGAGGGCGCGCGCGCGGTGGTCGTCGTCTCGGACGAGCCGCAGAAGTACGACGGCCATCACGGCGAGTTCCCGCGCGGCACGAGCTTCCATCACCGCGACGAGCTCGACCCGGTGCAGCGCCGGCTGCGCGAGACCCAGGGCGTCACCGTGATGGTCTACGACCAGACCTGCGCGGCCGAGAAGCGGCGCCGCCGCAAGAAGGTCGTCGACGGCGTGCCGGGCTTTCCCGACCCGCCGCGCCGGGTGTTCGTCAACGAACGCGTGTGCGAAGGCTGCGGCGACTGCGGCCGCGCGTCGAACTGCCTGTCGGTGATCCCGGCGGAGACCGACTGGGGCCGCAAGCGGCGCATCGAGCAGAGCTCCTGCAACAAGGACTTCTCCTGCGTCGACGGATTCTGCCCGAGCTTCGTGACGGTGGAGGGGGCGCGGTTGCGCAAGCGGACGGGGGCCTCCGGCGGTGCCGCTGCATCGGCGTCGGCCGGCGCGACCGACGCGCTCGCGCGCGAGATCGCCGCGCTGCCCGAACCCCCGCCCTGGACCTGGACCGGGCCCTTCGACCTGCTGGTGACCGGCGTGGGCGGCACCGGCGTCGTGACCGTCGGCGCGCTGATCACGATGGCCGCGCACCTCGAGGGCAAGCAGGCCTCGGTGCTCGACTTCATGGGCTTCGCGCAGAAGGGCGGCGCGGTGCTCTCCTTCGTGCGGCTCGCGCCGAGCGCCGACCTGCTCAACCAGGTGCGCATCGACACGCAGCAGGCCGATGCGCTGCTGGCCTGCGACCTGGTGGTGGGCGCTTCGGCCGACGCGCTGGGCACCGTCAAGCACGGACGCACGGTGGTCGTCGCGAACACGCACGAGCTCGCCACGGCCGCCTTCGTGCGGGACGCCGACGCGTCGCTGCACGCGCCCGCGCTGCTCGCGAAGCTGCGCACCGCGGCCGGCGACGAGCGCGTGCGTACGGTCGACGCGCAGGCGCTCGCCGAGGCGTTCCTCGGCGACACGATGCCCTCGAACGTGCTGATGCTCGGCGTCGCCTGGCAGATGGGACTGGTGCCGGTGTCGTTCGCCGCGATCGACCGGGCGATCGAGCTGAACGGCGTGGCGGTGGCGGCGAACCGGCTCGCGTTCGGGCTGGGACGGCTCGCAACGGCGCGGCCGGAGCGGCTGGCGGCGCTGCGGGCCACGCCGGCGGCGGACGATGCCGCCGGCGACGGGCCGCTCGACGGGGAGCACGGACTCGTCGCTCGGCGCGCGCGGTTCCTCGCCGAGTACCAGGACCCTGCCTACGCGGCGCGGTTCGTCGCGTTCGTGGCGCGGGTCCGTGCGGCCGAGGACCGTACGCTCGGCGTCGCGGGACAGAGTACCGATGCCGGGACCGGCACCGCGGCGAGCGGCACCACGGCGTCGGGTGCGCCGCTGCGCCAGGCCGACCGCCCGCTGACCGCCGCGGTCGCACGCGGCCTGTCGAAGCTGATGGCGGTGAAGGACGAGTACGAGGTGGGCCGGCTCTACGTGGACGGCACCTTCGCGCGGGCACTCGACGAGCAGTTCGAAGCCTGGGACGGCCTGACGCTGCACCTCGCGCCGCCGTTCCTCGCCGCGCTCGGCGCCCGATTCCGCAGGCCCGACGGCACGCCGCGCAAGATCGCGATCGACGCCCGCTGGGCGATGCCTGCGTTCCGCGTGCTGTCGGCCGCGCGCCGCCTGCGCGGCGGCGCGTTCGACGTGTTCGGGCGCAGCGCCGAGCGCCGGCTCGAGCGCGCGCTGGTCGACGAGTACCGCGCGACGATCGAGTCGCTGCTGCCCGAGCTCGACTCGGCGCGCGTGCCGCTCGCCGTCGCGATCGCGTCGGTCCCCGAGCGGATCCGCGGCTTCGGGCATGTGAAGCTCGCTGCGGTGGCGACGGCGCGGGCGCGGACGCGGGAGCTGAAGGAGCGGTGGGTGCGGGGTGACCTCGACGCTCGCGCGGACACGGCGGCCGACGCGGCGCCGGGCACGGCACGCGAGCAGATTGTTCAGGTGGTGCGAAGGACTCGAGCGACGATGGGGTGACGACTGGGTGACGACGGGGTGGCACCGCAGCGTCAACGGCGCAGCAGCAGCAGGCAGCCCATCACGATGAGCGCCGCCGAACCGATGCTCCACCCGGTCGGAATCTCCCCGAACGCCAGCCAGCCGAGCAGCGCGGCCCACACGAGACCGGTGTACTCGAGCGGTGCCGCCCGGCTGGCCTCCACGTGCGAATAGGCCCAGGTGATCGCCACCATGCCGATCGTCGCGAACCCGCCCATCAGCAGCAGGATCGGGACGTCGGACCATCGCATCGGTTCCCACAGCCACCCCAGCGGCGCGGCGAGCACGATCGCCGGCACCACGTTCTGCACCAGCAGGATGGTCCAGAGCGCATCCTGCCGCGCCTGGTGCCGCGCGACCACCATCACGCCCGCGTAGGCCAGGGCCGACACGCCCGCCGCGGCCATGCCCCACGGCCGTGCCCCG
>Ga0105105_10001273_pt1 | contig 10793 bp, 10 predicted proteins | sample PPLLaktember2015_4_FD_79108 | JGI IMG/M metagenome (GOLD analysis project Ga0105105, IMG submission 79108) | Freshwater sediment microbial communities from Prairie Pothole Lake near Jamestown, North Dakota, USA - PPLs Lake P8 Core (1) Depth... | ecosystem: Environmental > Aquatic > Freshwater >... | reverse complement strand
TGAAATCCATCAACATCTTTTTTATGAGAGATTGTTTCAATTACTTTATCTTCATTAATGTGTTTTGGCAGTGGAAGTTGAACAAGAATTCCGTGATAATCATTATTTTGATTATAAGATTGGATAAGCGATAAAAGTTCAGCCTCTGAAATATCAGCACTTAATTTCTCTGTTTTAGTTCTCATCCCAATTTCTTCACACGCTTTGCCTTTGCTTGCAACATAAATTTGTGAAGCTGGATCATCTCCAACAATTATTGCAACAAGTCCGGGAACATTCTTTCCTTCAGTTTTAAGCTGAGTAATTTTCTCTTTAAGTTCGCTGCGAATATCAGCCGCAACTTTTTTACCATCAATTAAAATCATAGTTAACTCAATTATAAGTTATATTGTATTTTTTCTTTAAGTGATTTAATATTTTTTTATCGTTTTTAATCTCGTTATAAAATGGATTAGAATTTTGCCAACCGGTTTTACCAGTTGATCTTAAGTTTTCCAATCTTCTTAATGTTATTTCACAATAAACAGGATCGTAATCAAAGGTAATACATTTCCTTTCAAGCATTTCACTTGCAATTAAAGTTGTGCCCGAGTGTGAAAAGAAATCGGTAACCAATTCATTCTTAGCAGATGATGCTTCAACAATTCTTTTAATTGCTTTTAATGGTTTCTGAGCAAAACATCCATTTACATTTTCTTCCATCCGATAAAAAACCTGCTGCACATCAATCCAAACATTGCCAGCACGGATAAACTGTGATTTACTTCGCTGCATATTGTCAGTAACATCGCCGCCAACTTCTTTATAATAACCTTTTAAAACTTTTGGAATATCTGTGTACTCTGATTTTATATTGAACTTTGGTTTTCCATTTGTGTAGTAAAGAAGTTCCTGACGAATCGCCATCCAATTATACTGTGTTCCATAACCGCGCTGGTTTCTCATCGTAATAAAACTACGGGATGTTAATCCCGTTGTTTTCATCATTTCAACAAACCTACCAAACGGTTCAAAATGATTTGATTGATCAGCACCAAGCCAAAAATAAAAAGATGAATTATTATCTGAGATTTCCTGATTTAATGTTATCCATTCTTTGCACCATTTTATAAACTCGTCATTTTGTTTTTCAGTGAATGCTATAAAGTTGTAAGGCGGATCCTGAACAGAAAGTCTTGCTTTGCTTTTTCCAAATATCTTTTTTACTTCCTCATTTTTGCTAACATCAATACAAGCAATTTTGTGTTTTTCTTTTTCATCTATCCAGATTGTTCCCTCTTTAAATCTGCAGTAAGGAAGAAGCAGTTTTCTGAGCTTCTCATCCTTATCAATTCTGGGCAGCGGATGATTCAGCATCTTTGTCCACAATCAGTTTATCAAATTCAGGAAAAAATATTCTTTCTAATTCTAAAGTTTTGCCAGTCTCAGTATCAATCTTAAAAAACATTCCTGTTAAGTGGACGTTGTCTTTTGCAGTTTCATATTTCTGTGGAGTTGCAAATAAAAACCTGTTTACTGCTGCAGAGGTTTTCATACCAATAACTGAATCATAGGGTCCTGTCATTCCAACATCAGTGATGTAACCTGTTCCGTTAGGAAATATTCTTTCATCGGAAGTCTGGATGTGCGTATGAGTTCCAACCATTGCACTAACTTTACCATCAAGATAATGACCCATTGCCATTTTTTCTGCTGTAGCTTCTGCGTGAAAGTCTACAAAAACAACTTTCGTTTCCTGTTTAATTCGAGTAAGAATCCAATCCATTGTTCTGAAAGGACATTCTATTGGAGTCATAAAAGTTCTGCCTTGCAAACTTATAACAGCAACTTTCCCTTTTTTTGTATCAGCGATATGATAACCATTTCCATGCGTACCTTTTGGGTAGTTGATTGGACGAAGTGAACGTGGTTCAACTTTAAGATAATCTTGTGATTGATGTTTATCCCAAGTATGATTACCACCAGTGATTACATTTACGCCCATTTGAAAAAGTTTTGGTCCTTCTTTATCTGTGCAGCCTTTGCCGTCAGAAAGATTTTCACCGTTAACAACTATAAAATCAGCTTTGTATTTTTGGATCAATCCCGGGAGCCAGGTTTGAACTATATCCATACCAGGCTGACCAATTATATCACCAACAAAAAGTAAATTAATTGAAGACATGTTTTCCTAAATCGTTTAAAGAAATATATCTAAAATGAGAGTAATTGAGAAATTAAGATCAATCAGATTATTTTGAATGAAACCGTTTAATAAGTTAGATTTAGATATGAAATATGAGAATCCTTTAGATATTCCTTTAGAGAAAGCCACATTCAGTGTTGTGGATGTTGAGACGACCGGACTTTCTGCAAATAAAAATAGAATTATTGAAATTGCTCTGGTCAAGATTGAAAATTTAAAGATTACTGATAAGCTTAATTATCTAATAAATCCTCAAACATACATTCCCCCGTTTATTACATCTTTAACCGGAATTGATAATGATGATGTAATTGGAGCACCTATTTTTTCGAACATTATTGATGAGATAATTTCTTTTACTGATAATACAATTCTTACTGCGCATAATTTCCCTTTTGATTCTGGATTCTTAAATTCAGAGTTTATGATAAGCGGACGTGAATTTATTAGTGAACATTCCTGCTGCACATTAAAGATTGCAAGAAATATTTATCCAACTTTGCAGAGTAGATCGCTTTCTTCAGTTGCCCAATCTTTAAATCTCAGAAATTCCAATTCACACAGAGCTTTGGGCGATGCTGAGATTACTGCAAAAGTTCTTTTAAAGATGATTAAAGAACTTCAAGTTAAAGATAACATTATAACAGTTGGACAATTACTTTCCTATCAAAAAGGTTATCAGGAATCTCCGCTTTTGAATGTTAAGAAAGAATTGCAGGAAGATTATCGAGCATTACCAAATGCACCTGGCATATATTATTTCACAAATAAAAAAGATGAAATAATTTATGTTGGCAAGGCAAAATCAATTCGTGATAGAGTCAAAACTTATTTTTCAACTTCTGCACCGCGCAAAGCACAAAAGATTATAAAACAAGCTGCGCGACTTAAACACATTATAACTAACAGTGAGTTAACAGCACTACTAACTGAAGCAGAAACAATTAAAATCCTTGAGCCAAAACATAATTACCAACTAAAAAAATTTGGCAATAAATATTTTATAAGAATCATTCGAACTCATCAAGCACCAAGAATTGAATTAACAAATCATTTTGATTTTGATGGTAACGATTATTTTGGATTATTTATTTCGCGAAGAAAAGCAGTTGAGATTTTAGAATTTGTTAACAAGGCTTTTGCTGTTAGGGAATGCACAGATAAGGAATTTAAGAAAAGTAAAACTTGTTTTTTGTATGATATTCATCGCTGTACTGGGCCTTGTATTGATGATGAAGCAAATAAAGAATCTTATAAAGATGAGTTAGAAAAAGTTTATGAATTTCTGTATGGTAAAAATCAATTCGCTTTGGATAGACTGTTAAACAAAATGAAAGAATTTTCAGCAAAAGAGAAATATGAGCAAGCTGCCGAGATTAAAGAATTAGTAGATTTTATTTTGGATCAAACGCATAAATCTTCAATACTTGCAGAGCCAGTTAATCGTGCAAATGTTTTGTTTGAAATAAATTCAAGATTTGAAAATGATTATGTACTTATGCTTGAAGGAAAGTTTTTCATTAAAAAATATTTGCATGATCATAAGGATACTTTTGATCAGGCACTTGATGATTATTACAGCAACACTATTAAAACAGATTCAAATCCAACAGATGAAGATCTTGAAAAGATGAAGATTACATTAAACTGGTTAGTCAAAAACAGAAATCAGGTTAGAGTTTTTTATCTGAAGGATTATTCATCAAAAGCTGAACTCTTCGAAAACCTATCAAGAAATTCTGATAAGATTTATTCTAATTCAGAAAATGTTATTCAGGTTAAAGAAGATCCCAAATATGATTATGATTTTTAGGTTAAGGTTGAACTGTAATTGTCATTTCGAATGAAGAGAGAAATCTTTTTCGTAATATTATTTAAAGACTTCTCCGTCGAAGACTACTTCGAAATGACCTATGACAAACTATATCTAAAGTTGTCTTAATAAAACTTTGAATTAATAAAATAAATTAATTGTTTAAATGTGGATTATATGTTTACTCTTATGATTAAATCTAAAAGTCAGAAGTATCGCAGAAACTGTAAGTCCAATTAACAATCCAATCCACACTCCATCAACTCCTAGATTGAAATTAAATGCTAGCAAATAGGCAATAGGTAAGCTAATCACCCAATATGCAATGAATGTTATAATTGTTGGTCCTTTTACATCTGTTAAACCTCTTAAAACCCCAATCCCAACTGCTTGCGTTCCATCGGATAACTGAAACAGAGCAGCAATTATTATCAATCTTGATGCAATCTCACTTACATTTTCATCACTTATGTAAAGTGTAGGAAGGAAATTATTAAGAATAATGAATGTAATCCCAGCAAGAAACATCGTTGAAGCACCAAGAATAATTCCTGTAAATCCTGCTTTGCGTATTTTGTAGACACTTTGTTCGCCCATCGCATTTCCTACCCGAATACTTGCAGCTTGAGAAATTCCAAGAACAGCCATAAAAGAAATTGATGCAAGATTAATAGCTATCTGATGTGCGGCAAGTTCATTCGCTCCAATCCAGCCAATCATTATTACAGCAAAAGAAAAAGCACCTACTTCAAAAAAGTATTGAAACCCGCTTGGCAAGCCGAGCTGAAGTATTTTTTTGATCACAGGAAAATTAATTCCACGGAAATGAAATGTTACATCATAATGCTTAAACTTTTCATTTCGCATAACATAGAACATTATAACCAATGCCATAAAAATTCTTGAAGAAAAAGTTGCCCACGCAGCGCCGGCTAAACCAAGTTTTGGAAATCCTAATTCCCCAAATATCAACACCCAATTTGCAAAAGCATTAATTAAATTGGCAAGAATTGCAATCACCATAGCCGGCTTCATTATGGATAAACCTTCAATGAATTGTTTATATGTTTGATAGATCATCAACGGAAAAGCCGATAATCCAACTATACTCATATAAACAATAGTAAGTTCTATTACCTCCGGCGGCTGATTAAGTTTATCAATAAAATTTACTCCAAGAAGTATAATCCCAATCATCACGAACGATAAAAGTACATTTACAAGTAATGATTGTCTGAAGTAAACGTCGCATTCAGAATATCTTTTCCCTCCAACAAGAATAGCAACAAGTGGACTGACAACAATGGAACAGCCAATACCAATAATGAGGATAATAAAAATCAAACTATTACCGAGGGATGCAGCCGCAAGTGGAATTGGACCAAGACGACCAACCATTATACTATCAACAACTCCCATCATTATTATACCAAGCTGCCCTATGATTACAGGATATGCAAGTTTAAAAGTTTTGGAGACTTCTTCCTTAATATTTTTTAGACTTATCGAATTCATATTTGCTAAATTTTTCAATCTTAAAATAAGTTTGTGATAATTAGTAAGAAAGAAAGAATTAATTAAAATAAAACCCGATCTTTCGACCGGGTCTTCAACCAACCAGAGCACCTATGAGGAAATGAGGGGTAATAATTTTTCAGATTACTTATTGAACAAATATTCCTGATAGAATATTGAGCACATTTTTCTTACTCGTTCACTATCATCAAATTCAACAGCTTGTTTAATTGCAAATATTCCTCTTAAGTCTTTAATTTTATAAAGAGATAAAGCTGCCATAATTCTTGCTTCTTCGTTTTCGTCACTTTTCAGAATTTTCATCAATGGAATAACAGCTTCATCAGATTTAAGTTCACCAAGAAAATATGCAGAACTCATTCTTAATCCCTGATTTCCTGAATACATTCCATTCATAAGATTAGTTATGACTAAATCCCTATTATAAGTGTTCTTCTTCAGAGGTGTTGGAGTGATAAAACCATATGAAGAAATTGAAATGCTGATCACCAATAAACAACTAAGTACAGACCATGTTTTCATTTTGTTGCCTCCTTAATGAAAAATTAATTTAACGTCTGGGATAATAATAATAATCGGATAGTATTTAGTAAATCAATAAGGGATGGAAGGTTTTATGATGGGATAAAACTCAAAATGCGATGAACAAAAAGGAGTAGACTATTATCTTAATGCATTAACCGAAGTAAAACGAAAATTAGTAGAAGCAGTAACGGATTCGATTTCTTTGATCGATAATCTTGTATCTTTCTTTTCAGTTACCTGAGCAATCACATTCTGAGTCTTTACATTCGAAGACCAAAATGTGAAATTTGCTGTACCAATTATTCCAGCAAAAAGAAATACTGTTAAGACAGATAATAACAATATTCGAAACATCGTGCGACTTTCCTTTTTAATGTTTTACTCTGGATGGAAATTGATCAATAATAATCTCAAAATCAATAGAAGTAACTAATAAATAATAATTATTTTTGCATACAATAATTCTAAGCATTAATTGTAAATGTCAAAAATATACGGTCCAAATATCAACGCATTCTTAAAAACCCTGGGGAGAGAAACGATAAACTACATTCCGCTTGCTGAACTTGGTGTTCATCCAAAGATTAAAGAGCTATTCCTCTCTAAACGGATCATTTGTCTAGAAGACGAAGTAAACTTCTGGCATAAGGCAGGTTATGACTACATTAAATTACAACCTAAAGCAGACTTTAATCCAATGAAAATTGGGATAGACAATAATGTTTCATACAATGATGATGGTACAATCTTTAGAAAGTGGGCTTCAGAAAAAAATGGAGTGATTTCAAATTATAAAGACTTTGAGAATTATGCATTTCCATCTATTTCTGATTTTGAATACGCAAACTTTGAGGAAGTTAAAACTCTTTTACCTGAAGGTATGGGAGTTGTTGGACAATACGGAGATATTTTTACAATGACCTGGGAGATGATGGGATTTGAATCATTTTCAATTGCACTATTTGAAAATGAAGAACTTGTAGATATTCTGAACAATAAACTCGGAGAACTTGTGCTTAGTATGTTTGAGTACTTTGCGCAATCAGATATTGTAGATGCAATTTGGTACAGTGATGATATTGCTTATACGAATGGATTAATGGTCTCTCCTGAGATTCTAGACAAATATTTTTTCCCTTGGTTAAAAAAGATCGGTGATTTATCAAAACGATATAACAAACCATTGATATATCACAGTGATGGAATTTTGTTTGATGTGATGGATAGAATTATTGAGTGCGGTGTTGATGCAATTCATCCAATTGAACCGAAAGCCATGAACCTTGCTGATGTAAAAAACAGATATGGTAAAAAGTTGTGCCTTATCGGAAATATTGATGTTGATCAGCTTTCTAGAGGAACAATCGATGAGATAAGAAATAATGTTTACAAAAATATTGAAGAGGCTGGTTTTGATGGAGGTTATTGTGTTGGATCTGGAAATTCAATTCCTGAATATGTTAAACTTGAAAATTATATCGCGATGATTGAAACAGTGAAAGAAATAAATTCTAAGCTTTGATCACTTATTATTTCTATGATTATACTCTACAACAATTTTAGAAATAACTTTAATATGATCTGGAGTTGTTCCACAGCAACCACCAATTATATTTGCGCCCGCATCAATTAATTTTGGAATAATTTCTTTAATCTTATCCGGAGTTTCAGAATAAATAAGTTGTTCATTTTCAATTAATGGTAATCCAGCATTTGCCTGAATAATAATAGGTATCCTCGGAGAGACTTCCCGAATCTTTTTTACAATTTCAATCATATCTTCAAATCCGGAACCACAATTAGCACCAATAATATCCGCACCACAGAGGATTAATAATTCGGTCATTTGTTGTGGAGTAACACCCATTAAAGTTTTGAATCCATAATCGGATTTATCAAATGTGAAAGTGCAAATAACTTCTAATTGAGTATTTTCTTTAACAGCTATTATAGCTTGTTCAGCTTCATCCAAAGCATAAAATGTTTCGATACAGACGGCATTTGCCCCGCCTTTTTCAAAAGCAATAGATTGCTGTTTAAATGAATTATATAATTCTTCGTTTGTAACATCACCCATAATTAAAAACTTACCGGTCGGACCAAGAGAAGCCATAACATATTTTTCTGCTCCGGCTGCCTTACGGGAAATTTCTGCTGAAGTTCGGCAAATCTCAAATAGTCTTTGATCAAGATCGTATTGAGAAAGTTTAAATAGATCAGAACCAAAACTATTTGTAGAAATTATATCGGAACCGGCATCAATATAACTTTTAGCAATATCATAAACATCATCATAATGAGTAAGATTCCATTCCTCAGGGCAATTACCGCTCGCTAATCCTTTCTTGAAGAGATAGGTTCCCCAAGCTCCATCCGAGGTTAAAAGTTTACCGTTAGTCACAAGTTCAGAGATTTTATACATTTCTATCTCGCTTATAACAAAAGTCTATTTCGCATATGGAACACTCATAGTTTTTTTTCTCAACGTTTTTCCCGACACCGATTACTGCACTAACAGTTTTAATTGGTATCATCATTGAGTCATCATTTACCGAAACTCCACAAAACTTTTCAGGCATAAGAGAAAATAAATTCTGTTGATCTACAACGTTCCAACCGCAATAACCAGGGCTGTACCGATTAGTTGCTTTTAATTCAAATTGTTCAATTTCATTTTCAAGAAAGGATTCAGTTTTATCAGCAAGCAGTTCAACTAATTCTGACGCAACTTTATCAATAAGATATCCTTTTAACATCTCATTATTATCCATAAACTGTTTAGACCATTTTTCTATTTCTTCCCCAATTGAAGAAACAAGAAATGCAATTGTATCAGAATTTTTTAACAATGAATAAATAGTATTTCCACAATTAAAAGTTCTATTATCAATTATAAAATTATCTCCACAAAATTTTACTTTTCTTGGATTAAATATCTTATAACCACTTTGCAATCTAATTCTATTTGGAAGTTCACTTAGTATAAAACTTATTGTTTCTAAAACTGGTTCCGGCACTGTATCGCCATTATAGCCTAATAATTCAATAATATGATTTTCAGAAATAATACAAGATTCATAATTGAATTCTAATTCTTTAACTATGGATTGTTTTAATGATATTGTGCCATCCATAAATATTATTTGCTCATTTTTATATTAAGGTAATCAAGCATTCCTTGCGGATCATGGAAATACTCATCAGCGTTAATAGAATCAGCAAACGCTTTAGTAACAGGTGCGCCACCAATAACCACTAAAACATCTTTTGTTTCAGACTTAATTTTTCTTACAATCTCATTCATATTTTGCATTGTCGTTGTAAGTAATGCACTTAATCCAACCACTTTGGCGGAATTAGTATTTATCGCATCGATAAATTTTTCTGCATTAACATTAATTCCTAAATCCACAACCTGCCAACCGCCGCCTTCTAAAACCATTTTAACAATGTTTTTACCAATATCGTGCAGATCACCAGCAACGGTACCCATTATAACTTTGCCTTTATAATTTATTTCACCTGATTGGAAATATGGTTTTAACAATTCCATAGCACTGCTCATTGCTCTTGCCGAGATGAGAACTTCAGGAAGAAATATTTTGCCGTCTTTAAATTTATCCCCGACTATTTTCATTCCTGGTAAAAAGGCAACGTTGAGCACATCTTGCGCAAGAGTTCCTTCACTCAATGCTCGTTGAGTTAATTCTACAGCTCCAGGCATTCCTTTCATATCAGGTGGATAATTTGAGTCTTTATTTACTCTCCCCTTTTCTATACAAAGACTTATTTGTTCAAGGATCTTGTTCATGACAAAATATTTTCGTGAATTGATTTCAAATACTATGTAAAAATATGTATATCTCTGGAGATTGAGAATTAATATTTTTTTATTTAGCCGATTGTTCCTTTTGAAAAACTTATTTAAGTTCAATTGCAAATAATTCTTTAGATTTTAATTTAATGGAAATACTATTTACATCTTAAACGAAATCCTGCCAAATGCTTAAACCAAAAACTGAACTAGTTCGTGGGTTAACATTAACTGCCGCAATTATGATTGTAGCCGGGTCAATGATCGGATCCGGAATCTTTAGAAAACCTGCTACAATGGCTGGCCAATTAATGTCACCAGAATTACTTTTAATCGTATGGTTAGTTGCAGGTATTATTACTTTTATTGGCGCACTTTGTAATGCAGAGGTTAGCGGAATAATAGATGCAACAGGCGGACAGTATGTTTATTTTCAGAAGATGTACGGCAATTTTGTATCCTATCTTTATGGGTGGTCAGTTTTTGCTGTTATTCAAACTGGTGCAGGTGCTGCAATTGCATATGTTTTTGGAGAGTATCTCGGTTACTTTATTAAATATCCACAACTACCGGAAACGTGGCAAAATTTTTCTATCTATATACCTATCATTGGCAATATTTTTCCCTTTGCAGAATTTGGCGCTAAAGCAGCTGCAATTTTGTGCATTCTATTTCTAACAGGGATTAACTATGCCGGAGTTATATTTGGCGGCGCAGTCCAATCATTCGTTACTTTTATAAAAATTGCTTCAATAGTGCTTTTGTCTATATTATTATTAGCAAGTGGGTCCGGTAGTTTTTCAAATATTTCAACAGGATTTTCGATGCCAGAATCTACAACAACAAATATAATTTCATTGTTCGGATTAGCAATTGCCGGAGCATTTTGGGCCTACGATGGATGGAATAATCTAACTTTT
>Ga0105105_10001272_pt1 | contig 10797 bp, 12 predicted proteins | sample PPLLaktember2015_4_FD_79108 | JGI IMG/M metagenome (GOLD analysis project Ga0105105, IMG submission 79108) | Freshwater sediment microbial communities from Prairie Pothole Lake near Jamestown, North Dakota, USA - PPLs Lake P8 Core (1) Depth... | ecosystem: Environmental > Aquatic > Freshwater >... | reverse complement strand
TTGATTCTGCCATCAGCGTTGAACAAATCCTTAAAAGGAATGGATACTGCTCCGGGAAGATGTCCCCCTCTTGCTTCTCCATAGGGGGTTGCCCCGGAAAATTCCCTTGCGGCGCGTGAGTCGACAATCCGGATTTGTCCTGTTCGGGAAAGGATCCAGTCCGTATCCGCGACCAGTTCACCATCCCACTGCGATTGCAAGGGTTGTCCAGGCTGAATCACTGTCTTCTCTCTCGTTGTCACACCGCCATCACGCTTCCAGGCACTGTATCCACCATCAAGGAGTTTTACGTCGGTGATCCCGAGCATCTTTACCATCCAAGCAAACCGGCCATCTTCTCCCCATCCCGGCAGGTAGGCATAGACTACTATGGGCTTGCTGCCATCAATGCCAAGGGAGCTCAATTTTGCCCGTAATTCTTCCGGAGGAAGGAGGTTTCCCCATCCCGGCTCTCCGGGTTTACCCTCCATATGAGCAAAGAATTGCCATGGCGCTGAGATTGCACCGGGAATATGTCCTTTCTTGAAATCCTTCTCGGCCCGCGCATCAACAATGGTGACCGAAGGCTGATTTCCCCTCAGCCAGGCACTATCAACAAAAAGATCTGAAAAATCGGCCCCCCGCACATCCAACGCGCAAGCAGCTAAGAAACCGCCTGCGAACACAAACATGATGATTTTTCCAAGGTACAATCTTGATTTTTTAAAATAGACTCTCTGCATCACTGAAATATTCTCCTGCCGCACAAGGTGATTGAAAAAATTGCTTAATCAATAACATAGGGTTACCAGGCATATCAAATTGGCTGTTTTGATCGATAAACAGCAAAGCATAGCGTGAATGGATAGTATCCGTAGCGCTTGCAATGAAGAATGTTCTTCTTCACATTTTATACAATTGATATAATTATAAATATTCAACGGGAGGGTAATTTCCCAGAAGAAGCTTGTGATGCACTCAGATTTCTTCTTTCCATCAAAATGATCAGGAGAAAAAGGGCACAGATAACATCATGCCTGGACGTACTATAGGGAACGTACAAAAGTGGGTGTTACCAGCGACGTGAAATGGCAAAACAATGGCGGGGTTAAAATACTGTTTTGAGGCGGGGACATCTGCCGCAGCGAAGATTTGTTCTCGGTGCGACTGGTAAGTTTTCTCGGCAGGTTAAGACCTTAACCTGCTCTTTCAGGCGGTAGTTTCTGCCTTCTATAACGATGATGTCGGCGTGATGGTGTGTTTGTAATCAGGAACAAAATCACATCCTGCCAGACTCTTACCCTCCTTTCACCTTAAAGCATCCCGGACTTTGATCCCCAGGGCTTTGAAGGAGAATGGCTTCTGGATAAAATTGACGCCTTCATCCAGCACACCTCGATCAGCGATAACGGTGTTTGTATAGCCGGACATGAACAGGATTTTCATTCTGGGATAAAGAGCCTGCAAACGCTCCGCCAGATCCCTGCCGTTCATTTCTGGCATAACTATATCCGTGAGGAGAAGCGTTATCTCACTTCCATGTTTTTCAGCCAACCGCATGGCCTCACCAGGAGTATGTGCTGCCAGCACTCTGTATCCTAATTTTTCCAGCATTCTTATATTCAATTTCAAGAGTGACGGCTCATCCTCCACCACCAGCACTGTTTCGCCCTGGCTATAGGGGGTTTCCGCAACTCCTTCCAGCCGAGAATCCAATTTTTTACCGATACTTCTGGGAAGATAGACCTTAAAAGTTGTTCCATCCCCAGGTTCACTGTAGACATTGATGAATCCGTTGTTTTGTCGGATAATTCCATAAACTGTCGACAACCCAAGTCCGGTACCCTGATTCATACCTTTCGTGGTGAAAAATGGTTCGAAAACATGGTCGAGTATCTCCTTTTCCATACCGCTGCCATCATCAGTGACGGCAAGCATTACATATTCTCCTGCTTCAAACCCGAGATTTTGGGCACAATAGGCCTCGTCAAAAACTGTATTTTTCGTTTCGATTATGATTTTACCTACATCTGTAATCGCATCCCGTGCATTCACACATAAGTTAACCAGGAGTTGATCAATCTGAGCCGGGTCCATCTTGACCGGATACAAACCCGCCTGGGGCTCCCACGACAAATTTATATCCTCACCAATAATTCGCCGGAGCATCTTAATCATGTTCTGCACGTTTTGATTGAGATCAAGCACCACGGGATTGATTGTTTGTTTACGGGCAAATGCCAGTAACTGCCTGGTAATGTCCGTTGAACGCATTGCTGCCTTGTAAACTTCCTCCAGGTCGGCATGCAGAGGTTGATCTGGATCAATCTTGCCAAGAGCCAATTCTGTATACCCGAGGATTACACTGAGCATGTTGTTATAATCGTGGGCCACACCACCGGCAAGCAGACCTACCGCTTCCATTTTCTGCGACTGTTGAAACTGTTCCGTCAATCGGAGATGTTCGCTGATGTCCCGTTTGACAGCCACGTAGTTGATTATCCGCTCAGACGTATCCCGAATCGGAGATATAGACATCTCTTCAGTATACAATTGATCGTCCTTGCGTTTGTTGATCATAGTGCCCGACCAGGTCTTTCCGGCAGAAATTGTATTCCAAAGATCATCGTAAAATTTATTACCCTGTTTTCCACTTCTCAGGATGCGCGGATTTTGACCTATTGCCTCTCCACTCGTAAAGCCTGTTATCCGTTCAAAAGCAGGGTTGACAAACTCAATGATTCCCTGGGCATCAGTCATTACGACAGCATCACCAGCCTGCATAATGGCAGCCATCAACCTCTTTCGCTCTGCGTCAGCCTGCTTACGACTGGTTATATCGCGGATATTGCACTGGATCACTTTGCTATGGTCAACGAGGTACACATTGCTCACAAATTCTACGGCAATAGGCCGCCCACTGAGGGTTTCCAGCGGCAAATCATCATAGCGGATGTATTCATTATCCTGCAGAACCTTGAAGGCTTCCTTGGATGCGGCAATATCTTTGAACACTCCGAGATCCCATAAATATTGCCCACACAGTGCGTCATAAGAAAAACCCAGTAAGTTCAAAAGAAAAGGGTTTGCATCGACTACTTTACCGGTCTCGGCATCAAGAATCAGGATACCGTCTTTGGCTGACTCAAAGAGCCGCCGATAACGTTTTTCTGAATCCTGCAAGGCTTCCCAGGTTTTGTCATTTTCCTTACGTCCTTTTTCAAGAATCGGTAGAAGACTTTCCATAATTGGCTTGGTCTTGGCTGGAGAACGTTGGTTCGGAACTTTTCTGTCAGGCATAAGTATCTCCTCACTCCATTGCATCTCGACAAATTTAAGGTTCGTACAATAAGCAGTGCACAATCCAGGCCAACAGAAGTGGAAGCGGAATTATTCATGCATTTCCAAACAATTCATGCCCTCGACTGGAATCCAAACGATATTTCATCCTATGTAACTCCTCTGAGATGAAAGGTTTTTCCAGCAAACCACTACGCCTTATCTCAAGTTTCATTATCTGAGCACCACCACATTGGACAATCGATTCGGCACACAGAAAAACAGCATAACAAGGTTATATACGACCACTGGTTGTATATAACCTTTCCGCAACAGTTTTCCTGCCTGGCTGAGCGCCACGCCAAGAAGCAGATTCCCACTCAATATCAATATGATAAGCGCAGATAGAGCGATACATCGAATCCTGGCACAAGAATTGAACATATATAAAGAGAAAACCAGCGCTCAAGCACACAAGTCAACCTGTACCAAGGTTGTTACTGCTGACTGCATCACCCCCAGAATTTCATGAGGCTTAATCTCTTTGGCTGGACAGAATAATTACTAACAGGAGGTGTGGAATGAAGAAGACTACGTTGACAACAGTATTGCTGTTTTTTGGATTGGCCTTGTTTTCAGGTTGTGCCTCAATGCACGTTTGGCCGGATCAAGAAAGGACTGCAGATTACAAAATGGTGGCAATCGAGCAAAGAATCGGAGGTGGATTGAAAGCTGGTGCACTTACTCCCGACCAGGCTCAGATGTTTCTCACGACACTCAAAGGTATTCGTATAGATTATGCGGAATTGAGAAACCAAGTTGTTTACCAGGAAAAATGGGATAGCCTCCATCACAGACTAAACATGCTTGGGGACGAGATAAATAGGGCGCTTGATCGGACTACCATTATTGAAACACCGATGAATATGGGCAGAATTGCCGCTCTCCAAAGAATAATTGACGATGGCAGAATCAGTGGGCGGTTGCCTTATACAGAACAAAGAGAATTCCAGGCCAGACTCGACTCTATCAGGAGAGACTCATTGCGGATAACAGACGGCAACAGACCCGCGAGATATGACGAGAGCGAAGACATATCGCGTCGGCTTGATTCACTGGCAAGGGATCTGGATAGATTCCGGTAGAATTCTCCAATATCTGACATCAGGTCAAGGGCCAATTGCATGCATCCAGAAAGGTTACGGTGCATGCCTAATAACCGAACAACCAAATTTTAATAATAAATTAGAGGGTTGGCGGTTAATCCGAGCAACAACCATTAACCACAAGGGAGTGCCATTATGGGAGACAAAGGCGGTAAGAAAGGGAAGGATAAAAGTCAGAAACAAGGTGACAAAAAACAAAAGCAGAAAGAAAAAATCAAACTCGACAAGCAACCGAAAGACAAGCCCCTGACCTAACAACGGCATCAGAAGGTATTGATTTTACAATAGATCACTGTTTCCCAGCGTTCGAAACAATCGCCATTGAGTTCCGGCAAATTTGCCGGAACTCAATGGCGCCGGAAACTCATAGTAAAGGAATCTCATGAATGAAAACCTACTGGAACTCTTGGCACCGGAAGAGTGCGCAAACAAAATCCTTGAGCTCAGCGGGTTGGCTTACGAACCAGATATCGCCACTGATCTCTGGTCCAAGATATTAAAGCACAAGTGGCTTCTCTCAGAAAAATTAGGTCGTGATGTGGGCTTACGAACTGCCTGCATCGATTTTCTGGAGAACATGGAGCAGGCCCCTGAAGAATATTCATCGTATCAACGAGCGAATATTCTGGGAGAATTGGGGGCGCAAATTTTCAGCAGTGAACTTTGGGAGACCATATCCGACTCCCAACCTCCCAAACAGCTGATTCAACGCAGGATCATCCTGCCTCTTATGCAGGAAAGCCTTTCACTCAAGCATGGAGTTGTACCTCCGAAAACCATCGTTTTCTTCGGACCTCCCGGTACCGGCAAGACCCATTTCGCCAAGGCCATAGCCGGCATTCTGAACTGGCGATTCATCGAAATATTGCCCAGCATGCTTATGGCGGACGGTGTTGAGAAAATAGGCGCTAACTTGCGGGACCTGATGGAAGAGGCTCGGAATCTTGATGAGGTGGTTCTCTTTATCGACGAGTTCGAAGAGATCGCCGGCAGCCGTGACATGGCTGATCGGATTGATAAGTCCATAACAAACGAGTTTCTCAAACAAATTCCTCTGTTCAAAAGTCAGCAGAACAAGATACTGCTTGTTTGCGCCACCAATTACATCCGAGATTTGGATGCGGCAATGCTTCGTCCGGGCAGGTTTGACTGCATCATTCCGGTTGGAGGTCTGGACAGGGAAGGAAGGGCGACCATTCTCGAACATTATCTTGCAAAGCTCAATACCGGACAGGTTGATCTGACACGCCTTGTCGACATGACAGCGGGGTTCACTCCAGCCGATATCCAGTATCTTTTCCAGCAGGTTGCTCATTTTGCCTTCGAGCAGGAGCTTGCCAGCAATGAAGATTACCTGGTAACCGCAGAGACATTCAGCCACATCTCACCAAAAGTGCTGCCATCTTTGAGTGATGAAGTGATTGGAGAGTTTGAAAAAGACAGCATCAGTTATTCACGCGTCTGATGCCCCGATATCCACAGCAATTCCAAGACACCATAGGGGGAAGGTTTATGCACATCGTACTCTGCAGTACTCTCTTTTTGAGCACACTGTTGTTCATATCTTCAGCCGCAATCGCTGCCGAATGTTCCGGTTCCTGGCAGGTCCTGCGAAATTATAACCCGGGATCGGGTGGAGTATGTGCAAGCCTGGGCTTGAATACCCATCAGGCAGTGTGCCAGCCCGGTCAAAGGTATGCCACATATTGTGACGACGCCTCCGGCGGCCGATATCGAACCTGCCAGAGCTCTATCTTATGCTCCCGTGATCGCCGAAATAACTCAGGCAATGGTGGTTTCAGAGATAATTCTGAAAATTCACGGAATGACCGGTGGGACTTCCGTGATGTCAAAAGAGATGACCATCGAGATTGCACACAATGGGATTTCTCCGCTAATCGTCCCTGTGCCGAGGGCACAATTAATCGCGATTGTCAGAATGGTTGCGATGGGAGATAGCGAGTGCGCTTGAATTATCGCTTGGATTTTTTTCACCCCTGATTCGATTCACTCCCGCATTAACCATCAAAGCTCGCCACCGGGCGATGCGTTTCTCCAGAGCCAAAACCCCACGAGGGGTCATATATGACCATCGGTTATATATGACCCCTTTCCCATAACCAGCCCCCAAGATCTTCAGTCGTATTTCTAAATATATAAGCTGACATATCATACAGTTGCCCTGCACTCCACGGACATGGGTTACCTGGCACACAGATTGCTTTAATAAAGATGAGAACATGGATTAACGGCAGAAATATTCCCATCGATCATCTCGTTGCAGAACTGCCAGTCTGCCCGGCAAAGAGAAGGAAATGGATATTGATTATGTGACAATGGTCACAGGGGGCCCCTGAGACGTACCACTCTCGAGGGGTAAACGGTTTTCATTATGTATTTGGAGGATTAACCATGAAACAGACAAAGATTTTTTCCGCTTTTTTACTGATCGCCGTGTTTGCTTTTATTGTGGGATGCGCATCGACACAAAAGCAGGAAGGGACCGGGGAATATGTCGATGACACAGTGATCACCGCGAAGGTCAAAGCCGCAATCATGGGAGACTCCTCCCTGAAAGCAACCGAGATCAACGTAGAAACCTTTAAGGGCGTCGTACAACTGAGTGGTTTCGTCATTTCTAATGCCGACATCAATAAAGCAGTTGAACATGCACGGAAAGTCGAAGGAGTGAAGTCGGTCAAGAATGACATGCGACTTAAATGACGGCACATCGCCTCCTGACATCCGGTCCAGGGGGCGATCATAGAGGCCAGCCGAGGGAAGCAGTTTTCAAATGAAAATATGAGTTGCAACGCCTGGCTCTCCACTCAATGAAGATTTGCCATATACGAGACCGTTTGATGTACTTTTCGAAACGTACTCAAAAAGGAGAAACAACATGCTAGAAACACTTGCAGTCATACTCATTATCCTCTGGCTCCTGGGCCTTGTCTCCTCATACACCATGGGCGGGCTCATTCATATCCTCTTGGTCATCGCAGTGGTGGTGATTCTTGTTCGTCTTGTTCAGGGCCGACGCCTGTAACAATCCCGAGAGTGGCTCATTGTGAGCAAAAGCCACCGAGGAAACTTGTCAGTTTATTTTCCGTAGGTAGTTCATTTTTGACGATGGGCATGATGAGTCGTGATGGCTATTTGGGATGGAATAATTTTTTCTGCGGTTGGTGCAGTCACAGGATGGCAGGCCGGATCAGTTATGAAAAGCGGCGGGCTCGGCCTTGTGGGTAACATCTTTACAGGCGTTATCGGTGGGGTCATAGGAGGTTATCTGTTCATGCTCCTGGCCATCGCCGCCGGTGGTTTAATCGGTTCAATAGCGACAGCTTCCTTAGGTGCTCTGGTGCTGATGGGCGTAGTCGGTCTATGTAAAAAGATCTAAAGAATCCTCAGGTCATCACCATGCACCAAAATCTGTACGACGTGCAATGAGCCAATCCCGGTGAATCCGGGTTCTATTTTTCCGGCAATTAAAGCGGCAGACGCTGATGGTCAAAGACGGAGTGGTGTATGCAAAAATATTTGTTGTTTCTGATGATGCCCCTGATTGGCATATACCTGTCAGCCTGCTCGCATAGCGCGACGAAGAATGACCTGAACAGAGAATGGAACAGTGCGGATTCAGTGACAGCGACAGTTGAAGCGATAGACATGCAGACCCGGTTGGTTACGATACGAGACCAGAACGGTAAGTCCATTATCGTCCATGCCGGAGAGGAGGTGGTCAATCTCCCTCAAGTCCAGGTAGGAGACGAAATTGTGCTGGTAATTGTCGAATCAGTGGCAGTGCGCATGGCTGAACCGGGCGAGATCCGAAACGAAAGCAACAACCAGGTAAGCAAAGCAAGACCAGGCGACAAACCGGGATTTGTCAAGATCAACGAAACGATAATCTCAGCCAAAATTGAGGCAATTGACCTGGCGCGCGAGACAGCACGCCTCCGAATGCCCGAGGGCAAACTGCAAAATGTGAAGGTAAAGGATCTTGCCAATCTCAAGAAAGCCAAGATTGGTGACACTATCGTCATTACCTCCACCGAGGCAATAGCTATTTCTGTACAAAAAACCAGTAAATAATCAAAGGTTTGTTGTTTCAGTTTCCTGTATTCACGGAGCAATCAACAATAATCCAAATCCATAAAAAAAGGAGAAAGATCATGAACGAGAAAGTTGCCTTCCATGAGAAGATAAATAGCGAATTTGAATTAGTGCAGATCAGATTCGCCGAGTTCAAGGCTCAGGCCAAGCGTTTAAAATTGGAAAACCAGATCAACCAGCATGCCAAGCGCGTTGAGGATCTGGAGCAGAAGGTCAACGCCACGAAGACCAAACTCAAGGAGTTTAAAGAGGCCGACGATGACTCGTGGGAACTGCTCAAGGACGGAGTGGAGAACACCTGGACTGATTTACAGGCTACGCTGCAAGATACCCTCGAAACATTTAAAGAATAATCCACCTTAGGGCAATGCTGTCATGCCCGCGAAGGCAGGCGTAAAGACTGGAGTCTCAATCTCCTGCCGACACCGCTCAGACAGACAGAAGAAAGCCCATAACATCCCAACCCGACAAGGACAAATGACATGAACACAACATCAAAGGCATATCTCGTCGGCGGCGGGATCGGCTCACTGGCTGCTGCCGCTTTTATGATCCGCGACGGCGGTTTGGCCGGCTCACAAATCACCATCCTTGAAGCGGCGCCTCTGATGGGCGGTAGCCTCGACGGTGCCGGAGATTCGATCGGCGGCTACTCACTGCGCGGCGGACGCATGTTGACCACCGACAACTATGAATGCACATGGGATCTCTTTAGATCGATTCCCTCACTGGAGCACCCAGGTCAGTCGGTCTACGATGAAACCCTAGAGTTCAACGAACAGCATACGGCGCATTCACAGGCACGTTTAGTTGATCGCCGTCGGGCAAAAGTACCAGTGACTTCCATGGGTTTCTCGATGCAGGATCGTTTAGAGTTACTTAAACTCAGCAAAACCGACGAAGAGGTCCTGGCCGCCAGTCGCATCACCGACTGGTTTTCACCCGAATTCTTCGAGACTGAATTCTGGTACATGTGGTCCACCACCTTTGCCTTTCAACCCTGGCACAGCGCTGTTGAGTTCAAGCGCTACCTGCTTCGCTTCATGCTTGAATTTTCTCGAATCGAAACGCTTGCAGGCGTTAAACGCACCATCTACAACCAATATGATTCCATGGTTCTTCCCTTGCATGCCTGGCTTGTCGCCAAGGGAGTCCATATGGTCACCGACTGTACGGTAACAGATTTCGATCACAGGTTCGAAGACGGTCTGTTCACCATGACCGGCATTCATTGTCTGCGAAACGGCACAAGCGAAATACTGGCCGTAAAGGACGGCGATCTGGTGGTCATGCAAAACGGCTCGATGACTGAGGCCTCCAGCCTGGGATCAATGACGAGCCCGCCTGACAAGCATACCAAAGCAGACAGTGGCGGCTGGTCGCTCTGGGAAAAACTGGCGAAAGGCCATTCGCACTTCGGTAAACCTGCGATCTTTAATAGCTGCATTGCCCAATCATGCTGGGAGTCGTTTACAGTCACTCTGAATGACGCCACCTTCTTCGACAAAATGTATCAATTCAGCGGCAACGAATCGGGTACCGGTGGGCTGGTGACGTTTAAGGACTCGAACTGGCTGATGTCAATCGTGCTGGCCCATCAACCACATTTCCCGAACCAACCGGAGAGCGTGAAGGTATTCTGGGGATATGGGCTTTTCCCGGACCGGATAGGCAATTTCGTCGCAAAACCGATGGCTGACTGTAACGGCCTGGAAATTCTCGTAGAACTCTGCGGCCATCTGCGCTTCGACGTCGAGACTGTGGCAGCAGCAAACTGCATTCCCTGCAGAATGCCATATATCACCAGCATGTTCATGCCCCGCACGCGTGGCGATCGACCGCTTCCAGTGCCTCCGGGTACAAGGAATCTGGCTTTTGTCAGTCAGTTTGTCGAGATTGCTGATGATGTTGTCTTTACAGTCGAATATTCGATCCGAGCCGCCCAGATGGCTGTCTACGAATTGCTTCACATCGACCGGAAAATCCCACCAGTCACACCCCACGCCAAATCATTGCAGGTGCAGTTCGATGCCCTGATGAAGGCGTTTGACTGATACATAGATTGGGTGTGCCATTTTCCGACTTGCTCGTGGGGAGAGGGAGGTTGCCCAAAACAACAACCTGATCTTCATCAAACTGACGATTATCATGTACTTCCCCAAAAATTAAGGAACTCCCAAATGGTCATATATGGCCACAGGTTGCATATGACCATATATGTACACCTGCAGAAGGTGCCTGCAAAGCTGCTCTGCTT
>Ga0105105_10001267_pt1 | contig 10814 bp, 11 predicted proteins | sample PPLLaktember2015_4_FD_79108 | JGI IMG/M metagenome (GOLD analysis project Ga0105105, IMG submission 79108) | Freshwater sediment microbial communities from Prairie Pothole Lake near Jamestown, North Dakota, USA - PPLs Lake P8 Core (1) Depth... | ecosystem: Environmental > Aquatic > Freshwater >... | reverse complement strand
TTCCAGTCCTCCGGAGTCACGAGGTTGCCGAACCACTGGTGCGCCAGTTCATGGGCAATCACCACGCACATCCTCTCTTCTCCTGCCTTGGAGGTTTTATCCGGGTCATGAAGCACGAGGTTTTCCCTGAAGGTGATGGCCCCCCAGTTTTCCATGGCTCCAAAGGCGAAGTCTGCAACGGCGATGAGATCGAGTTTGGAAAGAGGATACTTGATGCCATAGTACTCCTCGCAGTAGGTCAGAGCCTTGCGCAGGAACTCAAGGCTGTACTTTCCCTGCTGCGCTTTCCCCGGCATGGCGGCGACCCGAATCAGGACCTCTCCGGGATCTTGTATGAATTCGAACTCGCCGGCTCCGAAGAACACCAGGTAGGTGGACATCCTGGGTGTTCGTTCGAAACGAACCAGCTTCCGCCCATCCGCGAGGAGCTTTTCTTCCGCGATATCCGTATTCGATATCGCCGTAAGACCCCCATCCATGATCATCTCCACTTCGAAGGTGGCTTTCATCGCAGGATGATCAAAACAGGGGAACGCCCTCCTCGCGTCGCTCTCTTCGAACTGGGTCACCGCTGCATATCGTTCTTTGCCATCCCTCATATATCGACTTCTGTAGAATCCGGCCATCCGGTTGTTGATCTCTCCGACATAATCGATGACTAAAAACACCTCGCCGGATACCTGTCGTGGGAAGAGGATCCTCAATCCCTCTTTCCATGGATCGACAGAGAACCCACAAGCTTCGCCTTGGCCCTCACTCATGAGAGTGCACTTCCAGATCGCCAGGTCCAGAATGTTGAGAGAGACCTCCGAGGCAGGCGCAGGAACCTCAAGAAGCAGTTCCAGTTTCCCGGTAAATTGGAATTTCGAAAGATCAGGTTCCAGGTGGATCTTGTAGTGGATGGGTCTTATCTCGTTCATCTGCACCTCTCTAATCCAGATATTTGGAAGGTCCCTGTGTCACGCCTTGGATCTTCAGGTCCTTGAGGATCATCATGGTGGAAGTCCCGTGGGCAAGCAAAGTCCCCTCCTCGTTCAAGATACTCGCTTCCCCCAGACAGAGCGTCTTGCCGACCCTCAAGCTTTTACCCCTCGCGAGCATGCGCCCTGTAGAGAGAGGAGCAAGATAGTTGAGTTTCAGCTCAACGGTGGTCATGCCGAGTTCATCAGGGACCTGGGTGTACACCGCCCAGAACGCCGCAGCATCGATCAGAGAGGCGAAAACTCCCCCGTGCACCATACCAAAGGGTTGAAGATGCTTTTCCTGAACCAAAATTTCAAGCTGGGATTCGCCCCAACTCAGCCCCCTAATCTGCATGGAGAGCAACGAGAAGTACGGGCAGGTGTTCACATACTTCTCAACCGCCTCGACATATTCCGGATTCAGATTTCGCATTCTTCTCTCCTTTCCGTGCGATGGGCCGCTTCCCAACGAGGACTCCGGAAAACATATTTCATTCTTTCCACATTCACCCCCTCACCCCGCCCTCTCCCCCAAACTGGGGGAGAGGGAAAGGTTGATTATTCATTATCCTTTTGTGGCGATCATTTCAATAGGTTATGATAGTGCCTCTAGGAGGCGGCGATGGAAGAGTCTACGGAGCGCTACAGGATTACGGTCGGAGACGGAGGCTTGGAGATTCGCAACAGTAAAGGGAAAGGGCTCACCTTCACTGCGGCAGAAGCCCTGATGCTTCTGGACATCCTGAAAAACGAAGAGGAGAAGCTCAGACTCGCTGCAGAAAAAACCTCTCCCCTGCCCGTACGGTTCCGTTTCTGAAGGCCCCGTTCGTCCTTCGATACCCTGGTCGCCTCTGGCGCCGCCGAAGGCGGGTAAACCTCAGGACGAACGGACCGGATCGGCTCCCCACAACTTTCATTCCGTTCGTGGTGAGGTATCGAACCATGAACGGAATGCCCTTTTCACGGTATGAAATCAACCTGCCCTCAAGAAACCCAGCGAAAAGGCGATGAGAAACTGGCCGTCATAGTACATGGGAAGGCCAACCAGTCGGTTAAAGAACTCCTTTTTCACAAAGCGGTCTCTGGCCACAAAGACATCCGAGAAATAGAACGCTACGGCTCCTGCAAAAGCCATGATCCTTCCGGACAGGCTGAAATCAGCAGCCCCCAAGAGCGACGAAGCCGCACAGACCATGACGGTGATCACCACCATGTACCCGATGACCGGTCCTTTCATTTTCCCGAGATGGGATCTAAGCCACCTGTAGACCAGGAAGCTGATCGCTCCTGCCAAAACAAGGCTCACCCAGGTCCATCCACTGAACCCCGCAACGGAGAAAAACCCGATCACATAGAAAACGTGCCCCACCAGAAAAGAAACCAGCCCGAACATAAAGGCTTTCCTTTGCGGGAGCGCAAGAAACACGTCGCCTCCAAGGCAGAAGACCAACCCGGTGACCATGAACCCAAAATAAGGACTCAGAGGATCTTTTTGGACGAGGGCGGCAAGGATAAACAGAAGAGAAAGACACCCTTTGGTGGGCACAAGACCCGTGCGGTTTTGCGTTTTCTCAAAATAGAGGGCAGCGCAAAGGAGGACAAAGGCCACAATCAGAATCAGTGCGGATGTCATGGACCCTCCATACTAAGGCTACACCATGAACTTTTTTCTTGGCTATTCCCTGCAATATCCTTACTATCATGCCTTTTGCAAGCAAAAATCTCCCTGATCGCCCATGGACACAGACCCGAGAGAAGGCAAAAAAGCTTTTTTGTCATTCCGGCGGAAGCTGGAATCCAGTTAATTAACGGACTTCGGAAACGCCTGGACTCCGGTTTTCACCGGAGTGACGATTGATTAGATGGCATTGATGGGGACAACGATCGAGACAAAACTCACTCCCGCATGGGTCGGAACCCTTCAGATGACCGCAGGAGCGGTCATGCTTAGCTTTTCCGCCGTCTTCGTCAAGTGGGCCCACGTGGGCCCCACAGCGTCAGGTTTCTACCGCATGTTCTTCGGCGCTCTCATTCTTTTGGGTGCAGTCCTTGTAAGGAAGGAACGCCTCTTCCACGGTTCTCATCACTTGAAGATAGTGTTCATCTGCGGGCTCCTGTTTGCCCTGGACATCACTCTGTGGCATCGCAGCATTCATTTCATCGGTCCCGGGCTCGCGACTCTCATGGCGAACTTCCAAGTCTTCTTTCTTGCCCTTTTCGGCATGACCATTCTCAAAGAAAAATCCAACTGGAAGTTTTTTGTCGCCGTACCGACGGCTGTCTTTGGCCTCTACCTGATCGTGGCACCCAACTGGAATGCCATGGGAGACGAATATCGCGCCGGTGTGGTGCTAGCACTCGTCGCGGCGATCTCCTATGCCGGCTACATCCTGGTGCTGCGAAATTTCCAGTCCAAATTCAGTGTCTCAGCCTTCTCTACGATCGGCCTTATCGCTTTGATCACCTCTGCCGTACTGGCGCTGGAAGCCCTAGTCATCAACGAGTCCCTCGTGATTCCCGACCTCCAGAGCTGGTTTGCCCTTCTGGGATACGGTCTCTTCTCTCAGGTTCTCGCCTGGGTGCTCATCTCCAATGGCTTGCCCAAAATAGAAGCGTCCAGGGCAGGGCTCATCTTGCTTCTTCAGCCTACCTTCTCCTTTGTCTGGGACATCCTCTTTTTCAACCGTCCCACCACCTGGCTCGAAGTGCTCGGAGCCCTCATGGCCCTGTTCGCCATCTACATGGGAGTGACAGCCAAAAAAGCGTAGGTAAAATCAAAAAATGAATGCCCAAAAGGATCGGAATCTTCTAAAATGCCCTTGATTATTCACGCTCCCGCGACAGAGGCGTGCCCCGGAGGACATGGTGCAGGATCTCCTTTCGTCATGCCCGCGAAGGCGGGCATCCAGGGGTTTTCAAAGCTCTCTGGATTCCCGCTCCCCGCCTGCGCGGGGACAGGCTTCATTCAGAGGGAATGACAGCGTGAACCCGTTGGGCATTTAGACGATGCCCGGCGATGAGGACTTCACAATTTCATCTCTTTTTCAGGAGATACCCTATGAACCAAATTGACTTGAATTCCGATGTCGGTGAGAGCTTCGGCAATTACAAACTCGGGCTGGATGAAGCGGTCATCCCCTTGATCACCTCGGCCAACATCGCCTGCGGATTTCATGCGGGCGATCCCTCGGTCATGAGGAAGACGATCTCTCTTGCCAAGAAGCACGACGTTGCACCGGGCGCCCATCCCGGATTCCCTGATCTGATGGGCTTCGGCCGCCGCAACATGGATGCGACCATGAACGAGATCAAGGACTACATTGCATATCAGGTGGGCGCGCTCCACGCCTTCGCCGCCATGGAGGGGTTGAAACTCCAGCACGTGAAACCTCACGGTGCTCTCTACAACATGGCCGTGAAGAATTCGGCCATCTGGGAAGCCATTGCAGAGGTTCTTGCCGGGGTAGATCAGAATTTGATCCTCGTTGTCCTTGCCGGATCGAACAGGAAAGAGCTGAAATCCATCGGATCTCGTTTCGGCATCCGCATCGCCTTCGAGTTCTTTGCAGACCGAGCTTACAATCCGGACGGGTCCCTGGTCTCAAGGCGGGAGCCGGGAGCGGTGATCCACGATCAGGAACTGGCCGCTCGCCGGGTTCTCAAGCTGGTGAAAGAGGGGAAAGTTGTGGCCGTGGACGGGACAGAGATCGAACTGGCTGCAGAAACCATCTGCGTGCACGGAGACAACCCCACGGCCGTGATGCTCACGAAGAAGATCAGGGAGACCCTGCTGGTCTCAGGGATCGATGTAAAGCCCATGGCAAGCTTTCTGTGAGGTCCGATTCCCCCTCCCCTAGCCCCTCCCGCCAAGGGAGGGGAAAATTGGTGGAGGAGGTTAGGTGGGGGTGGTCAGTTGTCCTTCAGGTATCATTATGCATTATGACCCGCCAGTCTTTCGCATCATGGGGGATCGAGCTCTCCTCGTCGAGCTTGGAGATCAGATCAGCCCATCCATAAACGAAAAGGTCAGAGAGCTTTTCCTCAAGCTGGACCGCCGTCCTCCGGAAGACGTATTGGAGCTGGTGCCGAGTTACCGATCTCTCATGGTCGTCTATGATCCTCTAAGAACAGGATTCGATCGGCTTCGAAAGGAAATTCTCGAACTGCACCAAGCCTCAGACCCATCCCTCGTCCCTGAGCCGAAAACCTTGAGCGTGCCCGTTATCTATGGAGGTGAATATGGCCCTGACCTCGAGTGGGTTGCCGATTTTCACAGAATTTCCCCGGAGGAAGTGATTGCGCTCCACATTGGAACGACTTACCGGGTGTACATGATCGGCTTTACTCCGGGCTATCCTTATCTTGGAGAGCTGCCCGAAGGCCTCGCCACTCCAAGAAGAGAGACCCCCCGCACGGTTGTGCCTCAAGGGTCGGTCGCCATTGCCCAGAGGCAGACCGGAATCTATCCCGTGCAAAGCCCCGGGGGCTGGCACATCCTGGGGTGGACTCCCATAAAACTTTTTGACGCCAACCAGTGGCCGCCCACTCCTCTGGAAATGGGCGACCGGGTCAGGTTCTTCCCCATTCAGAAAGAGGACATTCACCGTTGGACATCATCGAAAGCCTAGAAATCCTCTCTCCAGGGCCCCTGACCACTGTCCAGGATCCGGGCAGGTACGGTTTCGGCCGTTACGGAGTTCCTCCGAGCGGCGCTCTTGATTCCTTCTCCCTCCGGGTGGCGAATGTTCTTGTAGGCAATCCTGAAACAGAAGCAGGCATCGAAATCACTCTGATGGGTCTTAAGGTACGTGTTCTGACGGATCTCGTTGTGGCCCTGTGCGGAGGTGACCTCCAGCCCTATTTGAATGACAAGCCTCTTGATATGTGGCGCTCTCAGATGGTCAGAAAGGGAGACACCCTGTTTCTCAAAGCACCCAGAACCGGCTGCAGGGCTTATCTTGCCATCGGGGGCGGGATCAGTCTTAAGCCGGTTCTTGCAAGCAAATCAACCAACCTGGCGTCCAAGTTCGGCGGTCACGAGGGAAGAGCTCTCAGGAAAGGCGATCTCCTCTTCTCTGCAGCCCCGGAACAACATTTCCAGAATGCAGGAAAAATCTTCACACCCCATGGGAGGCCATCCTACACAGGGAATTGGGACCTGAGAGTGCTCCTCGGACCTCAAGATCAGGATTTCCCGGGTGAATCAAAAAGACTGTTTCTCGATTCTCCCTTCACGGTTTCAACGCAATCCGACCGAACCGGCATTCGACTCTCCGGGCCCGCGCTTCACCGGAAAAGGGACCTGGGAGATTCCATCATCTCCGAGGGTATTGTGCCCGGTGCGATTCAGGTTCCCGGAGACGGCCAACCCATTATCCTTCTTGTGGAGACCGTCACAGGCGGTTACAGGAAAATGGCCACTGTCATTTCAGCAGACCTTCCTCTTCTTGGCCAGATAAAGCCCGGCGAGCAAGTGGGATTCCAAGAGGTATCCATGGCAGAAGCGAGGACGGCGATCCAGGAACGTGAGAACCATATCCATCTGCTCAAGAAAAACTCAGGCTGATCGTCCCCAGCCCTTCGAAACTCTTCTTTTTTTCCATCAAAGCCCACAATAACTAGTTATCATCAAAATCTTCCAGTCTAGTCTTTACAATGATCGCTTCTAGAGTTATAGAAATGCACGGATCCGGGGGAATCGAGAGCGTGACCCCCCTGATCCATGACCGGTTTGTTTACAACAGAGGATTCAGGGATATGAAATTCATCAAGAGAGATACGGATTTCTTTGAAATCTTCGATGCCATGGGAAAAAACCTGCTCCGCGCGTCAGAAAAGCTTGTCGGCTTCTTTGAGGATTTCAGCGGCATGGAGGCCAAGACCAAAGAGATCCACGACCTTGAGCACGACAATGATATGCTCACCCATGAGGTGATTCGAAAGCTCAACCAAACCTTTCTAACCCCTTTTGACAGGGAAGACATTCACTCTCTGGCTTCGAGAATGGACGACATTCTGGACCTCATGTGGGGCGCAGCGCAGAGAGCACAGCTCTTCAAGCTCAAGGAATCGACAAAAGAAGCGGCTGACCTAGCCAAGACCCTTGCCAGCATGATCGAGCTTGTTTACAAGACCTTCAATTACCTGAGAGAAAAGAAATACCCTTATATTCAGGACCTGTGCGTCGAGATCCACGGACTGGAAAATCAGGGCGATGAGATCTTCAGGGCCACCTTGGGAAAGATGTTTGACGAGATGAAGGATCCCATCCTCATCATCAAGTGGAAAGAAATCTATGAGAATCTGGAAAACGCCACTGACTGCTGCGAAGACGTTGCGAACATCCTTGAGTCCATCGTTCTGAAATATGCATGAAATCATCCTGATCATTGTCGCTCTGGCGATCATCTTCGAGATCAGCAACGGCTGGAACGACTCTGCCAACGCCATTGCCACGGTGGTCTCCACGCGGGTGCTCTCTCCTTTCCAGGCCGTCGTGCTGGCCGCCTGCATGAACATCCTCGGGGCTTTCTTTTCTACGGAAGTGGCCAAGACCATCGGCGAGGGAGTTGTGAGTCCTGAAGCCATAAACAATACCGTGGTCATCGCCGCCCTCCTGACCGCCTTTCTTTGGAATGCGATCCTGACAAGGATGGGATTGCCAATAAGCTGCTCCCACGCCCTGATCGGCGCCCTCATGGGGGCCTCGGTGGCTTACGGGGGCATCGCCATATTGAATTTTGCGGGTCTCAAGAAGATCTTTCTCTCCCTTATGATCTCCCCGGCCATAGGGGTGCTTCTCGGCTATCTCATGATGAAATTCCTGCTCAAGTTTTTCGGTGCCTACTCCCCTGGAACGCTTAACAGGACTTTTGGCCGGTTTCAGCTCATCTCTTCAGCGTTCATGGCCTTCAGCCACGGATCCAACGATGCACAGAAAGGCATGGGCATTATCACCCTGGCTCTCGTGAGCGACGGCCTGCTCCCTTCGATGGAAGTGCCTTTCTGGGTGATCCTCACCTGTGCGACAGCCATGGGGCTGGGGACCGCCATGGGAGGGTGGCGCGTCATCAAGACGCTGGGCGTGAACATGTTGAAGCTGGAACCCATTCATGGGTTTGCCGCAGAGACGACCGCCGCTGTGACGATCATCGTATCAAGCCACTATGGCCTTCCCGTCAGCACGACGCACGTCATTGCCACCTCCATCATGGGAGTCGGGGCGACCAAGAGGTTTTCGGCGGTTCGGTGGGGGCTTGCAGGCAAGATCGTGATGGCCTGGATCTTCACCCTGCCGATCTGTTTTGTTGCAGGGTGGGTGATCGCGGAGTTCCTGCTCCACATGTAATCAACCGCTGTCGGCAGAAGCCGACAGCTTGAGGGACAAAGGGACAAAGTGTCAAAGGCACAAAGCAGAAAAACCTTTCTCCTATATGTCTTTTTCCCTCTGTTTCTTTGTGCCTATGTGCCTTTGTAACTTTGAGCCTACATGGTGGTTCAAGAACCAAGCTGCAGTCTTCGTCTTAATCTCCCAGCTCCGAAGAGGGCACTAAATTCCCAGGAAGGCGGACCTGAACATGTCGCTTGCGAGGAGTTCCGCCCCCGTCCCCTCCCCGACAATCCTGCCGGTTTGAAGGACGTACCCCCTGTCCGCAAGATCAAGAGCCTCGCGAACGTTCTGCTCCACCAGCAGAATGGTCATTCCCGCCTGCTTCAAGCGCCGAACCGTGTCCAGCACCTCATCGACCAGGATGGGAGCGAGCCCCAGGGAAGGCTCATCGAGCATGAGGACCTTCGGGTTGGACATGAGACCGCGGCCGATAGCGACCATCTGCTGCTCGCCTCCCGACAGGGTCGATGCCGCCTGTCCGCGCCGTTTACTCAAGGGAGCAAACAGAGTGTAGACGAACTCAAGGTTCTTTTGAATCTGGGCCTGATCGTGGAGCACGTAAGCCCCCAGAAGAAGGTTTTCTTCCACGGAAAGGGGCTTGAAGAGCATTTTCTCTTCAGGCACGTACACGATGCCCAGGTGAACGATTTCCTCGGTTCTGAGCCTGTGTATTTCTTTGCCCATAAAGACAATTCGTCCTTCGAAAACAGGCTGTGTGCCCATGACCGCCCGAAGAAGGGTCGATTTCCCCGCCCCGTTGGCCCCCACAACGCAAACCGTCTCGCTTGCGTTCACGCTCAAGGAGACTCCCTGGAGCACCGGCAACCCGGAATAGCGGACTTTGATGCCATCTATGGTCAGAATCGGCTCAGTCATCGGTAAAGACAGACTCCGTTTTCCAGTCCCGCCTTCTCCCTCACATACCTTTCCCCGAGATAGGCCTTGATGACCCGCGGGTCCTTGGCCACCTGTTGCGGGGTTCCTTCCGCGATTTTTTCACCATAGTCCAGCACGATCAGGCGATCGCTGACGTTCATGACGAGTTCCATGACGTGTTCGATCAACATGACGGTGACGCCCATACCGTCATGGATGTGACGTATGCTTCCCATGATCCCTTCGATCTCCGCAGGATTCAGGCCTGCGGCCACCTCGTCCAGAAGCAGCATCTTCGGCTCCGTACCAAGCGCCGTCGCCATGGTCACGCGTTTCTGCGCCGGCACAGGAAGCTCTCGAACCATGGAATCGGAAAGATCCTGCAGCTTGAGCTCCTTCAGGATTCTGCGCGCTTTATCTCGGGCTGCACCCCGCGATCCGGTGTGCATGAAACAACCCACCATCACGTTTTCCTCCACCGTGAGGTCACCGGAGGCCACGTAAACCTGAAAAGTTCTGGCGATCCCTCGCCGTGCCACCTCGTGAGCTTTCAAAAGCGTGATGTCTTCGCCGTTAAAAAGGATGCGGCCGGAAGTGACCGGATAATGGCCGGAGATGCAGTTGAAAAGCGTGGTCTTGCCGGCCCCGTTGGGTCCGATGAGACCGACGAGCTCTTTCCTCTCCAGAGAGAAAGAGATGCCGTCGTTCGCCCTCAGGCCCCCGAAGGCCTTGGTCAACTTTTCAATCTCCAGGAAAGCCATTATCTCCTCTTTCTCCTCCTCACTTTCTGGACGATGCCCCAGATCCCTCTGGGCTCGAAGGCGGAGATGAGCATGATGATGACGGCATAGAGGATGAGGTCAATGCCGACGAGTCCTGCCGCAGCGCCGAGCCACTCCTTCAAATAACTCTTCAAGGGGATCAGGATTCCCGCGCCGATGACGGGTCCCCACAGGGAACCTGCCCCGCCCAGCATGGCCATGAGGGCGATGAGGATGGAAATATCCAGGCTCATCGTGTCTTCGGGTTCGATGTTCTTGACGTAGCAGGCATGGAAGGAGCCCACCATGCTGACAAAAGCCGTTGCAATCGCATAGGTCTTGATCTTGGCCCAGTGGACGTTGATTCCAAGCGATCGCGCTACATCCTCGTTGTCCTTGATGCATCGCAGCTGGAACCCCAGCCGCGACTTGCGGAACCAGTTGAGGTAAAGGATGCCGATGAAGAAAAACCCGAGGATGACATAGTAGTAGTAGATATCTTCTTTGAAAATGAGCCTGAGAAAGTCAGGAGGTTGGTACTTGATGGGAGAGATCCCGAGTCCGCGGGCCGCGCCGACAAAGTTCCACACCTCGAAGATGTCCTTCAGCACCAGGGATGTGGCAATGGTGGCGATGGCAAAATAATGGCCTTTGAGCCGGAAAAGGGGGTAGCCGATGATGAAGGACCAAAGGACTGAAAAACCCATTCCCACCGGCATGGACAACCAGAAGGGGATGTCCCATCGAATGAGCATGACCGCCGTGGTGTAGGCGCCGATGCCCACGTACTGGGCTTTTCCAAGATCCACCTGTCCCCCGTAACCG
>Ga0105105_10001266_pt1 | contig 10817 bp, 13 predicted proteins | sample PPLLaktember2015_4_FD_79108 | JGI IMG/M metagenome (GOLD analysis project Ga0105105, IMG submission 79108) | Freshwater sediment microbial communities from Prairie Pothole Lake near Jamestown, North Dakota, USA - PPLs Lake P8 Core (1) Depth... | ecosystem: Environmental > Aquatic > Freshwater >... | reverse complement strand
GCCGCCACGCCGATGGTGAGCGCCTTCTATGACTGCTTTCCCTACCCAGGAGATCCCCTCCAGGACGGCCCACCGCCTGGATACAACTGGCGTTGGTGCGTCGACAGCGCCTGGGCTGCCGCCACCGGCGCCCTGCCGCCTCGCCTTGATCAAGCTGCACGGCCCTGGCAGATACTCGACGCAGGCTGCGGTACTGGGGTCAGCACCGACTACCTCTGCCACCTCAATCCCGGTGCTTCGGTCCTAGCGGTTGATATCAGCGCCGGAGCGCTGGAGGTGGCACGGGAGCGCACCCGTCGCTCTGGCGCGGCCAAGGCGGTGCGTGAGTTGCGCATTGAACAGCGCAGCCTGCTCGACCTCGCTGGCGAGGGGCCCTTCGACTACATCAACTCCGTGGGGGTGCTGCATCACCTGCGTGAGCCGGAAGTCGGTTTGCGGGCATTGGCGCGGTTGCTGCGGCCCGGCGGTCTGCTGCATCTTTTCCTGTATGCCGACGGTGGTCGCTGGGAAATTCACCGCACCCAGCGGGCCCTGACAATGTTGGCCGTGGGTTCGGGGCAGGAGGGCCTACGCCTGGGTCGCCAGTTGCTGGCCGAATTACCAGAGGAAAACCGGCTGCGCCAGCACCACGAGCGGCGCTGGGCCCTCGATACGGCTGCGGATGTCAACTTTGCAGATATGTATCTGCACCCCCAGGAGACCAGCTACAACCTGGAGCGTTTATTTGCTTTCGTGGCCTCGGCCGGCCTGGAGTTCGCCGGGTTTTCCAATCCGGAGGTCTGGTCGCTGGCGCGCTTGCTCCGTGGTGAGCTGCTGGAGCGGGCCCAGGGCCTTAGTCAGATCGCTCAGTGGAGCCTGGTGGAGGAGCTTGACCCCGACATCAGCCACTTCGAGTTCTTCCTCCGCAATGGGTCGCTGAGCCCGCCGGACTGGAGTGATGACGAAGTTCTGTTGGCAGCCCGGGGTGAGGCAAACCGTTGCCTCTGGGGCTGGCCAGCTACCTGCTTGATGGGGCCTGATCTGCTTCCCCTTGACGTCAGCCAGGAAGGACTTGCCCTGATGGCTGCCCTGGAGAGTTCGCCCGGTCTGGCCATCGGCCAACTGCCCTTGGATTGGCCGGCGGCGCAACGGATTGCCGTAGCTTGCCAATTAGTGGAGCAGAGGGTTCTGCTGCCCGTGCTCTGAGGGTGCAGGGATCCACACCGTGATAGATTCCGCGCGCCTTTTCAGGGATTTGAGCGCGCTTGTCGGTATCCCTCCCCTGCCCCCTACTCCCCGATCCCGAACCAACCGTTTCAGCGGCAGTTCAGGGTTGTGAAGTGGTTGAGCAGTCGGATGCTGCCACTTGTATCTCAACCCTGCCAGCGCTAGCCACAGATGCCAGCAATGGCATGGATGGCTATTTCCGGCTCCAACGCCGACTTCTCCTCGCCACTCTGCTGCTTTCGGCAGTGGCGGTCGCAGGAACAGCCTTTTGGGGCTCCATCTCCACGGCGTTCAGCTTGTTGGTGGGTGCTCTGGCTGGCCTTCTCTATCTGTGGCTACTCAGCCGCAGTGTCACCAAGCTGGGGGAAAACTCCCGGCGGGTCAGCAAGGTCCAGCTGTTGGTGCCGGTCGTCCTGGTGTTGCTCGCATCCCGGGTCCCCCAACTTTCGATCCTGCCGGCCCTGTTGGGCTTCCTGCTTTACAAGCCGGCGGTGATTCTTCAGGCAGTCTTCGACACCTGAATCCCCTTCCCGTTCCGTCGCCCTGGCGACCCCGAACTCACCTTCGCTGGCTCCGATGCCTCTCCTTCTCCCCTTTGCCGAACTGGAGGTTGGTCAACACCTCTACTGGCAACTTGGCAACCTCAAAATTCACGGCCAGGTCTTCCTAAGCTCCTGGGTGGTTATCGGTGCCCTGCTCGCCCTCGTAGTTGTGGGCACTCGCAAGCTGGAGCGTGATCCCCGAGGCACCCAGAACCTGCTGGAATTCGTCTGGGATTACATCCGAGATCTTTCCCGTGAACAGATTGGCGAGAAGGCTTACCGGGATTGGATGCCCTTCATTGGTACCCTTTTTCTGTTCATTTTTGTCAGCAACTGGGGCGGTGCCCTAGTTCCTTGGAAGCTGATTCATCTGCCTAGTGGCGAGCTGGGTGCTCCCACGGCCGATATCAACACGACCATTGCCCTGGCCTTGTTGGTTTCATTGGCCTATTTCTACGCCGGATTGAGCCGTAAGGGTCTGCGGTACTTCGAGTATTACGTGGAGCCTACGCCGATCATGCTTCCGTTCAAGATCGTCGAAGATTTCACTAAGCCACTTTCTCTCTCCTTCCGTCTTTTTGGCAACATCCTCGCGGATGAGTTGGTAGTTGCAGTTCTGGCATTTTTGGTGCCCTTGGTTGTGCCCCTGCCGGCCATGTTCTTGGGCCTTTTCACTAGTGCAATTCAAGCTCTGATTTTTGCCACTCTCGCCGCTTACTACATCGGTGAGGCGGTGCACGAAGAGCACCACTAGCAGCTTTTCCAGCATCTCTGCTCCGGCGGTCTGCTAAATCTCCCTCGCGCAGGTCCGGAAGCTTCCCGGGCCCATCCTTCTTAAGGATGTCCGCGGCGCAGGGTTCTATTCCCGGTCCAAAACGCGCCACAACCGCGACCCCCATCCCCCACTCCACCATGGATTCCATCACCTCCGCTGCGTCTGTTCTGGCCGCTGGCCTGGCTGTCGGCCTCGGTGCCATCGGCCCCGGCATCGGTCAGGGCACCGCAGCTGGCGGCGCCGTCGAAGGCATTGCACGTCAGCCTGAAGCCGAAGGCAAGATCCGCGGCACCCTGCTGCTGTCCCTGGCCTTCATGGAAGCGCTCACCATCTACGGCCTTGTGGTCGCCCTGGTGCTGCTGTTCGCCAACCCCTTCGCCGGTTGAGCGTCGCGTGAGTGGACGGAAGGTAGGGGCTTGTTGCCCCTGCCCTCCCAGCCTCATTAACGTCAATCCCGTCCGATCGTTCCAGCGCCCTCGCCCCAATGACCAGCTGGCTTCTGCTCGCCGAAGCAGGTGTCCCGGAGGGAGGTCTGTTTGACCTCGATGCCACCCTGCCGCTAATGGCGGTTCAGGTTGTTCTCCTTACCTTCATTCTGAATTCGCTGTTCTTCCGCCCCGTTGGACGGGCCGTGGAGGAGCGTGAGAGCTTCATCTCCACCAGCCGCGCCGAAGCCAAGCAGAAGCTGGCCCAGGCCGAACGGCTGGAAGCCGACCTTAAGGAACAGCTCAAGGATGCTCGTCAGCAGTCCCAAAAGCTGATTCTCGAGGCCGAGCAGGAGATGGATCGGCTTTATCGCGACGCCCTCGCCGCAGCTACTGCAGATGCCAATGCTTCCCGTGAGCATGCCCGCCGCGAGATCGACGCCCAGCGCGATCAGGCGATGGCTCAGCTCAATAAGGATGCCGACAAGCTCGGTGACCTGATCGTGTCCCGCTTGCTGGCCGCCTCATGACTTTTTTGTTTCCCTCCCTGCTAGCTAGTCACGGCGGATTTGGTTTCAACCTCAATCCGTTTGAGACCAATATCATCAACCTGGCGATTGTGATCGCCTGCCTTTGGAAGTTTTTGCCAGGTTTTCTGGGCAGCATCCTGGAGCGTCGCCGTGCGGCCATCCTTAATGATCTCCAGGACGCTGAGCAGCGTTTGGTTACTGCCACTTCTTCGCTGGCCGAGGCCCAGCAGGGTTTGGCTGCAGCCCAGCAAAAAGCTGAGCAGATTCGTGCCGATGGTTTAGCCCGAGCCCAGGCCCTGCGCCTGGATAGCGAAAAGCGCACGATTGAAGAAATGGCACGCCTCAAGCAGGGAGCCATGGCTGATTTAAGTGCCGAAGCAGCCCGCGTTACCGACCAGCTGCGCCGTGAGGCTGCGAACAGAGCCATTGCCCAGGCACTAGCCACCCTCCCCGGCAAGCTCAATGCAGATGCCCAGGCCCGACTGATTGATCAGTCCATCACCACCCTGGGTAAAGCCTGATGCCACTCCTCAACACGATCGCCACTCCCTACGCCGAAGCGTTGCTGCAAGTGGCTGAATCTCGCGAAGAGACTGACACTGTCGCTGAGCAGGCGAAAACCCTTCTGACAGTGCTGCGATCCAGTCCTGAGCTCAAAGCTGCTCTGGCATCACCCGTGCTTGAGCCTGAAGCCAAGAAGGCTGCATTGGCAAAGCTGTTCAACGATCAGGTCACACCAGCGGTTCAGAACTTGCTCAAGCTCCTGGCCGACCGCCAGCGTTTGCCCATGATGGAGGCAGTGCTGATGCGTTTTCTTGAGCTCTATCGGGAACTGCGCAACATCACCTTGGCAAAGGTGACATCTGCTTCAGCCCTCACCGAGGAGCAGCAAGCTGAGCTCAACCGCAAAGTGCAAGAGATTGCCGGATCGAAGTCTGTGGAGTTCGACCTTGTGGTCGACCCCAGTCTGATCGGTGGCTTCATCGTCAGCATGGGCTCCCAGGTTATTGACGCCAGCCTTTCTGGTCAGGTGCGCCGCCTCGGACTGGCGCTGGCCCAGGTGAGTTAGCTCCTCTGCCCGCCCAATCTTCCGGAAGCTCCTTCCTCCGGTCGCCCCCTCCCCGCTTCAAAGCCTTCCCTTCCACCAGCCCCCCTGTGGGGACTTCCTCCCATGGTTTCCATCCGCCCCGACGAGATCAGCGCCATCCTCAAGCAGCAAATTGAGGACTACGACAAGTCGGTTTCGGTCAGCAACGTCGGCACCGTGCTGCAGATCGGCGATGGCATCGCCCGCGTTTATGGCCTGCAGCAGGTGATGGCCGGTGAACTGGTGCAGTTCGAAGACGGCACCGAAGGCATCGCCCTCAACCTTGAAGACGACAACGTCGGCGTGGTGCTGATGGGGGAAGGTCGCGGCATCCAGGAGGGCAGCACCGTCAAGGCCACCGGCAAGATCGCCGCTGTGCCCGTTGGCGACGCCATGCTCGGCCGGGTTGTGAACTCCCTAGGCCAGCCCATCGACGGCAAGGGTGACATCGCTACCACCGAAACCCGCCTGATCGAATCGATGGCGCCTGGGATCATCCAGCGCAAGTCGGTGCACGAGCCCATGCAAACGGGTATCACCGCCATCGACGCCATGATTCCGATTGGCCGGGGCCAGCGCGAGCTGATTATTGGCGACCGTCAGACGGGTAAAACCGCTATCGCCATCGACACGATCATCAACCAGAAGGGCGAAGACGTTGTCTGCGTTTATGTGGCCATTGGTCAGAAGGCTGCATCAGTAGCCAACGTGGTGGAAGTGCTTCGCGAGAAGGGAGCCCTCGACTACACCATTGTGGTGGCGGCGAGTGCCTCCGAGGCTGCAGCACTTCAATACCTGGCCCCCTACACCGGTGCGGCGCTGGCCGAATCGTTCATGTACAAGGGCAAGGCCACTTTGGTGATTTACGACGACCTCACCAAGCAAGCTCAGGCCTACCGCCAGATGTCCCTGCTGCTCCGCCGTCCCCCTGGTCGTGAGGCCTATCCGGGAGATGTTTTTTATTGCCACAGTCGTTTGCTTGAGCGTGCTGCCAAGCTCAGCGACGCCATGGGCAAGGGCTCGATGACGGCCCTGCCAATTATCGAAACTCAGGCGGGTGACGTGTCGGCCTATATCCCTACCAACGTGATTTCGATCACCGATGGCCAGGTTTTCCTGAGCTCCGACCTTTTCAACTCTGGTCTGCGCCCCGCCATTAACGTTGGTATCTCTGTGAGCCGGGTGGGTGGTGCTGCCCAGACCAAGGCGATCAAGAAGATTGCCGGCACCTTGAAGCTTGAGCTGGCTCAGTTTGATGAATTGGCCGCCTTCTCCCAGTTCGCCTCCGACCTCGATGCTGCAACTCAGCAGCAGCTCGGCAGGGGCAAGCGTCTGCGCGAGATTCTCAAGCAGCCCCAGTTCAGCCCCCTGATCCTGGCTGAGCAAGTGGCTGTTGTTTATGCAGGTGTCAAGGGCCTGCTTGATGAGGTACCAGTTGAATCCGTGGTTCAGTTCTGCCGCGAGCTGCGCGATTACCTCAAGAGCAACAAGGCCGAGTTCATCTCCAAGGTGCAGACCGAGAAGCAGCTCAGCGACGAAGCTGAAGCCATGCTTAAGGATGCAATCAACGAGGTGAAGTCGACCATGCTTGCCTCCGTTTGAGGAGGGGCATAACTAATGGCAAACCTCAAAGATATCCGCGACCGGATTGGTTCGGTCAAGAACACCCGCAAGATCACCGAGGCCATGCGCCTGGTCGCAGCCGCCAAGGTGCGCCGCGCCCAAGAGCAGGTGCTGCGCAGCCGGCCTTTTGCTGACAGACTCGCTCGCGTGCTGGAAAATCTTCAGTCACGTATGCGTTTTGAAGATGCTGATGCTCCTCTGCTTGAGCAGCGCGAGGTTGGCACCATCACCTTGCTTGCCGTTACCGGCGATAGAGGTCTCTGTGGTGGCTACAACGCCAACATCATCAAGCGCACCGAAATGCGCACTGCTGAGCTTGTCGGCCAGGGCTACAAGGTGGATCTGGTCTTGATCGGCCGCAAGGCGATCACCTACTTCCAGAACCGCGCTAATCAGTACACGATTCGCGCCACCTTCACCGGCCTAGAGCAGGTGCCCAAGGCGAGTGAAGCGATGGGTATCGCCAATGAAGTGCTGGCGGAGTTTCTCTCCGGCAGCACTGATCGTGTCGAGATCATCTTCACCAAGTTCATCAACCTGGTGAGCTCCAAGCCAGTAATCCAGACGCTGCTGCCCCTAGATCCTCAGGGTATTGCCATCCCTGAAGATGAGATTTTCCGTCTCACCACTCGGGATGGTCAGCTTGGAGTTGAGGTCGGAACTGCCACCAACCTGCAGCCTCGGTTGCCCTCCGACATTGTCTTTGATCAGAGCCCTGATCAGTTGCTCAATGCCCTGCTGCCCCTCTATTTGGAAAACCAGCTTCTGCGTTCTCTGCAAGAGGCCGCAGCTTCAGAGTTGGCCAGCAGGATGACGGCGATGAACAACGCCAGCGATAACGCCAAGGCACTCGCTAAGAGCCTCACCCTCGACTACAACAAGGCCCGCCAGGCTGCCATTACCCAGGAGATTCTGGAAGTGGTTGGTGGCTCGGCGGGTATGTCCTGAGCCGGGGGGCTGGTTTGACGATCGAGCCCCTGTTTCCGGTGGCTCTTGGCAGGGTGCAGCTCTCGCCCGATCCTCTCGATACGGCGCTGCAACTTCAGGCCTTGCACGAGCTGCGGGGCCTGGCCAGCTCTAATCCCGATCCTGGCTGTGCCTGGACCGGTGATCTGAACGGCGTCTGGCAGTTACAGCGTCATCCGGCGTTCGCGCCACTGATTTCTGTCTTGACAGGCCATGCAGAGGCCTTCCTGCAGCAATTGGGTTTCGATCCCAGCAGCGTCGCCCTGCACCTGCAACGCTGTTGGCCCGTGCTCAGTGAGGAGGGGCAGGTGGTAGGCCGACACCACCACCCCAACGCTCACCTCAGTGCCATCTATTACCTCAATGGTGATGGCAGTGGCCGTAGCGGTTGTTTACGGCTGTGGCCTCAGCGCCAAGTCAACGAGTTAGTGCCGGGTATGGCCGTTGGCCACGCCGGGCCGTTGGCGGCTACGCCTTGGAGCGTGCCCTGGGTGGACATAGCACCCCGCGCTGGCCTGCTGTTGCTATTCCCCAGTTGCCTGGATCATGCCGTATTGCCCAACCAGGACCCGGACGATTTGCGCTGCTCTCTCAGCATAGATTTTGTTTTGACAGCTCCCGTGGCGGGGGATGGGTCTACGCCACCGGAATATCTGGCTCCTCACCCCAGCCAGTGGCAGGCGCTTTGATGGTCGCGGTGCGTGCAGGTGGGCTGGAACAATGGGCTTTAGCTGCCCACTCCGGCACCCTCCCGTGACCGACTCCCAGACCTTCACGATCACCGCCGAGTTTGAAGGCGCCCAGCACACTTTCCCCTGCCGCAGCGACCAAACCGTGCTTTCTGCAGCCGAGGCGGCCGGGGTGCTCCTGCCTAATTCATGCTGTTCAGGGGTCTGCACCACCTGTGCAGCTTTAATACGTGAAGGGAGCGTTCACCAGCCCGACGCCATGGGGGTTAAGGCCGACCTCCAGCAACAGGGCTACGCGCTGCTCTGTGTCTCCTTTCCCCGGTCAGACCTGCGTCTTCAAGCGGGCATGGAGGATGCTCTCTATGAAGCCCAGTTTGGTCAGTATCAGAAGTGAGGCCAGCGGTACCTGCTCTGCAGCCGCTCTCCCTGCAGTCGCTCACGGTCCAGGTTTGCCGGCAGCCGGGGCCGCTGCTGGCCCAGATCGAATCCGCCCTGCGAATCCATGGTGAGCCGCTGCGCTGGGCCATCACCGCGGTGGAGGCCTCCGATCTCGATTCGGCAGGCGTGGTGGGCTCCCTGCTGACCCTGGAAGCGGTGTTGCTGGTGTGATGGCCAGCGCCCTGCCCACCCTGCTGGTCATTCCTACCGGTATCGGCTGCGAGCTGGGCGGCTATGCGGGCGACGCTTTGCCCGCTGCCCGGCTGCTTGCGGCTGCGAGTGGATGCTTGATCACCCATCCCAACGTCATGAATGGCGCGGCGCTCTATTGGAGCGATCCCCGCCTCCATTACGTGGAGGGCTCGGCCCTGGATCGTTTTGCCGCCGGATCGATCGCCCTCAAACCCGTGCGTCAGCAGCGGCTGGGACTGCTGCTCGATGCTGGGATCGAGGAGCAACTGCGCTGGCGTCATCTGCAGGTGGCGGAGGGCTGCCGGGCCAGCCTCGGTTTGGATATCGGTCCGGTGGTAATTAGCGACGAACCCCTGCAGGTGACGCTGAGCCAGGGGGCAAGCGGAGCCAGCTGGGGTCAGCTTGGCCGTCCTGAGGCCCTGCTGCGAGCCGGGAAGCGGCTCAAGGAGGCCGGGGCGACGGCTATCGCCGTAGTGGCCCGTTTCCCTGATGATCCTGGTAGTGAGGCGCTGACCGCCTACCGCCAGGGATCCGGGGTGGACGCCCTGGCCGGCGCTGAAGCGGTGATCAGCCACTTGCTGAGCCGCGAGCTCGGCTTGCCCTGCGCCCATGCCCCAGCACTCAACCCCCTGCCCCTGGATAGGGGCCTTGATCCCAGGGCGGCGGGGGAGGAGCTGGGCTACACCTTCCTGGCTTGCGTGCTGGTGGGGTTGAGCCGGGCCCCAGATCTGGTGTCGCTGCCGGCTGCTGCAGCCGATCTGCTTCGGATTGAGCAGGTGGGAGCCCTAGTGGCCCCGGCTGGAGCCCTGGGCGGGGCCGCCGTGTTGGCCTGCGCCGAGCGTGGCATACCTGTAATAGCCGTGCACAACCCCTGTGTATTGCAGGTGAGTGCTGCGGACTTGGGGCTGGAGGTGTGGGCGGCAGCCAGCTACGCCGAAGCGGCAGGTTTGCTGCTGGCCCTGCGGGAGGGGATTAGCCCTGCTGCCTTGAGACGGCCATTGCCTCGGCTGGTGGTTTAAGCGCCCTACTGCAGACAGGCCATGGGGTGGCGGGGAGAGACGCCCAGGGCCCGGGCAACGCCGGGATGACAGACCGTCCCATGGACAGTATTAAGTCCGGAGAGCAGCTCAGGCCGGTCGGTGACGGCTTCGACCAGGCCCCGCCCCGCCATCACCAGGATGTAGGGCAGGGTGACGCTCACCAGGGCTTCGGTGGAGGTAAATGGTACGGCGCCGGGCATGTTGCCGACCGCGTAGTGCTGCACGCCGTGGAGCGTGTGCACCGGATCGGTGTGGCTGGTTTCGCGGCTGGTGGCAATGCAGCCCCCCTGGTCGATAGCCACATCCACCACTACGGAGCCGGGCTGCATCTGCCGCACCAGCGCCTCCTCCACCAGGGTGGGGGCCCGGCCACCGGCTGTGAGCACAGCACCGATCAGTAGATCGGCCTCCGGCACCAGTCGCTCGATCAGACTGCTGCTGCTTACCAGGCTCACCAGCCGGCCGCGGCGGTCGGCTTCCAGCTGGCGCAACCGTTGGGGCGAGCGATCCAGCAGGAACACCTCAGCGTCCATGGCGGCGGCGATTCGGGCCGCATTCCAGCCCACACTGCCCGCCCCCAGCACCACTACCCGCGCCGGCCGCACCCCGGTGCAACCACCCATCAAGATGCCGCGGCCGCCGTGGGGGCGTTCCAGCAGGTGGGCTCCCACCTGGGCTGCTAGCCGGCCGGCGATTTCGCTCATCGGTGCTAGCAGGGGCAGGCTGCCGTCTTCGAGCTGCACGGTTTCGTAGGCCACTGCGGTGGTGCCGGCCGCCAGTAGGGCCCGGCCCACCTCCGGGTAGGCGGCCAGGTGCAGATAGGTGAACAGCACCAGATCGGAGCGCAGAAAGCCGAATTCCTCGGGCTGGGGCTCCTTGACCTTCACCACCAGGTGGGCGCCCCAGGCCTCTTCGGCGCTCACCAGCCTGGCCCCGGCAGCGGTGAACGCGGCATCGCTGAAGCCGGCCCCTAAGCCAGCTCCCGCCTGGATGCGCACCTCCATGCCTTGGCTCTCCAGATCGGCTACCCCGTCAGGGGTGAGGGCCACGCGCTGCTCATCGCGCTTGATCTCGGTGGGCACACCGATGCTTGCCATCGGGGCCGTTAGGCCGGCGCCACTGGAGCTGGGTGGTGCCATGGTCGTGCTGCTGTTTGTGGTTCTAGGTTGGCTGAGGCTGGCGATCGGCGCCATGCTCGGTTCAGCGGCTGGCTCAGCGGGCAGCGATCGGCATGCGCCAGCCGCTCCCGAAGGCCCGGCCGCCGATCTTGAGCAGGGGCGGTGCCTGGCGCCGCTTGAACTCGG
>Ga0105105_10001264_pt1 | contig 10818 bp, 8 predicted proteins | sample PPLLaktember2015_4_FD_79108 | JGI IMG/M metagenome (GOLD analysis project Ga0105105, IMG submission 79108) | Freshwater sediment microbial communities from Prairie Pothole Lake near Jamestown, North Dakota, USA - PPLs Lake P8 Core (1) Depth... | ecosystem: Environmental > Aquatic > Freshwater >... | reverse complement strand
TGGAGCAGGGCCAGGCCGGACAGTCCGAATTGCGCCAGACTGACCAGGCGCAGGCCGTCGGCCATGCCCAGCCAGGGGATCAGCAGGAAGCCGGCCGCAAAGGAGCCGGCGATGGCGCCCAGGGTGTTCACGGCATAGGCCGTTCCCAGGGTCCGCCCCATGGCGGCCATGGAACGGATCACCAGGCGGTTCACCAGGGGAAAGGTGGCCCCCAGGAGGACCGTCGGTGTCACCAGGACCGCGAAGATGACCAGGGACTGGGTCAGCATCAGGTGAGAGAACCGGTCCTGGTGAATGTAGATCAGTTTGGCGAAGAACAACTGGCTGTTGCCCAAGGTCTGGCTGACCAGCAGGGCGGCCGCTGCCGCCGCCAACTGGCTGCCCGTCAGCAGAGTGAAAACGGCCGTGCTGTGGTCGGCCGCCCGGCGGAGCAGCAGACTCCCCAGGGCCAGCCCGATGATGAAAGTGGTCACCACCAGGGTGAAACTGTAGGTGGTGGGGCCGGCGATGAGGCCCAGCAGGCGGGTCCACAGGACCTCGTAGGCCATGGCGCAAAAACCGGAGACGGCAAAGATCGCCAGCCCCCAGCGCATTTGACGGTGCATGCCGTCGGTGGGCCCGGGTTCCGGCGGTGCGGGGCTCGGGGGCGCCTTGCGCTGCGATCGGGCTTTGGGCGGCGCCGGCTCGGCGGCCAGCCGCCGGGCGACCCCCAGGCAGGCGCCCCCGATGAGGAAATTCAGCGCGGCGAAGAGCCCCAGGGTCGGCCAAACTCCCAGGTGGGAGATGAGGACCAGTCCGCACAGCGCCACACCGAGGGCCGCCCCGGCCGTGTTCAGCCCATAGAGCCAGCCGGTGCGGCGCCCCAGGTGGTCCAGGCGCCGGACATAGAAGCGGCACAGGACCGGCAGGGTGGCGCCCATCAGGGCGGCGGGCGGGATCAGCACCAGGGCGCAGCCGGCCAGGGCCGCCGCCTGGTGGCACCAGAAATGCTCCAGCAGGGGGTCGTAGAACGCCCGGTAGACCGGCCGGGCGATGGCCATGGCAACGGGCACGGCCAGCGCCAGCACGCCGATGCCCAGTTCGAGCTTGCCATAGAGCGCCAGCAGCGCCGCCCGGCCGGGCCGCCGGTCGATGACCCGGCCCGCGCGCCAGCTTCCCAGTGCCAGGCCGGCCATGAAGACCGACAGCACCGCGGCCACGGCAAAAGGGGCGCTCCCGATGACCTTTTCGATCAAGCGCACCCAGATGACCTGGTAGACCAGACCGGCCGCCCCCGACAGGAAGAAACAGGCCGCCACGAACGCCGATAGCCGAGGGCTGTCGGCGTTGGCCGGGGGCTTTTCCTTCGAGGTGGTCGCCACGCGGGTGCCCCGGGAGGTCTGCGCGCCAGGCCGAGGGTTATCTCCCAAAGCGCTATTTGACAAGACCCACGACCTCGTAGGGGTTGCTGCCGGCCTCGATCATGCGCTGATAGCGGGATTCGTCCAGATCGAAGGTCGCCGCGGCGGAGACGAAGCGTTCCGGTTCGCCCAGGTGGTCCAGGGCGGCCAGGACGCTGGCGGCCTTGGGGGCCCCCTCGGGCGCGAGCGACCGCAGGCGGTCGAAATCGAAGCTCAGGGCGACGCCCCGACCGGTCTTTTGCTTGGCGTTCCAGACGAGCAGGAGGCCGGCCGGGTTCGGCACGGAGACCGCGGCCTTCTGTTTTTCCGACAAGGGTTTGACGATCAGACTGTTTTTACCCGGCGTGCAGTCCAGGACCACCTGCAGAGCGTCCTCCTTGCACCATACCGGGCTGGCCAGCACGGTGTAGCGTTCCCCCGGGGCCAGGGGGTAACGTTTCTGGATGTAATGGGCGATCAGGTAGCCCGAGGTCAGGCCGGGGCAGATGTGGTTGTGCAGCTCGGCGCTCTTGAGAAAGTCGTAGGGGCCGTCCTTGGCCCAGACATTGGCGATGGCGGCCAGGGTGAAGAGATCCTGGCCGGCCTGGTAGTCGCCGGTGCGTTCCCAGAAGGCGGGCTGTGATATGGTTGCCGGCCCCAGGTTGAGATTCTGGGCCGACCAGCCCTGCTCCCCCGGGCTGATGATGACGGCCTCGCCGGAGGTCTTGTGGAAGAGCATGAAGCGCAGGGGGTGGGACTGGGGGCGCTGGAAGAAGAGCAGGTTGCCGCGACCCACGCTGCAGCCGGTGAGGTCCTGGGCGGTCGCCAGGTACGGCAGGGCGTTTTGGCCGTCTACCCGGACGTAGGGGGCGTCGGTCATCAGCAGGAGCCGGGAATCGCCTTTGCCCAGGGAAAGGGTTTGCATGGCCGTGCTGACGGCGGTTTCGAAGGGGGCCGCAGTGGCGGCGGCGCAGCAGAGGAAAACCAGGCCGAGAGCCAGGGCGAGCGTCGAACGGATCTGTTTTTTCATGGCGGAAGACTCCTTTACGCAATGATCGCCATACCGGCGAAGGCTGGTATCACTTGGCAAGCTTGCCTGTCTTTTGGCCCGTCCCCGGCGTTACATCCGCCGGCGCATATCTCGCTATGTGCCGGCGGATGTGCCTTGATGACGAACCAAAATCCTTCGCCACATTGTGGAATTATTTCTTACCACGACCCTAAAAGGTGATCTTCAGCGAGGCGCCGTAAAAGCGGTCCACGGCCGGAAAGCCCGTGCTGTCGTAGTATTCCTCGTCGAAGAGGTTCCTCACGTAGAGGTTCAGGACCGACTTCTGGAGCAGCCACTTGTTTTCGAAAAGGACCTGTTCGATGCCGAAATCCACGGTGTGGTAGGAGTCGATCGCCACCTCCCGGAAGTCGTAGACGTCCGGGGCGATCTCCTCGGAAATTTCGGTGATCTCGTCGTCCTGGTAGTAGTAGTCCAGCATCAGGGTGGTCTTTTCGAAAAGCTGGTAGCGCAGGCCGGCGCTCACGCGGTGATCGGCGCGCTGGTCCAGCTCCGTCTGCCCGCCCGGCTCGTCGCCCCGGTTGTCGAAGTCCTGCCAGGAATAGCCGAGGTAGAAGGAAAGATCCTTCAACAGGTGGCCCCCCACCTCCACGTCGATGCCGTGGCGCCAGACCTCCTCCAGGTTGATCGAGTAGTCGCTGAAGCGCTGGGCCCCGGCGCCGGGCCCCGAGTTGTTGGCGAAGGTCTGGTTGCCGATGATGTAGTCCTCGATGTCGTAGAAGGAGTAGTTGATCTTGAAGGCGATGTCCCCCCAGAGGCGGCGGCTCAAAATGAGGTCGTAGCCCACGCCGTGCTCGTCGTCCAGGAAGAGGCCGGCCGGGCGCCCTTGGGGGTTGTAGTCACCGTGGTTGTCGGGGGCGCGCCAGATCTTGCTGACCCCCGCCGAAAGGGAGGTGTCCCGCAGCCAGGGGGCCAGTTCGTCCATTTTGTAGGTCAGAAAGGACTTGGGGACGAACTGGTTCCAGTTCCGGCTGACCATTTCCTTGTAGGCCCGGTTCCAGAGTGCGCCGGTTTCGGCGTTCTGCAGGTTGCTGATGTGGATTTTGACATACTCGTAGCGCAGCCCCGGGGTGAACTCCAGGGATGGCAGGATGTCCCAGCGGTGCTGCAGAAAAGCGCCATTCTTGGCGATCCGCTCCTCTTTGCCCCCGCCCGTGGTGTTGCCGTTGTCGTACATGCGGGCCACGTCGAAGCCCACGGTGGTGATGTGGTTGGACGCCCACTGGATGTCGTCCGTGAGCTTGACGCCCTTGGACCACCAGGTGGTGTCCAGCTCGGTGCGCTCGGTGTCGGCGGGATTGGCGAATTGCTCCCGGTTGCGCTGTTCCTTGCTGTAGTAGCCCCCCAGGTTGATCAGGCCGATGGGCGAGGGCTGCTCGAGGTTCAGGCGCCAGGAGTGGGACTCGCCGTCCCAGGTGGGGTCCTGGTCTTCGTCGAAGGCGGCGCCTTCGGTGCGGGGGTAGCGCGATCTGAAGTCCCCGGCACGGGCGCTGGGGTTGTTGACCGGCTCCTCCCGGTCGGTGTCGGTGCCCGAGAGGGCCAGGGTGACGACCCCGTCCGCCGGCAGCAGGTAGCCGAGGCGGCCGTAGAGGGTTTCGATGTCGATTTCGCTGTTGCGCAGGTAGCCGTCGCTGAGATAGCGATAGTAGGCCGTGTCGTAGGTGATGTTCTCGACCGCGCCCTGAACGGTGGCCAGATAGTTCTGGGTCTCGTAGGAGCCGTAGCTGCCGGTCAGGGCCACGTCCGGTTTGAGGCTGTCGTGGCGGCGGGGCTTTTGCGACACCATGTTGACGACGCCGCCGATGCTCTTGCTGTCGTAGAGGGCCGAATGGGGCCCGGGCAGGATCTCCACCTCTTTGATCAGAAAGGTGGGCAGCAGGGCGAAGTCGACGATGTTGGAGGACTTGCGCCCCCCGGTCTTCTGCACCGTCAGGCTGTCGATGGCCGTCACGAAACGTGTGGAATCGAAGCCTCGCAGAAAGATCGAGTCGATCCCCGGGTCCAGGCTGTTGTTCCCCCGGAAGTCCACCGCCGCCCGGCTCCGCAACGTGTCCAGGATGCTGGTCTGGGGGCCGATGGTCTTGAATTCCTGCAGGTCGATCACGGTGCCGGTGGGGGTTTGTCGGATGCCCGGGGCGCCGATCCTGTCCTCCACCACCATGTCCTCCAACTGCTGGGGTTTTTCGGGGGGCTCCTCCGCCACTGCGGCCGGCGCTCCTGTCCACAAAAGAAACCATGTCAATGCCCAAATCAATCCCGTGCGTCGCATGTTGTCCCTCCCTCCTTCGCTTGCGTTGGCATCTGCCGCCGCCGGCGGCTTCGGCCAACGGCGTTGTTCCGGCAATTGACGCTGGGAGGGCTTTCGGTGTAGGGTTCCCACCGAGGCTCCCTTTGCCGGGGGCTTCGTTCTGAAGGCAGCCGTGGTCTCCTGGTCGGGATGCGGCTGCCTTTTCCGCTTTAATGGCGCCAATCGCCCGCCACACGTCATCCCGGCGAAGGCCGGGATCTGGTGGCAGGCTCCTTGGGTTCCTCCGCTTCGGACGGCTTATCGTTCGGCAGGCGGCGCATGGCCACCAGCGCTGCCTGGCGCTGCCCTTCGAAGGTGGCGGCCTTGGTCAGGGCCTCGCGGCCGGCGGCCGCATCCTGGAGCTGCAGGGCGGCATAACCGGCCATCAGCCAGGCCCGCCCGGCCCGTTTCGGGTCGGTATTGGCCACCCGCCGGTAGGCCTGGCCGGCTTCCGCGAAACGTTCAAGGGCGTAGAGCAGGTCGGCTTCGGTCATCAACAGCTCCCCGTCGCGGGTGTCCGGTGCGAACTGCCGGATGGCCGCCAGGGCCTCTTCCAGGCGGTCGAGCTGCTGCAGGGCGCCCACGAGGTTTTTCAACAGGCGGGGATCGTTGCCCTGGGCGAGGGCCTCTGCATAGAGGGGCGCCGCCTTGACCGGGATGCTCACCTGCAGGTTCAGATCGGCCAGCAAGCGTGTTTCCTGGCGAGAAAGGGGCCTCAGAAAGCCCACCACCATCATGGCCATGAGGGCCTCCTCGTAGCGGTTGTCCCGCAGCCCCACATGGGCCAGGGCCTGCCACCACTTGTCCCGCAGGGGGGCCTCACGGGTCAGTCGCAGGATCAGATCCCGGGCCTCCCGGGCCATGTCGAGTTCGAGGTACTGGTGCAGCAGGATTTCCTGCCACTGGACCTGTTTCTCGCCGGTGGTGGACCCGGCCAAGTGACGGATGTGGGGCAGGGCCCGGCGGGCCTGGTTTGTGGAGAGCAAGGCGTGAACGTAGTTTTCCCGCCAGGCGGTCTGGATGGCGTCTTCGTGGCGGGCGAAAAGCTTCTCGAAGGCCGCGACGGCGGCGCCGTAATCCTCGGCCATGAGCAGGGCCGCGGCACTGCTGTAAAGGTATTCGGGATCCGGCTCCGGGGATCGGTCGTAGGCCTCGGCAAACCCCCGCGCCGCCGCCGGGTAGTCCCCAAGCCCGTAGGCGGCCTGGGCCAGGTTCAACCAGGAGGATGTGTGGTTGGGGTCCCTCTGGAGCGCTTTTTCGTAAGCCGCCATCGCCGCCTTGTAGCGTTTTTGCATGAGATGGCTGGTGCCCAGGGCAAAATAAATCTCGGGGTGGTGGGTGCCCCGGGGGTCGTCGCCCTGCGGGCCGGGAAAGGGTTTCCCGTCGGCCTGGAAGGCTTCCAGGGCGGCCACGGCCTGATCGTAGGCCTTGTCCTGGATCAGGCGGGCGGCCTTGGCCAGCGCCACCCGGGCCGGCTCGGGCAGGTCGGTGGTGGCCGCCAGCGCCGGCCATACCGTCAGGACCACCAGGGCGGACAGCATCAGGCCTGCCAGAAGGGCGTCAGATACCCGCGCTCCGGCTGAAGCGGTTTGATTCATCAAGCGTTGCATGGGGTCGATATTCATTGCGGTTCACGGCTATTCCAACTCGAAGCGGATCGTGGTTTCGGCCCAGGCCTTGACCGGCGTGCCGGCCACCGTGCCGGGCTTGAAGCGCCAGCCGGCCACGCTGCGCAGAACGCTGGCGTCGAAAACCCCGGCGGGCTGGCTTTCCTGGATGGTGATGTCCGTCACCAGGCCGTCTTCCTGGACCACGAAGCGCACCTGCACCCACCCTTTGATGCCCCGCTGCTTGGCATGGAGGGGGTAGACCGGCGGAATGCGGGAAATCACCGTTAGCGGTGCATCCAGGTCGCCAGCGGCGAAGAGCTCGCCCAAGCCGGCCATGTCCGGTTCCACAGGGGCTATGGCGGGCAGGGCCACGGCCACCGGCCCCGTGGGCAGACGCGGGTTGAGCTCGAAATCCAGCGCGAACCGGGTGTGGGACGGGGCGGCGAAGCGCGGCTGGGGAAGCGCCTCCGGCGGTGGGGGCGGTTTTTCCTGGTCGCGCACCTCCCGCTCCTCCTCTTTCAGGCGAATGACGTTGATGTTGGCCGAGAGCTGCTCGAAGACCGGCACCTCGGTGGGCCGCTGCACCAGGCGCGGCATGAGGGCGAAGAGCGCCAGGTTGATGAGCACGGCCCCGCTTGCCGCTCCCAGCCAACCTTTCCCCGACCGGCGCCATCCGGCGGTTCCGCTCCGATAGGGACGAAGGTCGGCCGTCATGGCGCGCCGCCCTCCGGCAGCCGGGCGGCCAGCGATACGTTGGCCGCCCCGGCCAGGCGGGCGCCGTCCATGACCTCGATGGCCATGCCGGTGGTGCTGGAGCGGTCGGCCACCACCACCACGGCCCCCTCGGGGTTCTCGGCCAGGGCGCGCTCCACGTTGGCCCGCACGGCCCGCACATCCACTTCCCGGTTATCGAAGAAGATGCGGTCGGTGGCGTCGATGCCGATCAGGATGGTGGCCTTGGACTGGCTCACGGCCGTGGCCGCAGTGGGGCGGTTGACCTCGACGCCGGTCTCCTTGACGAAGCTGGTGGTGACCAAGAAGAAGATCAGCAGAATGAACACCATGTCGATCAGGGGCGCGATGTTGAGCTCGACGCCGCTGCGGGTGCTGCGGCGGGCGCTGCTGATGGTTTGCATGTGGGGTCCTTTGAAAGGGTGGATCGCTTTTAAACTTTCACAGGTGCCGGCGCAGGAACAGCCCGGCGGCCGTGATGCGCTGCTGCAGGTTGCGGGCCCGGCGGTCCAGGAAGCCCTTCATATAGAGTCCGGGAATGGCCACCAGGAGCCCGGTCTGGGTGGTGATGAGGGCTTCCGAGATGCCGCCGGCCATGGCCTTGGCATTGCCCGTGCCGAAGACTGCCATGATGTCGAAAGTGGCGATCATGCCGGTCACCGTGCCCAGCAGCCCCAGCAGGGGCGCCACCGCGGCCAGTACGCCGATCACCTGGAGATGGTCCGTGAGCGAACGGTTGATGCGCTGCACGGTTTCCTCCAGGATGAAGCGGTCCAGGAGCTGATCGCCGCTGCGGGTCTGCAAAAATTGCGTCACCAGCAGGGCGATGGCCCCGCCGTACTGCCGCCGGTCGGGCAGGCGGCCCGCCTGCACGTGCTCCCGCGCCGTGCGGAAGGGCATGTTGCGGCGGTAGAGGCGCCGGAAAAAAAAGGTCCGCTTGAAGATCAACAGCCACATCACCAGGCTGACCATCACCAGGGGCGGCATCACCGCCCCCCCGGCCTGCAGGTAGCCCATCGTCTGGCGGTAGAGGTCCTGTAAAAACTCAACCATCGCCGTTGCGGCTCCTGTGGACGCTGTTGACCAGGGCCAGGGCTTTTTCCTCCATCTGACCGATGCGCCTGTCAACGGCCCGGTTCAGGAGGGTGTGGGCCAGCATGATGGGAATGGCCACGGACAGTCCCAGCATGGTGGTGACCAAGGCCTCCGAGATGCCGCCCGACATCATGCGCGGGTCCCCGGTTCCGAAATGGGTGATCACGTGGAAGGTGGCGATCATGCCGGTGACCGTGCCCAAAAGCCCCAGGAGGGGGGCGATGGCGGCCAGCATGCCCAGGGTCGACAGAAAGCGCTCCAGGGGCGGCACCTCCCGCAGGATGGCTTCCTGCAAGGCGTTTTCCATTTCTTCGCGGGGCAGGTGGCAGCACTCCAGGCCCGCGGCCAGCACCCGGGCCACGGGCTTTTTCCCCAGCGCCAGGCAGGCCGACCGGCAGTCCGGCCAGCGCCGCTCGCCGACCAGGGCGGCAATGCGCTGCATCAGTTTTTCGGCATCGCAGTTTTTGCGCAGCAGGAAAACCACCCGCTCGATCACGATCAGGATGCCTACGGCCAGGATGACCAGAATCGGCCAGACGATCGGGCCGCCCTTGGGCACCTGCTCCCAGAGGCTCAGCTGGTGGGTCAGCTGCCGCAGGGCCGCGCCGCGGGAGATATCCACGTACACGGCTTCGCCCTCGCCCGTCATGTAGCGCGCGATCTGCCTCCGGATGCGCGGCGCCGGGAGCCGGGAGAGGGCATGGAGCTTCCCGCCGGCTTCGGCGTAGGTCAGAAATCCGATTTCGTCTCCCAGGCCGTAGGCGGCGGTGAAGCAGCCCAGGGTCAGGATATCGCCCTCGGTTGCCCGGCCGGCCCGATCCACCATCGTTCCCCGGTTTAGTGCGACCTCACCCGAGCGCTGGATGTAGCCCTCCAGGGCGGCCACCAGCCGGCGGACGTCCTCCATTCCCGGAAACCGGGCCTGCTCGGCAATGGCCTGGAGGAAGGCTAGGTCCGGGCGATCCAGGGCGCTTTGCAGGTTTTCGCGCCAGAGGGCGGTCGTGTCCTTGGCCGCCACGCGGATCAGCCCCACCAGCTCGCGAATGACGCTGTCGGTTTCGGCCAGTTGCGCCGAGAGGGCCGCTTCCTCCTCTTCCATGGACTGGACCGCGCCCGTCAGTTCCCCCACGGCCGTCTGCCGCCGGGCGTTTTTGGCCTCCAGGGTCGCGATGGCCTTGTCCAGAGCGGCCCGGTCGTCGGCGATGCGCGCCCGTGCGGCCGCGGCCTCGGCTTCGGCCGCGCGTTGCTCGGCGGTCGCTTGCTGCATCAGGGCTTCCCGGGTCTGGCGGGCTTCCGTTTCGCGCGCACGCATGTCCTGGCCGTGCACTGGCCAGGCACCAACCAGAACCGCCACGCCGACCATCACCACCATCCAAAGACGCGCTTTCATGGGGTCGCCATCCTTCCCAGGGGCAGGTTCAGAAGCTCCACCGGCTGCCGCTTGGCCGCGATGTCGATGGCCGTCCGCAGGGCGCGGTCGAAGGACGACGGCAGCGGGGTCCAGGCGCCGGCCGCCACGTCGAACATGCCGCTGCGGTGGTGGTCGAGGGTCTGGTAGAACAGGCCGATCCGTCCCAGCCGAAAGACCGTGGCCAGCAGGGGCTGCCCCTCCACCGTGATCGTGTCCTGATAGATCTCGATGGTCCGTCCGTATTCGGCCTCCACCATGAGGGCTTCCATGGTTTTGCGGAATTTTTCGCTGACCGTCACCCCCGGGTCGCCCAGCAGGCTGCCCAGGCGGTCCACCCGCAGTCGGCGCTCGCGGGTCAGAAACGGCCGGTCCGCATCGATGCGGGCGCGCAGCGCGGCCAGCACCTCTTCGAGGTAAGGGGCGATCTGGCCGGCGATCTCCTCGCTGGCGGCCAGCTGGCGCGCTTTAGCGGCAATCCGTTGCCGGCGCGCATCCCGATCCTCCTGCAACCGCAGCTGCTCTTGTTGGAGCCGCGCCTGCTCCTGCTCCAGCGAGGACAGCAGCGCCAGGCGTTCGTCGCGTTCCTGGCGCCATGCCTCCTCGGCCTTCTGGGTGGTCTGGCGGGTGTCGATGGCCTGCTGGACCGGCTTTTCGACCTTTTCACGGACGGCGTCCCCCGCCGCCCACAGCAGTGCCGGCGCCAGAACTGACCCCAGCACGAGCGCCGGCAGGATGGGTTTCCACAGTGTCAACGGTCACCTCCTCGATTCCGATAGGGTCCCGCCGACCTTCTCGGACCAAACAAAAAGGCCAAGAGGTCAGCGACGGGGGTTCTTCCCGTACAGAGACCTTCTTGGCCTTGATTGGGTTTAGGGGCTGCGGTCGCGGCGAACCCTTTGGGGTGTCGCCCAACCGGGTGGCTTGCGCTCAGGAGGTCGGTTTCAGGGCCCCCCCGATGCGCGATGCAAGCTCCGCTTGTTGAAGTGTACCTTCCTGGTACGTCTTCCGCGTGAAGGAAGAACGATTATTTTTATTTTTGGAAAATGTCAAGGAATGATTGCGCTGGGCGCAACGGCCATTTCGGTATAAATCCGGGACAAAAGCTGGTAGAATCCCATCCTGGCCACAGACGTGATGAAAGTGCCCATCAGGGCCGCCCCGGCGATCGTATGAACCGGCAGGCCGACAATCGCCACAAAGATTGACCTCGATGCCGGAAATGGGGAAAATCATGG
>Ga0105105_10001263_pt1 | contig 10826 bp, 9 predicted proteins | sample PPLLaktember2015_4_FD_79108 | JGI IMG/M metagenome (GOLD analysis project Ga0105105, IMG submission 79108) | Freshwater sediment microbial communities from Prairie Pothole Lake near Jamestown, North Dakota, USA - PPLs Lake P8 Core (1) Depth... | ecosystem: Environmental > Aquatic > Freshwater >... | reverse complement strand
TAAGGCAAATGATTTTAAGAGTTACGTCCCGGCGCCGCTTATGATATGACCGCATTGACCCCGGTCGCAATCGGGATGGAAATCAGAAATTCCGTGCCCCGCCCCGGCTCCGATTCAAAACTGACTTTCCCGCCATGAATGCCCACAATCTTCTCGGCCAGCGATAGCCCCAATCCCGAACCGGAAGGATTCCCCGAAAAGAAAGGCGTGAAAATACGGTCGCGAATTTCCGGGGCAATCCCCTTCCCCCTGTCCCGGATCATGAATTTAATGTGCCCGGCCTCATTCCTGGCCGCGACCTCGACCCGCCCGGCCCGGCCGTCGTAAGCCTGACAGGCGTTATCCAGAATATTCCCCAGGGCCTGTTTCAACAGGAGTTCATCGCCGATAAAAATCCCCTCGCTTCGCGCGCCGTCGTATTCCAGGCCAATGTCTATATGCGGATATCGCGACTTAACGCTATTGACAACATCCTGCAGAAGACTGCCTGCCTCCAGGGAACCGGGCGACATATGAAGCGGGCGCGCATAATCCAGAAAACGGGTGACCAGTTGCTCCGATTGCAAAGCCTCTCTTATTAAAGCCTCGGCATTCTCCCGGGCCGGATGCGGACTTTCCAGTTTGCGTATTATCAGCCGCGCAAAACCGATTATAGCCATTACGGCATTGCGAAGTTGGTGCGCTAGTCCCCCCGACATCTCCCCCAGGATCGCCAGGCGCCGGCTGTTTTCCAACTCCTCCTTAAGACGGGCATATTCCGTCTGATCATTGATAATCACCGCCACCCCCAGAGGTGCCTCCTGGCTGTCAAATAGCACCGAAATGGAAATACTCCAGACACACCGCCGGCCGCCGTCTTTCACCTGAATTTCCCGATTTCGAGGTCTTCTGCCGGTTTGCAGACATTCCCTTACGATTTCCCAGAGAGGCGGGTATTTCTCGAACAGCCCGCGTCCCCCCTGACCCAGGGCGGCGACCCCATCGACATGCAAAAACCCGGCCGCGGCCTGGTTTATGCTCGCCAGATGACCCTGAATATCCAGCGTGATTATGCCGGTTTCGATGGAGCGAAGGATATGATTGTTATATACTTCCAGACGGTCGGCCTTGCGGGTGATTAATTCATTCAGTTCGGTCAGTTTCTTTTCCTTTTCCCTTAAATCCCCGATGACCTTTTCATACGAATTGATAAGCCCGGCGATTTCGTCGTCGCCCCGATATTGATAATGCCCCGATTGTCTGACCTTCTCTGTCAATTTCTGGAACGGCCTTAAGACATTGCGCAGAAGACGAACCAGAACCGCCGCAATAACCAGGGCCACCAGCAGACTCGACCACACAAGAACTCTCATCGATTTCTTGATGGCCGTAAGCATCCCGCTGTCGGCGGCGGCAGCCACCAGATACTTGGCCCCCATATATTCCATGGGAAAATACACCTGGTATTTTTCCTCGCTCTCCGGTTGCCGGTACACCGGACGGGAAAAGAGTATATCTCGAAGGTCGGCCGCAACAAGGGTACTGTCAAAATCGAAAAAGGCGCTATCCAGGGCCCGCTCCGATTGAAGGGTCATTACCCGTTCGTAAATCAAAGGGATAACGGTCAGGCCCGACAAATAATAGCGATCGGAAATATTATTTATCTCGCCGGCGGGGATATTATATAAACCATGATGCCGGACCAGACCGGAAACGGTCAGGCAGGACTCGGCCAGATTATCCCGAATGTCCCCTTCCAGAGAATGCCCGATACGGTACAGGGCATAATAAGAGGCCACATTGAGGACCGTCAAAACCAGGATAATCACGGCTACGCCAAGCCGGATTTCCAGACGAAACCCGCTCTGGGGATGCGACCATTTCATATCCTGATTATCGACCGCGCCGAAGACGAATTAAGGCAAGGGTGAAATTTACAGCCGCCAGAAATGATTTATGTATGAATCGATAATTTGCTGCCCGTAAATGATGGCGATTATCGCCGCCACGGCAATAAAAGGTCCGAACGGGACCATCCTGGTTTCGCGAAGTTTCTTGGAGAAAAGCATAACCGCCAGCGAAATTATCAAGCCCAGAAAAGCGCTGGCAAAGAAGATGAAAATTATCTTCTGCCACCCCAAAAAAGCCCCCAGCATGGCGGCCATTTTAATATCCCCGCCACCCAGACTTTCCCGTTTAAAAAGCCAGTCGCCCAGCATGGCCACCAGGTAAAGCCCGCCGCCGCCTGCCGCCAATCCCAATAATGACTGCCAGACGGTTATCCCTCCGGGCAAAAACGATAAGCCCAGACCGATAACCATTCCCGGAAGCGTAATCACATCCGGAATAATCTGGAATTCCAAATCGATGAATAAAATAACCAGCAGAGCCGAGGCCAAAAGACTGAAAACCGCGAACTCCGCCGTCAAGCCGAATTTCCACAGGAAAAATAAATAGGCGGCCCCGTTGAGAAACTCCACCAGCGGGTATTGCCAGGATATAGATTTGCCGCAGCGGCGGCATTTCCCGGCCAGAATCATAAAACTGACAAGCGGAATATTATCATAGAATGCGATCGGGGCCCGGCATTGCGGGCAAAAGGAGCGCTCCCAAACGAATTTAAGACGCCGAGGCAGGCGATATATCAGGACATTTAAAAACGAACCGACCGCCAGCCCGACGACAAAAGCCAGGATATAATTGAATAAGAGACTCATTATTTGGCATATCGGCAGAGCCGCTTTTTAGTTGAATTCCCCCAAAAGATACATCACCAACGCTGCCGCCGTGGGGGCGGCATTTTCAGCCCGAAGAATCCTTTTCCCCAGATGCCAGACCGCAGCCCCCCGGCCGCGCGCCATTTCAAGTTCCTCCCGCGTAAATCCCGACTCCGACCCCACCAGGACGGTATATCGCTGCTGACCGGCCGTAAAAGCCGACCCTTGAGGCGATTTTTCCCCGGATGGGTCAAAAAGAAATATCGGCCCCGTATTGTCAACCTTGTAGAATAACTCCTCCAGGCGCAGGACCGGCAGTATTTGGGGAAGTACCGACCGCCCCGATTGCTTGATCGCCGCCAGGGCGATCTTCTGCCATCGTTCCAAACGGCGTTTCCGCCCTTTCTCGTCCAAATCCTTGATTTTCCCCTTTGCCGAGGTCACCGGGATAAAACGTGATACCCCCAGTTCCGTCCCCTTTTCTATGACTTCATCGAACTTGGAGCCGGTCGATAACCCCGCCGCCAGGGTAAGATAATGAAAAGGCTCTCCCTTATTTCTGGTCCGGGTCAGAATCCGACATTCTACTTTTTTCGACGATTTCGCGACAATTTCCGTGTTAAAAGAATTGCCCAAACCATCCACGACCTCGAGTGCAGCCCCTTTGTCCAGGCGCATGACCCTGACAATATGATGGGCTTCATCCCCCTCTAATTCGAGATAATCCTCATGGATATTTTCAGGTTGAGTATAATAGACCGGCATTATTTTTTAAACACCGTGAACGCCAGCCATTGGCCATCGCTCGTGATTTCGAAACGGGCCACATCCGGACGATGGAGCAAAGCGGCTATGGCGTTTTCATCTTCTCGGAGTAATCCGGAAAGCAGTATTACTCCTCCCGGACGAACCGCCGCGTTCATTTTATCGTATAATTCGATTATCGTTTCGCGGATTAAATTGCCGGCCAGAAAATCAAACGGTTGACCCTCTAACGCTTGCTCGATTGAGCCATCCATAACGGTTACCCTCTCGGCCACCCCGTTTAATTCCATATTCTCCCGAGCATTATCGAAAGATTCGGGGTCGATATCGACCGCCGTGATGCGACTCGCTCCCATTTTGGCGGCCAGAAGGGATAAAATCCCCGACCCGCATCCCAGATCAAACATCGACCAGCCGGATTGAAAGTGACGGGCAATCTGGCGCAGGCACAATCGCGTCGTCTCATGCGTGCCGGTCCCGAACGCCATCTTGGGTTCGATAATAATATCGACCTTACCGTTGGCCTCGGGTTGAGCCCAGGGAGGGCGAATTCGGACTTTATCTATGATAATCGGTTTCACCGACTCCCGGTAAGCCTGAATCCAATCCAATTCTGCGATTGCTTTTGTAAAGATGTCGGACGTCGAAAAGTTTTTCAGCCCGTCCAGGGTCCTGACGAATTGAGCCAGGTCTTCTTTAAAAGCGAGCCCCCGGCTCTCCGGCAGATAGAATCTGATGGTCACCCGGGCGGGATTTTCTTCGAGAACCAGGCCGCCCGCCAGATGAGCGATAATATAATCGCAAACCCGCTCATGAACCAGCCGAGGTACCGTCAGGGTTACCTCGATCTGCTTTTTTTCAAAGGCAGTGGCCATGATTAAATGCCCAGAGATTCCCGCAATTTTCCCAGAAATTTCTTGTCACGCGCAGGCGGCTGAAACGAAGGCGAATCATCCAATTTATGAAGCAGCGACTTGTCCTGGGCCGATAACTCCATCGGAATCCAGACCGCAACCCGCACCAGTTCATCACCGTGACCGTGGGAATGAAGATGCGGTACCCCTTTTCCTTTTAAGCGAAAAACTTTCCCGCTCTGCGTTCCGGCCGGGATTTTCAGATTTACATCGCCATCCAGAGTCGGAACCGCTATCTCCCCGCCCAAAGCCGCCAGAGTGAACGAAATCGGCAATTCGCAAATGATATGGTCGCCCTGGCGCACAAAAAAGTCATGTTCCGTTTCTTCGAATATGACGATCAAATCGCCGGAGCGTCCGCTGTTGCGCCCGGCGTTGCCCTGGCCTTGAAGCGACATGTAATTTCCGGCCGAGACTCCCGGCGGGACATTGACTTTGATGGTCTCACTGTCGCTGACTCGCCCCTCGCCCCGGCAGGCCGGGCAGGGCCGTGAAATCACCTCGCCCGTACCGCGGCAGGTGGGACAGGTCCGAACCTGTTGTATGGTGCCGAATAATGTCCGCGAAATGGTCCGCATCTGGCCGGCTCCCTGGCATTCCGGGCAGGTTTTCCGGCCATGCCCCGGGGCCGCCCCGGAACCGTTGCATTCCTTGCAGGCCACCAGACGTTTTACCTTCAGTTTTTTCTCCGCCCCAAAAGCGATTTCTTCGAGTGATAATTCCAGACGGGCCTTTAGATCTTCGCCCCGGTTGCTTTGTTCGCCGCGGCCGCTACCCCCGAAAATATCTTCAAAGCCAAATCCGAATCCCCCAAAATCCCGCATAAAAGCCCGCAGAGCGTCGCTGATATCAAAGCCGTAGCCGGCGCCGCCGAATCCGCCCGCCCCGGATAACCCGGCATGACCGAATTGGTCATAAGTACGACGCTTCTGATCATCCTTGAGAACTTCATAAGCCTCCGTGGCCTCTTTGAATTTCTCCTCGGCGCTCTTATCGCCCGGATTGCGGTCGGGATGATATTTTAGGGCCAACTTCCGGTAGACCGCTTTTATTTCATCAGTCGAAGCCTGCCGCTCGACCCCCAGGACCTCATAATAGTCGCGTTTGTTGCTCATTAAAGTAGAGGTTTAACTGATTCCTTAATTCTTAAGCGTCACAAGTTATTTCTTGTCGTCGTCGACCACTTCAAAATCGGCATCGACAGCCCCGTCGCCCTTGGGCTTTTCCTGGCTTTCCCCTGCCGGCGATGGCTCCGCCGCGCCTGGCCCGGCGCCCGCCCCCGGAGCCTGCTGTTGCGCCGTCTGCTTATAGACTTCCTCGGCGATCTTGTACGACGCCTGGATCAATTCCTCTTTGGCCTGGTTGATCGTCTCCGCCGATTCCGAGGTCAATAGCCCGCGTAACTTTTCAATCTTCTCTTTTATACTATTGCGCTCTTCCTCACTGATTTTTTCGCCGTAATCCTTAAGCGTTTTTTCCGTCGCATAAATCATCTGGTCGGCTTCGTTGCGGGCCTTTATGATGGCTTCTTTCTTTTTGTCTTCCTCGGCGTGACTCTCGGCATCGTTGACCATTTTCTTGATTTCATCCTCCGCCAATCCCGACGACGACTGGATCCGAATCGACTGTTCTTTGCCGGTTCCCAAATCCTTGGCCGCCACATGGACAATCCCGTTGGCATCGATATCGAAAGTCACCTCTATCTGGGGCACCCCCCGGGGCGCGGGTGGAATACCCACTAAATCGAATCTCCCCAGAGTGCGGTTATCCACCGCCATGCGGCGCTCACCCTGCAGGACATGAATACTGACCGCCGGCTGGCTGTCGCTGGCCGTGGAAAATATCTGCGTCTTGCGGGTCGGAATCGTGGTATTGCGCTCAATCAAATCCGTCTTGACCCCGCCCAGAGTCTCGATACCCAGGGACAGCGGCGTGACATCAAGAAGCACCACATCCTTCATGTCTCCGGACAACACCCCGGCCTGAATCGCCGCCCCCACCGCCACGACCTCATCGGGATTGACGGAACGGTTGGGTTCCCTGCCGAAAAGTTCCTTAACGATCTGATGCACCTTGGGCATGCGGGTTTGTCCGCCGACAAGAATCACCTGGTCTATTTCCGAGGCCGATAGTTTGGCGTCGGTCAGAGCCTTGCGGCACGGGTCGACCGTCCTTTGCAAAAGGTCTTCGACCAGTTGCTCCAGTTTGGCCCGCGTTAAAGTCAGGTCCAGATGCCGCGGCCCGGTTTGATCGGCCGTTATGAAGGGCAGATTGATATTGGTCTGCATGGTCGTGGAAAGTTCGCACTTGGCCTTTTCGGCGGCCTCTTTGAGGCGCTGCAAAGCCATGCGGTCGAGACGAAGATCAATCCCGTTGGATTTTTTGAATTCATCGGCCAGCCAATCTATGACCCGCTGGTCGAAATCATCGCCGCCCAGGTGCGTATCCCCGTTGGTGGAACGGACCTCGAAAACACCGTCTCCGATTTCAAGGATGGAAATGTCGAACGTCCCGCCCCCCAAATCATACACCGCGATTTTTTCATTTTTATTTTTCTGCAGGCCGTAGGCAAGCGAGGCCGCGGTCGGCTCATTGATGATGCGTAAAACTTCCAGCCCGGCAATCCGCCCGGCGTCCTTGGTCGCCTGGCGCTGCGAATCGTTGAAATAAGCCGGGACCGTAATCACCGCCTGGGTGACTTCCTGGCCCAGATAATCCTCGGCCGTCTTTTTAAGCGATTGCAGTATCATGGCCGATATCTGCGGCGGCGCATATTGCTCATTGCCGGCCCGCACCACTACTTCCCCTTTTTCATCAGCCTGCACCTTATAGGGCACCAGTTTTTCTTCCGAGCCGACTTCGCTGTACCGCCGCCCCATAAAACGCTTGATGGAAAAAACCGTGTTCTCCGGATTGGTTACCGCCTGGCGTTTGGCCGCCGCCCCGACCAGGCGCTCGCCTGACTTGGCGAATGCCACCACCGAAGGAGTCGTTCGGCCGCCTTCGGCATTGGGAATGACAACCGGGTCCTTTCCCTCCAGGACCGCCACGCAGGAATTGGTGGTCCCCAGATCAATACCTATGATTTTACCCATTTGATTTATCCTCTGATTCTTAAAATTTCTGATATTACCTGATTCCTATGATTCGTTTGAAGGCTATTCCTCGGGCTCGACCGTGCCTTTTCCTTTTCCCCGGCTGACGGCCACCCGTGAATGGCGAAGCACCCGTCCGTTGATGCGGTACCCCGGGGTTAACTCCTGGACCACGATCCCGTCTGCATATTGGTCCGAATCGACCTGCAGCATGGCTTCGTGGACATTGGGATCGAAGGGCTGACCCACGGCCGGAATTTTTTCCACTCCCGTTTTTTGAAGATATCCCCCCAATTGCTGGTAAATGAGTTCCATCCCTTTTTTCAGGGAATCCAAATCGGAAGCCTGCCGCGCCGCCTCCAGGGCCCTTTCCACATTGTCCACCACTTCCAGAAGCGGTGTCAAGGTCTCTTCCCGCGTGGCAATGACCGTGGTTTCGAACTGCCGGGCCATCCGTTTCCGGTAATTGTCGAGTTCCGCCGCCAGCCTTAAATATCGGTCTTCCTTTTCCGCTAACGCGGACCGGTATTCCTCTTGTTGCTTCTTCAATTGTTCTTCCAGCGATAATTCCTCGCCGGTGGACTCCGATAAAGTCCCCTCGCCGGCCTCTGTGGAGGGTTGCTCGCCCTGGCTTTTTATTTCCTGATTCTCCTGCATTTCTTTTTCGTTTTCCTTGCCGTTATTCATGGATTCCTCAAGAATCTGATAATGCCTCGGTTAAGGAACGGGCGGTAAATTCCACGATTGAAACCAGTTTAGAATAAGGCATCCGGGTCGGCCCGATAACGCCTATCGTCCCGGAAATGCCTCCGGCCTGATAGGTCGAGGTCACCATGGAGCAATCCTTTATGCCGACGATGGGATTTTCATTGCCGATGGTGATGATTATGCCTTGGCCCCCGGCTTTGGTCAGAAGCAGTTCCTTGAGAGAATTTTGCTCTTCGAGTATTTTTATGACTTCGGTTAACTTCTCCCGGTCGGCGAATTCCGGCTGGCTGATTAGATTTTCGGTCCCGGTGACATGAATTTTCTGATCCGGGTCATCGACCCAGATATCGATCTCGGGATTAATAAATAACTTCAAAAGCCGCGGCGAAAGCCCGGTATCGGCCAGTCGCTCGCCCAGGGTTCGACGGATATCCCCCAGGGTCAAACCCGGCAGACGTTCATTTAAGACCTGCTCCATTTTTTGAAGTTCTTTAATTTGAATACTTGATTCTATTTCCAATAGTATGGAATGAGCCAGCCCGGATTTTACCGAAACCACCGCCAGGACTTTGCCTTCCGCCACCGGAATAAAATTTATCCGGGATAAAATACCCTCTTCAAAGCGGGGCGCGATACTAACCCCCAATTGACTGGTAATATCACCCAATATTTTACTGGTCTGGCCAAGAATGATATCCATCCCCCGCCCCTTGCGGGAAGATATTATCTCTTTGATTCGCGCCGCCTCGTTCTTGGTCAGAGGCGCCGGCTTCAATAACATATCCACGAAAACCCGGTAGCCGCTGTCAGTGGGAACTCGCCCCGCCGAAGTATGCGGTTGCTTAATAAGCCCCAACTCCTCCAGATCCTGCATGGTATTACGAATGGTGGCCGGAGATAACCCCATGCGATATTTATTGGCGATAACCCGGGAGCCGACCGGGTCGGCCGTCTGGATATAATGCTCTATCAAATGCTCCAGAACCTTCCGTTCCCGCTCATTTAAATTTTCAAATGACATCTTTCCTATTTCATTCCAATAACTTATACAATAAAACTGGCAGTCTCAATTAATGAGTGCTAATTATTTACGTTAACTCCTCCCACAAGTCAAGCAAATAAATTCCCGCCCTGTTTTTATAGGAAATTAACCGCAGTATAAACAAAAAGTTCAGATATTTTAAAGGATAAACTCGCAGCCGAAGTTATTTCTTGGTGCTGTCGGCGCTGTTGCCCAGAGTAGATGATTCCTTTATGGAATCGGCCCTATCCGAAGGTTTCTGGCGTGTCGATTCCGCCCGATCATCGATCCCGTTATTATTGCGGTCTATAAAATGATCATAATCCACGGAGTCTGCCGGGCGAGACACGGGGCGCTCCTGACGCGGCGAAAGCTCCCCCTTCGGCTTTTGCTGGGGCGCCGGATTATTGGACGGCTTGGTCTTTTCAATAGCCAGAGCCATCGGCCCGACAGCCAGCGCCAAAAGCATAAATATTATGGTCAACCGTTTAATCATTATTCGTCTCATGGCTAAAATCTGTCATTTCCCTGACCATGTCAATCAAATTAATTGCCACCTTATTTAAGGCCGAATCCCGCCGGGTAATTCATTGCCGGATTCATACCCGGCAGGATATCAACCTTAATCTAAAATCATTTGCCTCGTTTCGATCCCGAATTGCCGCTGTTATTATCACCCTTGGAGCGGCTGGAAGACCCGGAATCGGAAGACTTGGGTGTACTGGTTGCCTTCTGGGTCCCGGAATCCCCGGATTTTTGCGAAGCCGAAGAGCGCTTCTGGCTGGAGCCGGAATCCGACGAACGCGACTTGCCGGATGAATCGGATTTCCTCTCCCGTTTGGATTCATAAGTACCGCCCGACTTTTCGACCGGCTGGCTGGACCCGCGCGATTTGGGAGAATAGCGGCTGTTATCCGAAGACGAGGAGCGCTTCTCCCTGCTACCGGCGTTATCATCCCGCGTGGAAGCCTTCCCCTGGGAATCATCGGAATTGCCGCGCTTGCCGGCGTTATATCGTGATTCACCGCCATATCGCGATTTGGTAAGACTCCCCTCACCCCGGGCCCTTTGCTCTTTATAGGTGGTCATGGCCGCCTGCTTGGTCCGGACCGTTTTCTGATATTCCGGGTAGCCGTTCTTTTCCGGGTCAAGATATCCCTGACGAACCACATCCCGGTAGCGGGATTTAACCTCCGCCCTGGTTTTAACAATGGTCTCGTCTATGTACACGGTTCGGTGGCGGTAGACATTCACGCGGTCTTCCCAGCAATAACCCCAGGGATCATAAATGGTGACATAATGCCATCCCCAGTATAACCGGGGTATATAAAGCGGCGCTATTCCCCAATAAACGCCGTCGATATAAACCGTCCCCCCCCAGGGATAATCGATATAAACGGTGCCGGACAGGCTCCAGTCGTAGTCGCGATAAACATGCACCGGCCGATAATAGGCGTCATTCCATTCCTGGACATTGATAATGGTCATATCCGTGGCCAGGCGAAGCCCCGGATCGTCGCCGAAATAGACGGCATTGACATAATCCAGGAAATCGACCGGGTCGTCATAACAAACCAGATCCTCACGATCGAAATCGGGAACCGCCAAAGGCGTCAGCGATGCCACC
>Ga0105105_10001262_pt1 | contig 10827 bp, 6 predicted proteins | sample PPLLaktember2015_4_FD_79108 | JGI IMG/M metagenome (GOLD analysis project Ga0105105, IMG submission 79108) | Freshwater sediment microbial communities from Prairie Pothole Lake near Jamestown, North Dakota, USA - PPLs Lake P8 Core (1) Depth... | ecosystem: Environmental > Aquatic > Freshwater >... | reverse complement strand
GCAAATGCTCTGCATATTCCTTGCCGCCCAAACCGAAGGCGATTCCGCCGGCTAGAGCAACCATAGCAAAGATTGCAGTCATAAGTGCCTGAATCAATGCAGATGCGATATTGAGCTGCATCAAAGCCGCTGATACACCAAAGATGATCAACGCCCACCAAGTCAGAGCTCCAAGGAAGTTGGCAGTTTCTAAACCGCCACTCTTGGCTGAAGCACCCACAACACCCCTCAGGAAGTTGGCGACAACAACGGTCACCAACAGGATCAATACCGCTACTATCACCTGCGGGATGAAGAGCAATACTGCCTGAATGAAGCCTGAGACGGTGTAGAAACCAAGAATATCGGAGGCCGCCAGGAAGAAGGCTATCAGAATAAACCAATAGGTTAGTCTTCCCAGAAACCGGCCGATGCTTAGCTTCAACCCAGCCCTCCGCATGGGGGCTTCCATTCCAGCCCTAGCTAGAAGGCCATCCAACTTGAGAGCATTAACAATTCTCTCAATCAACTGGCCAACAGCAGCCGCTACAATTAAGCCGATAATGAAGACAACGAGGGCAGATATGAAAGTCGGCAAAAAGCCGATGAAATCAATCCATAACTGCTGAAACGATGCTACCAATATATCAGCTGTGTTTCCTAATGACATTAAGCTTACGCTTCAAATAATTTTCCGACCTTTTAATGTCGTTTCCTGATTAGAATTATAACAGAAAACCGCCCTTTGTGGGCGGTTGAGTGTGAATGAAGTCCAAGTTCCTAGCCGGCGTAGGTTGGATTAACGAGCACCGAAACCAGGTTTCTGAAGAAATCAAAAATGTTGAAGCGGGCAGTGCCGGGATTAATCTCCTCAATAAACGGGGCACCGGGGTGAACAACCAAGCTCCATATATCATAAGGGGGGTTACCTCCAGGTACGTCGGGCCCTCCGTAGCTTAAATCGTCACTACAATTACAGGCCAGGACATAGGTGACGCTGGTGCCGGGCGGGGACTTCAGGTCGTATACCCAGCCCGAGCTTTCCTCACCCTCGCCGTAGGCAATGGATGTCGTCAGAGCATTCCACCGCGGTGTATCTGTGGTCGTCGGGCTGGTCGTGGCTTCACAGAAGTCAACGTTTTTAGCGCTCCATTGGATGTCAGTCTGAGTTGGGCTGTCCGGAGATTTAGTCAGGACAACCTCGCATACGTCACCGCCGCCTGACGGTTGAATAAAAACTGTGATTGTGTCTGTGGCATCGCCGTTAGGGCCGGTACAATCCAGATCGTAAGTTTTGTTATCACTGAGAGTTTCCGATTGTGACCCTGAGGGGCCAGTCCACCCCTCGGGAGTGACGATACAATCATCTACGTAATCTGATTCCCAGCTGATCTCCACTGGGTCTCCTTCATCAATGGTGATGCTGGAGGCATCAATACCATTCCCGTAGATGTGGGCAGAGGGGGTACCAGCGGCAGAACATGTCGGATCAATCACACACTGCGTCGTTGGAGTTGTCGGATCACACGCTGGGGTTATGGTACGGGTCCACTCACGCTCGGTGTCTGGACAGGTTCCTCCCCCGCAGGCACCGCTTTCCCAAACACCGGTGATACATGTTGGCGAGTTAGCAATGAACGGAACACGGGCCGCGGCAGATAAAGAGCCTCTCTGCGCAACCACCTTCGGGTAGAATGTGCCTGCTGTTGTATAGTCGCACGCGTCAATTGATGTTTTAGAAGCAGCAGTTTCGCCATTAAACTCCCCACCGGTGAATGGCGGAGTTATATCCGGGTTGCTGTCAGTACTGTTACAGTAAAACTTGTAGTTTATGGTATCCGCGCTATTGCCGCCACTGACGATGGCCGTTAGGTCAACGTCGTTCAAAGGAATGTTACCGCCGGAGGGTGGATTGCCGGCAGACAAAGTGACACTGAGGGGCGGAAGAGCTTCGCACTGGCAAACACTACAAGCAGAGCCTCCGGGACAGGAAAGCCCCGGCTCTCCGCACTCCTCTCCAGCGTCAACGGTTCCGTTACCGCAGCTACCGACAGTGACCTCTGCTGACTTGACTGTTGTGCCGTGCAGGTTAGTGCAGGTCAGGGTGTAGGTAGTGGCGGGAACTTTAGGATAGACTGTGGCGGTACCAGAATTGGGGTCGGTGAAGTATGGGAGATAAATACTACCCCAGGAAGCAACACAAGACTGGGCGTATTGTGCTGTCCAACTCAAGGAAGAGTAGCTAGGCTGCTCACACGGATAAGAAGTCTTCCCATCTCTACACGTCCCCATATATGTCTCCGCATCCAGGTGGGTGGGAGTAGCAGTGAGAGTGATTTCCGGAAGATGTAGAGTAACTGGCACCGTTACCGAGCCGGAGGCTGAACCGACGGGGTTAGTGCAGGTAAGGGTGTAGGTGGTAGCGGGGGCATTAGGACAAACCCTGGCACTACCAACGGGTAAACTTCCTATAGCGCCGCTCCAGTTCTGACACAACCAGCCGCTAATATATGTACCGGTATCGGAGGCCGTACAAGATAAGGCGTTTGTTGTTGTATATGTCAACGAAGACGTGTTTCTTTCTATTCCACTACATATACGCACCCCCAGCGTCCTATCCCATTTACAATCAGGGCTGTATTCAAAATCTAAACTGGCGGGGTAAGCGGTGATATTAACTGTCGGAGGCTCCCGGAAACAGCATTCCTGACTTATTGTACTGGAACAGCCCCGGTCCGAACACCGAGATGAAATAACACATCTATTATTCTCATAAGCTTGTGGCCTCTCATTGTCAGCACACTTCACACCATCGTACGTCGTTCCCCCGCACGATCCTGTATCAAACCAGAAGCAGCGTACAGATACCATTTGCCCAGTGACCGGATCTGGCTCTCTACACGGACATGCGGGGCCTTCGGGTGTAATACATACGCCAGCTTCACAAATTTGGTCGCTGGTACAACAGGCAGTTCCACATTCTGTCGTGCCAGGCGGGCAGCCGCTGGTACACTGAACCGTACAGCTACTTGTACAACTCCTTGTTTGTCCTGCTGGACAGGTTGGAGCAGTAGCAGCAAATGTTGACCCGTCACATTGTTCATTACAGTTGGTATTGACTTCCCCATCACCACAGACTCTGGGAGTTCCGGCTTCATAACAGCCATTTCTGCACAAAGTACACGACGCTACACCACAGGGACAATTCGCGCCAGTGACATTGGGGCTACACTCCGGCTTGGTGTTGCCTGATGGGCAAGTATTAGTAGTAGGAGGAGTGCACTGAACCGTACAGCTGCTTGTACAGCTTCTCGTGTAGTTTGCGGGGTAACCTAGAGACTCACAGGTCACGCCCCCGAAGGCAGTACCGTCGCACTCCTCGTTACAAGCGCCGTTCTTATTGCCGTCACCGCAGTATCGTGTATCACCAGCCACGGTACAGCCATTCTGACACTTGGTGCAGGAGGTTGCTCCGCAAGTGCAATTCAGATTTGTATCGTTCGGACTACAAGTGGTGGAGGGTGGAGTGCAAGTGGTGGAGGTGGTACAGACACCGCTGACGCAAGTTTGGCCGGAAGCACAACATTTATTGTTGCACCATACTCCGGAGGGACAGCAACAAAGCTCATAACTATCTCCGGGGCAAAGTCCGGTTGTTGTTGTCCCAGGGGAGGAACATCCAGGACATCCAGAATATGTATCCACACAACTCGCCCCATTACCGGCGCCCGTAGTACCCGTACAACAGCCCACACTACCACATCCTTGGGCAGCGGAACAGTCGCGGACGCTACTAGTGGGCTCGCACAGGAGCTTTGCCACGTTAACCGATCGATAGCCGCCAAGATTACAACCAGAATTAGTAGCAGTACAGGTTGTGTAATAACCGACGTTGGGACTAGATATGCAGGCGTCGGCTACTAACGGCCTGTCAGTTATCCACTCTTGTGCTATTAAACAATAATCTGTTGCTAGAGAAAGAGTATAGTTGTTGTTACACTTATATGGCTCGGTCAGCGACCATTCCTGTGATATACATATTGAGGTTGGATAGACAGATTGCCTGTTAACATAGGTGTCGTGACATGCTTTCTGATACTCTTCTGAGACGCCCTGAGCACGGGGTATTTCTACACCACTAACAACAATGAGTGCGGCCGCAACCAAGACAATCAGCAGCTGCGTCGCCAGTAATTCTCGTTTTATAAACCACTTAATTATCGTCATAGCTGCCCGTAGCTATATTATAGCATAACAAAATTCCCCGAAGTTATTAATACTCGCTTGTGGCAAACCGCGACAAGGGTTGTCTGGGGTTGACAGGGGCTATCTAACTAAGCCCCTGTCAACCCTCTTGGCCGAGTGGTTGGCAACACCTAGCCACTAACGTAGTAATCGCTCAAGTCATACCAGCCAGCTGGCATGAATATGCGCCAGATCCATCCCTGTCCCTGAAGCAGTGCAAGCGATGTGTAATCCCTATACGCCAAGTGTTCAAACAGCAACCTGTTATATGCCGTCTCGTCCTCAAGGAACGGACACCGGACATCAACCGCTGCGGAGCACTCGGTAATCAGGCTGACTGGGTACACATGCCCTACTTCAAGTACATCGTTCGCCACATCTTCAGATGGGATGCTTACTCGATTTGCTCCCATAAGGCTCTGCCGATTACCGTATTCGATGGGACAATCATCGAAAGGAACCCTTCTGCCAGTGAGCTCGGACACACTCACCATTACCTCAAGCAGCACTGGGTCTCTTTGGACAAGCTGGATATTTCCGAGTAGAAACTCGCCCTCGATAGTCTCACCATTTTGCTCGAGGACGCTCGCTCGCACTTTCCAATACCTTACTTCCCAAGACCCCGGCCCCAATTCACTTTCGGCAGAGAAAACCACCGTTTCATAGCCAGACACCTCAAGAATTCGAATGAAGGTAAAAACGAGCTCGTGGACTCCACTTGTATCACCCAGTACGTCTCTCGCGACATGGCTACCGGGAAGGGCATTTTCGTCGCACCATTGCGGTGTAATCGCCCAGATTGGCAGAGTCGTAGTCGTCGTCTCCGGCACCGTCGTCGACGTGGTGGTCGGGGCTTCAGTCGTAGTGGTCGGAACTTCGGTTGTGGTGGACGTGGCCGTCGATGTGGTCGTGGGCGCCACGGTGGTCGTGGTAGTCACCGCATCATCATCGTTGCAGGCAACGAATCCGATGAGAGCGAACACCACCAAAAGCAGCGCGATTCTGCGCATTTCACACCTCTGTGTTTAGGGTCGTTTCAAGGTACGCGGTGAGCCGCGTAGAAACGACACGGTTTACCGTCTATACCTAGAGGTATAAAACTAATTCAAGAAAGTGTCAAGAAAGAAACTATTCCCTGCTATTGCTTGAAGACTTTTTGGAGATCGTAATCCACAGCGTAGATAATAAGGTTATATTCGCTACCCTCTTGATGTGGTTCTGCAGACAGGATCTTAGCGCCTATAACATCGCCTTTTTTGAAATCTGCTCCTTCATCCAAGAATGGGAGGAAGGCGCCCAGAACAACAACCGATGAGGTGGTGTTTGGGATATTCAATTCCATGCCTAATAACTCTTCATAGTCTTCGAAGTCTCCTTCTCCTGATCTAGCTCGGTAAATCGGGTAGTAAACACCATCAAAGGGCGCCTTGATCTCCGTACCATCCGGGATGTTAAAGCCTATCGCTTCCTGTCCCCGGCCGGTGTTTTCAAGCAAACCCTTTTTAGTCATTAACTCCTTGTCTAAATAAAAAGTCTGTGTGCCAGTAGCCCAATATTCGGACGGCAACATCTTAACACGGCCCAGCCCGCTAAATACGCCACCTGGTATATATTTGGTGTAAATATAGATTCCGACGGCCACAACCAGAATGATGCCTACTATCAACAGAACCATCCGGCACCTCTTGTCACACCACCTACAGCATTTAAGTTCCATAATATTCTTATTATAGCAAATTTATCTTTTTTTGAACTCTCTTGTCTTGGGTGTTACCCAAAATTTATCCAAACGATACTTGCCTCCCAACATTAATCTAGTCTGGGCATCAATGGCCGGTAGAGAGCCGAGCAGGATCATAGTCACCGGTAGAAGCAGCCATTGGATAAGATAGAGGAAATAATGGCGGGGGCGGAACCACTCCGGCTTGGGAGGCAGGAGCAGCACTCCCAAAATGGCGGAAAGCGCGATACCCAAGGAGGCCCAGCTCATGATTTGCATTGTTACCCTCGGCAGATTGTAGGAAAGGATGGTGGTGTTAAATTCTCTTCCACCCAGAAGGAGAGGCAGCCAGCCAAGGGCAAAGATAAGAACAGAAGCCATCGCCCAAGAATAGAGAGACTCTAAAGTATAGAGGGTCCAATAAAGCTTCTTGCGGAGTCTCATTTTCCTATCCTTGATGAAGTTAGTCACCATATAGGAAAGGTTCTCACTTCCCCACGCCCAGCGGCGCTGCTGTTTATAGATGTTAATAACTGTCTGCCAAAAGCTGGGGGTAACATTGGCATCCATTGAGACCGGATAGATGAGAGGTTCGACCCTCCAGTTACCGTGATAATGGACAAAACACTGCCAGAAAATACGTGAGTCCTCTGAAACTTTATCTGTGTGCCAGTAGCCAATCTCCGCCAATGCCTTGAAGGGCATTGAATGGGACGAGAAGGTTACCATATTCTCGGGGCGCGCTGACTGCATCATTTGATAGTAGGTGGCGGAAAGCGAAATTACCCGGGCAAAAGCCGGTGCCTGATAGATATTATTATTAAAAAACGGAACGGGCTGATAGCTGGCCATCTGCGGATCATCAACCGTTAGGAACTTATAAACAAGCAGGCCAAAATATTCCGGATAGATCTGTGTGTCCACATCAAAAACGGACAAAATAATTTTCTCGTGGTCTAGCCCTTCTTTATCTATATAGTCTTCCCTCACGTGCCGGGCAGCCCATGCCTGATTGGAACCCTTACCGATGGTTTCGTGAGGAAGACTGTGGGGATGGGTCGTGATCATGAATTTATGGAATAAATGTCCGTACTCTTGTTCTATCCGTCTGCCAGTCTCTAGATTTTCCCCGCTGGCCCTCTCCTCCTGTGCCAGTACCACAATGAATCTATCTTTGGGGTAGTTAGTGTTTTTAAGCTCGTCAAAAGTTTCTTTAACCACGGCATAGGGCTCATCCACCATCGGCAGAATAATCAGATTATATATATCGTCCCACCCTTTGATTTCCCTCGTTTTTTCCAGCCAGTTGACCCGCATATTCTTTTTCATCTGGTGGTAGGTGTGCATCAGATAGAAAGAAAGCAGAAGTACGCGGAGAAACCAATAAATATCAAAGAGAATAATAAAGATAGCCACATAGACGGGCCAAAAGGCAGAGGCGGCAACCATTAAAATCAACGACAGCCACACTAAAGCTCCGGGAAGTATTTCTAGGAAGCGATACATAGATTAGGGAGTAGAAAGTAGGGAGTAGTGAGTAGAAAGTAAGTCATAAATTTAAGTTGGCTTGGGCGGTAATGCGGTATTTTTTGCCTTTTAGATAATTAATATAAGCGGCGACAGCAGCCATAGCGGCGTTATCCGTAGAATATCGGGGCTCGGCTACGTAAAATTTGAGTCCTTCTTTTTTAGCCGCCCTCCGCAAAGCTTCCCGCAGGGGCTTATTGGCGGCCACTCCGCCCGCCAAGATAATTGATTTCGCTCCATACTGCCAGGCAGACCGAAGCGTCTTCGTTATCAGTATATCAATAACTGTCTGTTGAAAAGATGCGGCTACATCAGCCCGGAGTCTGGGTGTTATTTTTTTATCTCTTAAGTAATACAGAACGGCAGTTTTGAGGCCGGAAAAACTGAAGTCAAAATTTTTCTGGTTGACCATCGGCCTGGGAAAAATAATTGCATCAGCTTTTCCCCTCCCAGCTATCTTCTGGATCTCCGGACCGCCCGGATACAGCATCCCCAAGAGGCGGGCGACTTTATCAAACGCTTCTCCGACTGCATCATCCCGCGTCTCACCGATTTTTTTCCATTTATCAATTTTTTCCAGAGCTAAAAGAATAGTGTGCCCCCCACTTACGATCAGGCCAATGGCCGGCAAATGAATATTCTCTTTTTTAGGCGAAAGCAAGGGGCTATAGAGATGTGCCTCAAGATGATTAACACCCAGCAGGGGTTTCTTGCGCTCTCTAGCCAGTTTTTTGGCGTATTCTATACCCGTCCAGAGGGCTGGTTCCAAACCAGGACCAATAATGACAGCCATTAGATCTATTTTCTCCCAATCGATGTTAAGTTTTTTTTCTATCAGCGGGAGATTCTTCAGGTGCTCGCGCTTCGCCAGCCCCGGCATTACCCCCCCAAACGGGCGGTGAAGTTCAATCTGAGAAGAAACTTCACTTTGGAGAACCTTGAAACGCAATCCGTTTAATTTCCCCTCTGCTTCAACAACAGACATAGCTGTCTCGTCACAAGATGTCTCAATGGCCAGTATTCTCATGACGTTCTTTGCCCTTCCGTAGCTTCATGCGAAGGAGGGTCTATCGCCAGAATTTTCATAATTAGATAGTCGCTCTCCCTCTCTTTTCCAAAAAAGCTCTCTTTGAACTCTTAGTAATAGCGAGGATGCCGACTACTACAATATACGTGGAGACAATCGCTTCCGGTATTACATATGTACTCTTTACTAAGAAATCCGCGATAAAGATGGAAACAACCATTAGTGTCCAGGCCACTACATAAAGCTCACCCGGATGTTTACCTCTATGGAGATTGTACCAGCGTCTAAATTCTTTCTCGGCACTATATATGGAAAGAATTCCCACATATATAGCCATCAGGGGGCCCAGTAAATTAATTAAGCTGTTATTGGTAATAAAATCCCAAACAATAGCTGTGAACGCCACAAACGTCCAGAAGATAAGAAGCACTCTCCAGAATGCTGGTTTTAGATATCTATCCCTTGAGACAAACTTACGTTTAGGTGTTTTCATAATGGTGACCCCGGGGGGAATCGAACCCCCATTTCCAGCGTGAAAGGCTAGCGTCCTAACCGTTAGACGACAGGGCCGTCTTTCGCTAAAGCTACAGAGCGGCGGGCCGTTCTACACTAGAACTGTTGGAACGGCGTAGCCACCCAGCAGGCGCAAGATTAATACAAGAATACTACATTTTCAACGCCTCCCCCACTCTGACTACTTATAGATATAAGTGGTCGGGCGGGTATAATGGAATTATGAAATTGGATATGGACTCTCGCTTTGACCACCAGAGGCTGGAGCCGGAAATCTATCAACGCTGGGAAAAATCCGGCTTTTTTAATCCCGATAACCTCGTTAAGAAAGGTGTTGTTAAAAAGACGGCTGAAAAGTTCTCAATGGTGCTTCCCCCGCCGAACGTGACGGGGGTACTTCATATCGGGCACGCTATCGTGCTGACGATTGAGGACATCATGACCCGCTTCGCCCGTATGCAGGGCAAAAAAACTCTTTGGCTTCCCGGCTCGGATCACGCCGCCATCGCTACGCAGTCAAAAGTAGAAAAGATCCTCTATAAAGAGGGTACGACACGGCATGATTTGGGCAGGGAAAAGTTCCTGAAGCGGGTTGAGGAGTTTGCTGCCCAAAGCCACACCACTATCACCGAACAGACCAAAAGAATGGGGGCATCTTTGGATTGGAGCCGTGAGGCCTATACCTTGGATGAGAAGCGCAGTTTGGCTGTCCGCACAGCTTTTAAAAAAATGCATGACGACGGGTTGATCGTTCGCAACTATCGTGTGGTTAACTGGGATCCGAAGGGGAGGACAACTATTTCTGACGACGAAGTTATATATAAGGAAGCCCAAGCAAAGCTTTATACATTCAAATACGCAAAAGATTTCCCGATAAGTATCTCTACTACCCGCCCCGAGACCAAGCTCGGCGACACAGCCGTGGCGGTCCATCCCAAAGATAAACGCTATGCCAAGTATGTGGGGCAAACATATAAAACGAAGTTCATCGGTGAAAATTTAGAGATAAAAATCGTTGCTGATAAGGAAGTAGACCCTGATTTTGGCACAGGGGCGCTCGGCGTAACCCCCGCCCACAGCATGATTGATTATGAGATGTCCTTGCGCCACGAACTCCCAATGAAACAAGTCATAGATGAAAACGCTCGAATGACGGTTGGACCAAAGGGTATTTTAGGAGAAAAAGTAACGGAAGCGCGGAACAGAATAGTGGAGCACCTAAAAAAGGAGAACTTGCTGGAGAAAGAGGAAGACATTGAACAGAATATAGCGACTGCTGAACGCACCGGCGGAATTGTAGAGCCCCTGCCGAAGCTCCAGTGGTTCATAGATGTTAATAAAAAATTCAAAATTAAAAACTCAAAGCTCAAAAGAATAAAAAACGGGCAGGAGGTTACCCTCAAAGAACTGATGAGGACGGTCGTTAAAACCGGGGAGGTCAAAATAATCCCTAAACGATTTGAAAAGAACTATTTCCATTGGATAGACGCCCTTCGCCCTTGGTGTATATCCCGCCAAATCTGGTTCGGACACAGAATTCCGGTTTGGTACCCTTCGACAAGCTCAGGGCAGGCAGAGCAAGCCCCTTCGGCGAACACCAGTCAAGATATATATGTCGGGGTGGATGCTCCCTCCTCCGCCAAAGTTTCGGAGGGTAAGTGGGAACAAGATCCGGACACATTGGATACGTGGTTCTCATCTGCCCTCTGGACCTTCTCTACGCTTGGTTGGCCCGCCTCCGTCAAGACTACGGCGGGCAGGCCCCAGAAAACCGGCGACTTAGCAGAATACCACCCGACAGATGTGCTGGAGACGG
>Ga0105105_10001261_pt1 | contig 10839 bp, 26 predicted proteins | sample PPLLaktember2015_4_FD_79108 | JGI IMG/M metagenome (GOLD analysis project Ga0105105, IMG submission 79108) | Freshwater sediment microbial communities from Prairie Pothole Lake near Jamestown, North Dakota, USA - PPLs Lake P8 Core (1) Depth... | ecosystem: Environmental > Aquatic > Freshwater >... | reverse complement strand
TTCAACTCCCCGATCCCCGACCATCCTTTTTAACAAGCGTTTGGTGTATTTAGACACGATCCATAAATTGCACGCTCGCTTCGTTACTAGCTCTGAAAAGAGGGGCGAGAAGAGAGGGTGGAGTATCGGGATTCCCTCAACGCAACTTTTTAAGAAAGGAAACACTTAATGCAATTGGATGGTCTTTTAAGATTAGTTCAATATATTGATGGGAATTGGGTAGATCTTATAGATTTAGAACTTCAAAAACCAGCTGAAAAATTTGAAGATATTACTGATGCAATAAGCGAAATTATTAAATTTATTCATGATGCTGACTCAGTATATTTAACAAATTCTTCTGGAGATTCTGTTGTTTTAATGAAATCCAAAGGTCCTGTAAAAATTAAATTTATTCCAAAGTAATCATGCCTGGGTGGCGAAATTGGCAAACGCACAAGCCTTAGGAGCTTGCGGGGGCAACCCTTTAGGAGTTCAAGTCTCCTCCCAGGCACCATTTTTCAAACAATCTCAAGACTAAGAAAGGAAAAGAAGTAAATGAAGCTCATCGAAGCAATGAAAGAATTGAAGGTCATTATTAAAAGAATCGGGAAGAACACACTTCAGATCAATGAATATGCGGCATTGCCAGACACCGAGAGACTTCACTTCGGTACAAAGGATGCCCAAGCAAAAGAGATTAAAAGTCTAATTCAAGCTAATGCTGATTTGGTTGACACCTATTTGAAGTTGAAGCAAAGAATTGAATATACCAATTTGAAAACAATGGTTGAGATCAATGGTATTACATATTCAATCAGTGAGATGCTGGTATTGAAAAGATCATTGGCCAAGTTGATGGTTGCAACATTCAATGCGTTGAATGATAATCAGGCCAGAACCAGATCAACTTCTCATCTGGGTCGAAGTGAGAAGGCTCCAATTGTTGAAAAGTTCTATAATGAGTCAGAAAAGACTCAAGGACAAAGAGCATGGGATGATCTTTATCATGCAATTGATTCAAGATTAGAAGTTATCAACGCTACAACAGAGTTGGTTGAGTTATAACAAAGTTTGGCTTCTATAGTGTAAAAAAGCGGAAACAAGAGAGCGTAAATTCATCGACGATATAGATGATACTATACAATGGCTAGATCGCTGATAACGATCTTCAGAGACGGGTTCGTAGCCCATATTAAGCCTCAAGCGTTTATGACTCAAGTCTAAGACTGCCCACGTCGATAAAAGGGGCTTTCAAGTCTTTAGGGTCAAGGTTTAAGCAATCGGAAACTGGATAACCGAAAGGCCAACTAGTCGAAGATAGTAAAAACCCAGGTTAAGTGTTTGCTCACTCTCTGGCATCCTAGCACTTCTGGCTGCTATATGGAGCCTTTTATTTTGAGCCACCATAGCTCAGTAGGTAGAGCGCCTGATTTGTAATCAGGTTGTCGCGGGTTCGATTCCTGCTGGTGGCTCCACTCTTTCTTGCCCCCATAGCTCAATTGAATAGAGCACTGGACTACGGATCCGGATACTGGGGTTTAAATCCTCATGGGGGTACCAAACTTTTCAAGGGAGAAATTAAATGAAATTTATGATGTGGTTTGTTTTTATTTATCTATCAATTTCTTCAATGTATAAACCCGACTACTCAGGAATTATATCTGCATCATTATACCTCGCATTAACCTTAACATTATATCCGGTTTTCAGACAAAGACCGGAACACCAGCAACGATAATCTAATCAAATGCCCGTTTAGCTCATCGGATAGAGCATCTGACTTCTAATCAGACGGTAGCAGGTTCAATTCCTGCAACGGGCGCCATCTTTCTAAAGTGAACCAAATGAGAAAAGGACTGAAAGAACATCCTGATTCAATATGTCATACTTGCTTGATTAGACCAACATGTAGTAGAATGTGCTATGAACAAGCAGAACAAATGAAAAATAATTTAGACATCTATTTTACACAAGATATTGCTGATATTGTTAGAAAGACTAAACAAAATCCAATAGAACTAATAATGTCAGCAGAAAATACTTACGAACACATAAGGGACAAGAAAGAAGACGAATATGGGTAAAGTCATTTATCTTGCTTCTAAGAAAAAAACTGAAGTAACACACCAACAAAAAATAGTTTTATATACTCTGAAAGTATATACAGATCTATATGAAAAAGGATTAGTTCCTGCCCCAAATCTCCATATTACAGAAGCAGGATATAAAGACATTGAAGATTTTACTGCAACTGATGATGAGTTAAGAGTTGGAATGAAATACTTAAAAGAGGAAGGAGTAATTCCCAATGTTGGATCAGACAATTTATAACATATTAAGTACTATATTCTTTATATTCTTTGCTATTATTTGGAAGAGCAGTAACTTTACTAATGTATCTATTAAAGTTTTCTGTATTATACTTGCTGTTGCTGGAGGGTTTATAACTCTTAAAGAGCTTGGTTATATTATTAAGGTTTAAAATGCGCGGAGAAGCAGGTATCATCGTGATAATAAACTTACATAGAGCTCTTTTTGTAAAAGACCCATGCAAAAAATGTTTAGTATCCGCATGTTGTCGAAATATGTGTAATAATAAATATGATTTTAGAGAAGCGTTCTACCCTTATGGAAATAGAATGCCAGCAATATTAATGTTATCAATCATATATATTTCATTTTTAGCAGTAATTATTTCAGTATTTAAATGGGTTTCAACTCTGTAGCTCCGTAGCCAAGCGGAAAGGCGCTGGACTTTGGATCCAGTATTCCCTGGTTCGAATCCAGGCGGAGCTGCCAACTTTTTAAAAGGTCTAAATGAGAAAACTAGCTTTAGTTAAAATAAGTGAAAAATATGAAAATAAAATGCAGTTTAAAGATGATGTGCTTATATACTTAGGTGAAATTCCAAATATGAAAGGGCATGGAGTATTCATCGGAAGTAAAACTGGAAAATTATATTCTGGATATCACATTGAACAATTTAGAGAATTAACAGATGAGGAAACATAATGGGGAGATTTCATATCTACGGGCATAATGACATTCCGGATGGAATTTTAGAAAATATAAAATCAAATCAATTTATTACATCAACAAGCGTAACATTATCTCCTTCCAGACATATTCTTTGGGAAGTAATGTTCGGAAGATATTCAACTTGTTTATTTTATAAACCTGAACTAAATAGTATTCCAGAAAAAATTTTAGTTACATCATTTGAGGAAGCAATGGGATGCCTTGAAAAATTTGCATCACTAAAAAATAATCCATTTGTTATTCCAAAAATTATGTCACATGTTGATATGCAATATATGGTAACACAATTTGTCAGACATTTATATCAAAAAATAGCTGGTGGGTACATACTTTATAATATTACTGAAGTTATGAATACTTATTATGTTGCACAAAAAGACACTGAGTTTGTAACAGCAATAGCTTCTACTAAAGATTTTTATACAAAGATATTATCAGAGCAACCATTTGTTTATAGAGAAGCTCTTTATGCTTTATCAGGAACTCCATTTAGATTTGGAATGACAGATTCAAGCTTAATTTCTTGTATTGTGGAAAACCCAACAGCAAAAGACTTTTATAATATGATTGCTGGAATTGAGGATATGTAACTTAGCTCGGTGGCGAAACTGGTAGACGCGCTGGACTCAAAATCCAGTGGGCGCAAGTCCATGAGGGTTCGACTCCCTTCTGAGCTACCATTTAAAAAAGGAAAATAAATGTCTGACTTTGTTAGAGTTATGATCAAATGGGATCGCCCAATGAAAATGTTACAAGTTGGGCAAGGAATCTTAACCTGTGAAAAACAAGTCCAAAAACCAGAAGGACTAGTGTTTGAAGAACTATTTTCATGTAGAGTAAAGGTTGAAAATGGGAGTCATGGATATTCAAGTTTAAATGAAAATGGAATTCCATCAACTCCATTTAACAGAATAAAAGATAAATTAGAAATAATGCTAAAGTCATATCATGATGGTTTAGCTTTATCAGAATATAGTTTCTTTTGGATTCAAGATGAATACTATTACACAATTACATCAATGTATTTTAGAAAAGGAATTCCGAAAACAAGAACAGTTGCAGTGGTTAAAGAAGAAATGGAAGCAATTGATATTGTTAGAGGAAATTATGGAGACATCCATGAAACCATATATAACTATTGTATTATTGAACAATTACAACCAGGACTTTATCCGACTGTATTAAAAGAAATGTGGTTTAAATGGAATCCAACAAAACAAGAATATATTGGGTGTGTGAAGCCAAAACAAGTGGCTCACATGGTTAGTTTTTCAATAGGTTAAATTAGCCTTCGTAACTCAGTTCGGCAGAGTACTTCCTTGGTAAGGAAGAAGTCGTCGGTTCAAGTCCGACCGAAGGCTCCACAAGAAAGGAAATTACATTGAAAATAAATTGGAAAGAAATGGTTGCTGCAATAACATTTTCATTGGTAGGAATTTTCTTTACCTGGTTAAGTATTTATGGAATAATTAAAGAAAAACATATTACCGATATAATATTTATTGGGTCGATGGGACTTTTTTGTTTAATATCTGGAGTACTGTGGTTTATATTCACAAATGATTTCTTTGTAGTAGATTATGAAGCACCAATTGAAGATTTTAAAAAGGTTTTATTTAAAAATAAATATCTTTTAGTAAATATGCAAACAAACATGGCATATGAACTTCCAATGGAGCTTTTTAATGAAAATCTAAAATATGTTAAAATAAGATTTTGTTATGATATAAGACAAAGATTTAAAATGGAACAATTTAATTTACATGATCAAGTATTTATAGACTAACAAAAATGCCCGGGTGGCGGAACTGGTAGACGCAAGAGACTTAAAATCTCTCGGTCCATAGGGCTGTACGAGTTCGATTCTCGTCTCGGGCACCAACTTTTTAAAGGAGTTAATATGGCAACTTGCCCTGACTGTGGTGGAACTGGAAAAAAAGAAGGATCTAAGGGAGACACCCAGTGTTGTTTAAGATGTCAATGCACAGGAGAAATAAACTCAAAAGAAGAAAAACCAAAATTTGTTTCTCCTACAAATAGAGGAAAAAAATAGGTTTGTGAATGACTTTAAACTCAGAATACAAAAAATTTTTTATATTATTAGCAATAATGTATATTATTCTTGGACCTATATTTATTAGCACACTAATTTATGCTCCATCAGATATAAAAGCTATTGCCGCTATTCCAGGATTATTATTAACAATAGGAACTATAATTGGTATCTTCACTTTTAAAAGTAGAAATAATAAAAATGAAAAATGGTATTCTGAACAAACTCTAGTTGACGCAACACATTTTACACGCATTGAATATGATAATAGAGTTTTATTTGTAGATGGAAATTGGGCTTGGTCTTTTCCAAAAGATTGTAAAGATAAAATATATACCAAATTTGAAGTTACAAAATATTATAATAGGCAAGAAAAGTACATATCATATTTATTATTACCATACTCAAAACATGAATTTACAATAAGGAAATAAAAATGATAGAAGTTTACTGTTTTTCAAAAAAAGACATACTGCAAGCAAAAAATTGGCCGTGTATGCTTACTTGTAGGCCATTAGTTGGTGACTGGGTTAAAGCAACAGATGGAACTATTTCTAAAATAGTTTCTATTTGTCATGCCCCAGGTCATTTGGGAGGACTTGTATTAGAAATTGAGTTATCTTAGAACAAACAGTAAATCAAGGGGGCGATACGGTTTCGACGTGGTTGAAGAGGCTCGAGATGCACTCCGTGAAAAGTCATTGTGTTCACGTTAACCTCAATGGCATAAATGTAACTGCAGACGACTACGCTGTAGCTCTCGCTGCCTAAGAGCAGCTTGCGTCCTACTTTTCTTCTATCCTCGAGATAAGATAGGGCGACGACTAGAGGATTGCTCCTTCATCTTGCTTACTGGGATGAAAGGTTAAGACCACAGTGAGACCCTTTCTAGGACGGTTTGTTGCTTACATGTACTAGAATTGTAACTTAAAGAGCAACTATGAGTGTAGTATCAACAGTTGAACAATTGCGGACGCGGGTTCGACTCCCGCCGCCTCCACCATCTTAAAACTTGAAAGGATAGTTAAATGCTCTCAAAAAGTGAAATCGAAATAATGGCTTCATTGGGAAAACATAGAGTTGCTAGAGAAAATCTTAAAAGAGAAACTGAATTATTTAATACCTTAAAATTAAATTGCCCACATTATATTGATGATCAGGAATCTGGATATCATGAGGCTTATTGTAACTTTGGAAATTCACAAAGTAAATGTCAGGCAATATCTTGTCCATTAGATCCACTATATAAGAAAGAGCATGAATCTCATCCTGGCGTTTCGTGGTATGCAGAACAATGATAGAAAACCCATGTCTTACATGTTTAGTTGGGATGATATGCACAAATAAATGCAAAGCTTATCATGAAGCTATTAAAGATGCATCATTAAATTTATTCAAATGGTCTGTTAATGAAATAAATCATTATAGAAATACTGTTGGAGCTGATTTTCTTCATGCAGTAGATAATGAAATTAAACAAAGAGTAAAATACAAAAAGGATTACCGTATAAAATGAATACTGGTGTACACGAAACCCATTGCTGTATTATGCATGGGTGTAAATATATGGATAAAGATTGCCCAGTTGTTCTTGATAAAATAAAACAAGCTTATATTTGTGAACAATGCAATGATGAGTTCTTAAAAACAGTAGAAGAAGTTAGAGAATTATTTAAAACTGGTAAAAGAAAATGTGAATGCTGCGGATCGGTATATCAATATGATAAATCCAAATTGGATTAACCTGCATTATGAAAACAAACCAGGAGATATTTTTCTCGATAATAAAAAAATGGGTAATTTTTTAGTTAAAGAAATTGGAGCTATCTATTTAAATCAAATTAAAACTTCCATTGGAACATATTATAGATATTCAGTTAATGATCTTGCAAAAGCATACCACACAATAAATTTTATATATAGAAATGTTTTATGGTAAGCCAATGAAAAATCCATGTGATACATGTTTAATAAATTCAATGTGTGGAACTTTATGCGATAATAAACATGCCTATTCAAAATATTGGCAAACACAATTTGACTCAATATATAGAAGACAACTTACTACAAGTTCTGGAAATCTTAGGAGTGAAAAATTTATTAAAAAAGAAATATTGAACATTAAAGAAAAAATAATTAAAAGATTAGAAGCAAATAGAATTGAAATTTTAAAAATAATTCTACGACATAGTGGGACTTTTGAATAATGACAATGAGAGTAAGTAGATCACTTAAAATAGATATTAATAAAGTAATAGATCTATTAGTCGAGCAAGATTTATTTGGAAAAATTATATGCCCGAATGGAACTGAAAAGAATATAAAAGTTTCTGGCATTGCTACAAATGGAAGATATTTAAGTGTTTATTATGATGACCCAACCAAACACCCAACAGTCGATGTCTCACCTTTAATAAGTTTTGAGGAATAATCAAATGGATCAAGAACGAAAAATAGGTGATCATACATTAATTTTTAAAGCAGGAATGAGAGTTAGAATAAAAAAAGAGGTTCCTGTAACTACACAAGTATTTTCAACCGTATCATCTATGATGGATATGCTAGGAGGAGAATATATAGTAGGTAATGTTGATTTTGATAGAGTATGGATTAATGGATTTATGTGGTGTGGTGAAGATTTAATAATTACAGATGAAGAAATACTAAAAAATTTAACTGGTGATCCAGTGAATGTGCAAATTCTTACTTTTGATCCAGTTAATTTAACCATATGAAAATAATACCTATTATTATAATAATTTTAAGTATTTTTTCTGTATCGTTTGCCGCTAGTAAAAATAGAAACTATAATTCATTTTGGATGGAAAACGATAAGAAATTAAGATTAATGGAAAAGAATTGCTCTAAATATGAATCAATGCAAAGAGATTATAATGAAAAAGTATGGAAGAATGAAAAAGAAAAACAATTGTATATTGACACAATGAATAAATATAGAGAAGACTGCAAGCAGTTAAAAAAAGAATTAATAGAAAACATGAAATTGATTCGGACTTCTCATCCATATGTTCCAAAAGATCCATATCCTGAATGGTTAAGTCTTTCAGAAAATCAAAGAAAAGAAAGTATTATTGAATTTAAAAGATGGTTTAACACTTTAAGTGAGGAAGAAAAAATAGAAAATAGAACTCATTTTTTATATGTAATTTCATATGAAAATATAAGATTACAAGATGAGCTAATAAAATGTGAAATATTTGAATGTAAAATGAAAATCACGGCATATCTTTCTTCTTTAAAATGTTGGGCACAAGTAATTGATGAACTGGAGTAATTGGAATGTACAAATTAACATTTGACCTAAAGGAAGTTGGTGAATATCCAAGTTTCAAAGAGGCATTTATAAGACTATATTTATTGGTTAAAGAATCTATAAAAGAAGGAACATCATGGCAAGTTCTTGAAACAATGCATTGGATTGAAGAACCAAATAATACAAGACCATTATTGTTTTATGAGGCAAGAGATAAGGCGTATCAAATGGGACTACTAACTGACGATGGTAAATTAAACATAAAGAAAGGTGAATAAAATGAATAAAATAGTTTCTCTTACACTTGGTATCCTACTAATGTTTGTAGGAATTGCAAACGCAAAAAATTGTTTATTTTCTTATAAGAATGTAAACACAGCTAATGGCCCGGCTCTTCAATTAACAATTGGGGATATAGTAGATGGGCAATGTGTAAATTTAAATATTGACCCAACTTTTGTTTCAGGAAGTTATGATTGTATTAAACTTATAACTTATAATAAGAATGACACTCTAGTTATAGTTCCTGGAATAAGCAAGAATGGTAAATGTTCTTCAGATTTAACTGTAATTTTAATTGATAAAAATATTGGAAAATAAAATATGACCATATTTTTTACTGGAGACGAACACCACGACCATCTGAACAAACAAGCAACCGGTATCATCGAATACTGTAAAAGACCATTTAAAAATATTAACCAAAATTCAAAAGTAATTATAGAACGACATAATGATACTGTAAAAGAGGATGATACTATTTATCATCTTGGTGACTTCTGTATGCGTGGTTCTTCACATATGTCTTATTATGAAGGATTAATGAGGAAGTATAAACAAGTCAAATATCGTCATTTGATTTTAGGAAATCATGACGAGATGGACCCATTCAAATATCATAAAATTGGGTTCACAAGTGTTCACACCGTCCTTTGGCTAGATTTTGGTTTAAAATTCCTTTTAGCACATGATCCTTCATTTTATCAACCGGCAGTATATGAAAAATATATAATGATATGTGGGCATATTCATAACCTATTTAAAACATTACCAGATCGTAAGATTGTCAATGTTGGAGTTGACGTCTGGGATTTCACACCTGTAAGTTTAGAACAAATATTAACTACATTGAATCTATCTTAAAAGGTAATTAAAATGGGTTGTGAAAGTTGTTACTGTAATATGCATATGCAACATCGAGAAGGGTGTCTTTATATGTTTAAAGAAACACATAAATTAATTAGTGTTAAGTGCCCATGTCTAGACTGTATAGTACAAATTATTTGTAAAGATAGATATAATATTTGTGAGAAATTTCATAATTTTTTGAATGATAATATGGTTGTAGCAACACCGGAAGCAAAAAAATTTAGCATTAGCAAGAAAACTTTTTGACAACTGATGCGGGAAGCAAGGCGCCGGTCTGGGCTCATAACCCACGATCTAGGGGTTCGAGTCCCCTTCCCGCTACCATTCTTTAAAATAAAACCAGAATTAGGTTGAGGAGGGTTATGAGTTGGAAAACACAGATATCACACACTTCTTGGTGGGGAATCGTATTCCCCGTAACTTTTTTGTAACATCAGGAACCGGAGAAAGCGATCTAACAGTTCACGCTGGTTCATATCATCTAGCATTAAAAGATGCTGGAGTTGAAATGTGTAACATAATGACCTACTCTTCTATCCTGCCTGGTATTGCAACAGAAATTCCCCACCCAAAAAAACTAACACATGGTTCTGTAATGGAATCTATTTTCTCAGTATGTAATTGTGAAAGTGGAATACGTGCTACCGCTGGCGTAATTTATGGTTGGTTATATGACAAATCAAACAAAAAATATGGTGGGTTAGTTTGTGAAATTTTTGGAAATGATTCTAGTATAACAATTGATAGAAGACTTCATGACAGTCTTGAAGAATTATACTTTAATGGATATTCTGATGACTTTGAATTACGAGATCGAAAAGCTATAATAAAATCTTTTATTCCAAAAAAGAAATATGGAACTGCTTTAGTTGCACTTTGTTTTACAAACTATGACTACCCAATTCTAAGAGGCTTTCAATAATGGAGAAACCAAGCTACAAAGTAATGGAAATCAACAGATGGAAAGATGAAATCTTTTATCGTGTCGCATGTCATTGTGGAAGTTCAGAATGTGATATGCACATGACTTTACAATTAGATCGAAAAACTGGATTAATTTCATTATTATTTGAAAAGAAAATGCTAACATCAACAGATTGGGACATTAAACCAGTATGGTTTGATTTACTTGATGATTCATGGGATGAGACAAAAGAAAATATCAAAAATTGGATCAAGAATCTATTGATTAAAACTAGGAACAAATTGAAACATACATGGACAATTTGGGTTCATGGATATCTGGAGTCAAGTGCGGATTTACTTATTAATGAAGAAAAACATATTACTTCCTTTATTGGAGCTATTGAAGCAGGGAGAGAAGAGTTAACTAAAATTTTTG